>ERZ1645192.1661-NODE-1661-length-18553-cov-13.429290_pt1 | contig 18553 bp, 10 predicted proteins | sample MGYA00575354_ERZ1645192 | MGnify/ENA primary metagenome ERZ1645192 (study PRJEB40844, sample SAMN11349763) | freshwater sediment metagenome | isolation source: river sediment | host: Sediment | place: India: Faizupur Khadar , New Delhi | collected 2017-02-21 ... | reverse complement strand
AAGAGGGAGACCTTGCCACAGTTTTTGGCAAGTTATTGTATTTCTGATGTTTGCGAAGAGAATTTTCTTGACAGCATCTTCGTTTTTCAAAAAATGACTGCAGCAAATAGCTCTAAACTTGATACTTGCCAAAAACTGTGGCAAGGTGCCGGAGCTGAAGTTATTTCCCGCTCATTTCGCTAGCTCTTTGCGGGCTTGCGGCGCGCGGGAATAACCCGGGCTGCGAGAATAACTTCAGGTGAGAAAGAGAGACCCAGGTGAATATCAGGATAGTCAGGCAGCTGTAACTTGTTGTTTTTTGTTAATTGACACTTTAACCGAGGGGTGACCCGTCGGATGAAGTGTTAATGCGTTGAAATACACTTTATTGCAGCGACACGGGGATTGAAGATTTTTCTGCCGGATGGCTAAACCGGCGGAGCACCGCTTAAACCGGCCGGGAACCGGCCGTATAAACCGCGAAGCACCTTATAAACTTGGCGGATGATGTGTCGGAAGGAGGTGAAGTGGCAGACCCGTGCGGCTGTATCTAGCTTACTGAGTGCGCGTTAACACTTAATCCCGCGGATGATCCGCGGGATTAAGTGTTAACTTGAAGATATACTGTGAGTTATAGCGGTGCGGGTATATAGTTTACTAATGGTCTTTGATGTGGGAAACTTTAGGGGTTGAGTGGGATATTCGTTTATCTCACAGATAATTAGATAGTTAAAATTTAGTTTTTTAAAAAGTTTTTGAAAATATGATTTGCAATTACTTGTTTTCTAGTACTATAAACGAATATCCCTGTCAACCCAATTTCTCTTTTGTCTCTGCTCCGGAGGAATTCTGCTGCCGGGAGGAGGCATTTATATGGTGCCGGGCGGGAGGCCTGGCGGTTAACCGCCCGCCCGGCTTTATGTTAGCCATTCGGCAGATAATTCTGGGAGACTGGTGCGGGTCGGAACAGACGCGCGTGTATAGAGTATGCAACGGGCCTGGGGATTGCCTCGCTGGGCGAGGCGTTCCCCGGGGTGGGGAGCCTGAAATGGATAAAACCCAACTGCCTGTGGCAGTTTAACCAAAAAACAGACCGCCTTCAAGCGAGCTTGAGGCGGTTCTGTCTTTTTTGGTTATTACCACTTCGTGGTGGGTTTTGTCTATTTGGCGGAGAGAGGGGGATTCGAACCCCCGATACCCTTTTGGGGTATACGCGCTTTCCAGGCGGGCCAGTTCAACCACTCCTGCATCTCTCCAGTTTTGCGGTCCGGGGGTGCAAAGATATAATTTTTTAATTAATGTTGGTTGTGGCGAGCCCGAATGTTGGGGTTAGTGCTTCAAGCTAATGCTTAGTGTAGTCTCTGAGGTTAGTGGTTAAGGCAGGTGAGGCGTTCGCACTCGCATCGGTTGTGGGCACGGGCGAGAGCTTCGTTGATGGTTTGTTGGGCAAATGGTGGAGGTGGGGTTCCTTCATGAAGGATTGGCTCACCGGGTCCGGGGTTGTTTAGGGTGGTAATGTTTGAATAGCAAACGGAGCAAAGAACTTCTGCATTGTTTAGGTTGTTGCCGCCATCTCTTTTAATGTGGTGTACAACCAAATTGTGGTTACTGTTGCATCGTGCCATACGAGTGTAGTTTTAAAGGGGTTTGTGTAAATATAATATATTTTATTTTTATGTAAAAGTGGGGCGGGAAAAATGTGGTGAATGGTTGAGTTGATGATTGATTATTTGAGTAATTTTGCGGATAATATTTGTATTGTGTTATTTATATAGTGTTATCTGGATTGAATATTATGGACAGGTCAAAATATAATTTGGTTGTAGGGTTACTGAATAAGAAAATTCTTGTGCTGGATGGTGCAATGGGTACAATGATTCAGCGCAGAGGTCTTACTGAGGAGGATTACAGAGGTGAGCGTTTTGCCAAATACTACCGGTCGCTGAAGGGGAATAATGATTTGCTGTCCATTACAAGGGCTGATGTGATTGCCGATATCCACCGGGAGTATTTTGAGGCTGGTGCGGATATAGTTTCCACTAATACTTTTAACGCTAATGCAATCTCTATGGCCGATTACGGGATGGAGGGGCTTGTCTATGAGCTTAATTTTGCCGGTGCTGAACTTGCTGCAAAGGTGGCAAAGGAGTTTGGAGGTAAACTGGTGGCGGGTTCAATGGGGCCGACAAACAGGACGGCGAGCATGTCGGCTGATGTAAATGACCCTGGTTCAAGGGGGGTAACCTTTGATGAGCTGGCGGAGGCATATGCAGAGCAGGCTCGGGGTTTGATTGATGGTGGGGTTGATATTTTGCTTGTGGAGACAGTTTTTGATACTTTAAATGCAAAAGCTGCTCTTTTTGGAATTGACAAAGTTTTTCTGGAAAAAGATATTTTTTTACCTGTAATGGTGTCCGGAACAATTACTGATGCAAGTGGAAGAACACTTACAGGACAGACGCTTGAGGCATTTCTGGTAAGTATTTCTCATTTCCCACTGCTGAGTACCGGACTCAATTGTGCGCTCGGGGCGGAGCAGCTGAGGCCGTTTATCAGGGAGATTAGCGAGAAGTCGCCCTTTTTTGTGTCGGCGCACCCAAATGCGGGGTTGCCAAATGAATTTGGTGGCTATGATCAGAGTGCAGCCTACATGGCCTCTATTGCTGAAGATTTTGTGAAGAGTGGGTGGATTAATATTATAGGGGGGTGCTGCGGTACTACTCCTGACCATATACGGGAGATTGCAAAGGTTGCAGCCCGATACTCTCCCAGGGTGGTTCCTGAACTGCCTCCTGTCACAAGGCTGAGTGGGCTTGAGGTGCTTGAGATCAGGCCGGAGAGCAATTTTATAAATGTTGGTGAGCGGACAAATGTGTCGGGCTCTAAGAAGTTTGCCCGTCTTATAAGGGAGGAGAAGTATTCTGAGGCGCTTGCTGTGGCAAGGGAGCAGGTAGAGGGTGGTGCACAGGTGATTGATATCTGCATGGATGAGGCGATGCTTGACTCTGAGAGGGCAATGGTGAAGTTTGTAAATCTTATTATGTCTGAACCGGATATCTCAAGGCTTCCGCTGATGCTTGACTCATCAAGGTGGGAGGTACTTGAGAGTGGTCTTAAATGTGTTCAGGGTAAGAGCGTTGTCAATTCTATAAGTTTGAAGGAGGGTGAGGAGCTGTTTCTGGAAAGGGCAAATCTGATAAGGAGATATGGTGCATCGGCAGTAGTAATGCTGTTTGATGAGAGGGGTCAAGCCGATACATTTGAGAGGCGCAAGGAGGTGGCGGAGAGGAGCTACAGATTGCTGGTTGACAAAATTGGATTTCCTCCTGAGGATATAATTTTTGACCCTAATGTTCTCGCAATTGCTACGGGTATTGAGGAGCACTCAAATTATGCAGTTGATTTTATTAAAACAACGGCCTGGATTAAGGATAACCTCCCCTTCGCAAAGGTGAGCGGTGGTATAAGCAACCTCTCATTTTCATTCAGAGGGATGGACAGGATTAGGGAGGCGATGCATTCGGTCTTCCTGTATCACGCAATAAAGGCGGGACTGGATATGGGTATTGTAAATCCCGGTATGCTTCAGGTTTACAGTGAGATTCCTGATGATCTTCTAAAACTCACAGAGGATGTGGTCTTGAACAGGCGCAAGGATGCGACAGAGAGACTTATCAGATATGCAGAAATGAGCAAGGATGAGGCGGGAGCTGAAATGGGTGTAAAAAAATCTGACTGGCGTGACCTCCCGGTTGTTGAAAGGGTCAGACACTCCCTTGTAAAGGGGATTGATGATCATATTGATGAGGATATTCTTGAGGCGAGGACTCTCTTTTCCAGAAGTATTGAGGTTATTGAGGGGCCGCTGATGGGGGGAATGAACGAGGTTGGAGATCTCTTTGGTGCGGGAAAAATGTTTCTTCCTCAGGTTGTAAAGAGTGCAAGGGTTATGAAGAGGGCTGTTGCTGTCTTAGAGCCATACATCCAGAAGGAGAGCAGAGAGGGAGAATCAAGAAGTGCAGGAAAGTTGCTTCTTGCAACAGTTAAAGGTGATGTGCACGATATTGGAAAGAATATTGTTAGCGTTGTACTCTCTTGTAATAATTATGAAATTGTTGATCTGGGGGTTATGGTCCCTGCAGAGAAGATAATTGAGAGGGCATTAGAGGTTGGGGCCGATGCAATTGGTCTGAGCGGACTTATAACCCCATCTCTTGAGGAGATGGTAAATGTGGCTCAGGAGCTGGAGCGAAGAGAGATAAAGCTTCCTCTTCTTGTTGGGGGGGCAACCACCTCTGAGGTTCACGCAGCTGTGAAGATTGCTACTAAATACTCGGGGTCAGTTGTGCATGTTAAAGATGCATCAAAGGCTGCCGGGGTGCTCTCCTCTTTGCTGGGGAACTCCTCTTCTGACTATATTTCAGAGATGAGAAGGAGATATGAAATTATAAGGGAGCAGCATAGTTCATCGGCAAAAAAAGATAATTACATCTCTTTAGAGAGTGCTCGGGCAAACAAATTTATATGGGATGGATGGGTTGCCCCACCACCTGCAAAACATGGTCTTCAGGAGTTCCATGATATTGATTTTGACTCTGTCGTAAAGTATATTGACTGGACATTCTTCTTTTTTGCATGGAAGATGAGTGGTCGTTATCCTGCAATCCTGGAAGATCCGGTTAAAGGGGCTGAAGCAAAAAAACTTATGGCAGATGCACTTATCTATCTGGAAGAGATGAAACATAAAAACCTTGTCTCTATAGATGGTGTATGTGGTGTCTTCCAAGCCGTTTCTCTGGGTGATGACATAGAGGTGTGGCCGGCTGATGCCGGCAGCACTGCGGGCCGCGAGGCCGCCGCTGTCGCGGCCGCCTCCGGCCTCCGCGCGGGCGCGGCCTCCGGCCCCGCCCCGCTCCGCCTCTGCTTCCTGCGGAATCAGGAGAAGAAGCAAGATGCCCCAAACCTATCTCTTGCAGACTTTATCGCTCCTGCCGTGAGCGATGGCCAGGCAGCCGGTGGTGCCCCCGGCACCACCGGCCGCCTGGCCGCACCTGCCCGCCTGGCCGCACCGGACCACCTTGGTGCATTTGTTGTTACAGCCAGATTGGATGAGCAGAGGTGCGCAGCTTACAAAGAGGATGACTATGCATCAATAATGATAAAAATTCTGGCAGATCGTCTGGCCGAGGCGGCGGCTGAGTGGATTCATCACAAAATGAGATCTGAAATATGGGGATTTGCCCCTTCAGAAAGTCTCTCGTTGGAGCAGATGTTTAAAGCCGATTATCAGGGTATAAGGCCTGCTCCCGGGTACCCGGCATGTCCTGAGCATACAGAGAAGGGAAAACTCTTCTCTCTCCTTGAGGCTCAAAAGCGTATAGGAGTCTCTCTTACAGAGAGCTTCACAATGGTTCCCGCTGCCTCTGTAAGTGCATATGTATTTGCACATCCTAAATCGGCCTACTTTAATGTAGGAAAAATTGGTGATGATCAGTTGCGTGATTACGCAAACAGAAAGGGGATGACTCCGGAGGAGGCTGCAATCTGGCTTACCCCCAATATGAATAACTGATTAATGATAGTCTCCCGATATTTATTATATTTAAAGTTCATACTTAGTTAAAAAATGACAGTAATAGAGAAAATTAAGAGCTCAAAGAGCCCCCTTTTTACATTTGAGTTGCTGCCTCCGCTTAAGGGGCACAGTATTGAGAAGGTATATGCAACCATTGAGACTCTTCTCGATTTTAACCCTGCCTATATCAACTTTACATCTCACAGAAACGAAGTGCAATATTTTGAGCACCCGGACGGTACTCTTGAAAAGAGGACATCGCGTCTCCGCCCCGGCACAATTGCGCTTGCAGCGGCAGTTAAATACAAATACAATATTACTGTTGTTCCGCACCTCCTTTGTGGTGGATTTACCCGTGAAGAGACTGAGAATGCATTAATTGAGATGTCGTTTCTGGGTATTGAGGATGTTTTTGCTCTGAGGGGAGACCCTCCTAAAGGGAGCAGAAGTTTTATCCCTGAAAAGGGGGGCAATAACTATGCTTCAGATTTAGTAAAACAAATAAACGAAATGGCCGGGAGCCGATTTTGCACAGGAGTTGCTGGTTATCCTGAGAAACACTTTGAAGCTCCAAATCTTGAGATTGATATGGAGAACCTTAAGAAAAAGGTAGATGAGGGGGCGCACTACATTGCAACTCAAATGTTCTTTGATAACTCTGCATTTTTCCGCTTTAGGGACAATTGCCGTAAGGCCGGAATTGAAGTTCCGATTATTGCCGGAATCAAACCAATATCGGCAATGAATGATATAAAACTGCTCCCTCAGACTTTTCATATTGATATCCCTGCAGATCTGTACAATGCAGTTAATAAATGCAATTCTGATGAAGAGGCTCGTGAAGTGGGAATTGAGTGGACCACAATGCAGTCCCGGGAACTTATAAAAGAGGGTGTTCCCGGTATTCACTACTATACACTTGGCAGGGCAGACAATATTGCCAGAATTGTCAAAGCCTCATTCTAGAATCAGCAATTCAGGAAATAATTCAGGAAAAAATTCAAGAAAAAATTACAATAAACATAAATAAGAGCAATTTTAACATGAGAGCAAAAGAGTATAAAGTAGCCGATATCTCCCTTGCGGAGTTTGGCAGAAAAGAGATTGAGATAGCAGAAAAGGAGATGCCGGGCTTGATGGCTGTAAGAAAAAAATTCGGCAAATCTAAGCCTCTTGCAGGTGCCAGGGTGATGGGTTCTCTCCATATGACAATACAAACTGCTGTTCTAATTGAGACACTTAATGAGCTTGGAGCAGATGTACGCTGGTGCAGCTGTAATATTTACTCCACCCAGGATCACGCAGCTGCTGCAATTGCAGAGGCAGGAACTCCTGTTTTTGCCTGGAAGGGTGAGACTCTTGAGGAGTACTGGTGGTGTACAGAGAGGGCTCTCGACTTTGGAAATGGTCTTGGTCCAAATCTTATTGTTGATGACGGAGGGGATGCAACTCTTATGATACACAGAGGGTACGATGCAGAGAGCAACGCCTCTGTACTTGATGGCAAAGCCGATACTCAGGATGAGCAGGAGCTTAACAAAATCCTTAAAAAAATTCTTGCTGATACTCCAAAGAGATGGAGTGCAATTGCCCCTGAAATTAAAGGGGTATCTGAAGAGACAACAACCGGCGTGCACAGACTATACCAGATGCTGGAGCAGGGGAAACTTCTCTTCCCTGCATTTAATGTAAATGACTCTGTAACAAAATCAAAATTTGACAACCTTTATGGATGCCGTGAATCGCTTGCTGATGGGATCAAAAGGGCTACAGATGTAATGATTGCAGGTAAGGTTGTTGTAGTGTGCGGATATGGTGATGTGGGAAAGGGTTGTGCCCGGTCTATGAAGGGTTACGGGGCAAGGGTTATTGTTACAGAAATTGACCCTATTTGTGCTCTTCAGGCTGCAATGGAGGGTTTTGAGGTTAAAAGGGTTGAGGATACACTCTCTGAAGGGAATATTTTTGTCACTACTACCGGAAACAAGGATATAATCACTGCCGAACATATGGCAGGGATGAAGGATCAGGCAATTGTCTGCAATATCGGCCACTTTGATGACGAGATTCAGGTTGCCCGCCTTGAGCAGTGGCCTGGTATCAAGCGCCTGAACATCAAACCTCAGGTTGATAAATATACATACCCGGATGGTCACTCAATTTTTCTGCTTGCTCAGGGAAGGCTTGTGAACCTTGGTTGTGCCACCGGCCACCCATCGTTTGTTATGAGTAATTCATTTACAAACCAAACGCTTGCACAAATTGAACTTTGGTCTAAAAAATATGAGCTTGGTGTATATATGCTTCCTAAACATCTTGATGAGGAGGTGGCTCGCCTGCACCTGGAGCAACTTGGAGTTAAACTCACAGTACTAACTCAGGATCAGGCTGCCTATATAGGTGTTCCTGTGGATGGACCATTCAAGCCCGAGCATTACAGATACTAATCATTTATTAATGATTATGGACATTACTGTTCTGATAATGGCAGGCGGCTCAGGGGAGCGTTTCTGGCCGCTTAGCACAAAAGAGAGGCCCAAACAGCTTCTTAAACTCGTTGACCAGGAGAGGAGTCTGATCAGGATGACTGTTGACAGAATCCTCCCTTTGGTCTCTGCGGAAAGAGTATTCATTGCTACAAATGCCATTCAGGCCGAGGGGGTTCTTGAGGAGCTTCCTGTGATTGATCCAAAAAACATTATAATTGAACCCGCTTTCAGGGACACAGCTGCCGCTGTGGGATTCGGCTGTGTCGTTATTGGAGAGAGATTTCCCGGTTCAACTATGATAGTACTTGCATCGGACCATCTGATAAAGGATGAGGAGGGTTTCAGAGAGGCTCTCTCTGTTGCTGTAGGGATTGCCGATAGCAGGATTGTGACTCTCGGCATAAAACCAACCCATCCGGAGACCGGCTACGGATATCTTGAGTGCGGAGAGCTTATAAAGGGTCAACCCTCCAGAGTTTTGAGATTTTGTGAGAAACCCGCTCTGGAAGTTGCTGAGAGTTACCTTGAAAGTGGTAGATTTTTGTGGAATAGCGGAATGTTTATCTTCCGGATAGAGACAATGATGAATGCCTTTAAAAAGCATCTTCCCGGACACTCAAACACATTGGAGAAAATTTCACAACTCCGGAAACAGAGCTCCATCTCGCCTGAATTTTATACTCAGTCGCTCAGGGAGCTTTTTGAAGAGTTTGTTAAGATCTCGCTGGATTTTGGAATTATGGAGAGGTTTGAGGAGACTTGGGTCATCCCTGTTGATATTGGATGGAATGATATTGGTTCATTCCCTGCCCTTGCGGAGGTTTTTGAGGCTAATCAGAACGGAACAATTTCAAGGGGTGCTGAGCTCAGGGAGTATAACTCATTCAATAATATAGTTATATCGGAAAAGCGTGTAGCCCTTCTGGGAGTTAAGGATCTTGTGGTGGTTGAGACCGATGATGCTCTGCTTATTTGCAGTAAAGAGGAGGCTCAGAATATTAAGAAGATTCTTTAAAAGGGCTATCCCTTTACTTTTATCTGCTTATTTCTTCTATCCTCTTTAGAACGGGAAATTTCAAAAACATCTGCATTTGTGTGCAGGTGTTTTTTTACTTTATCTTCAAGTGAAAGTAGTGAACTTCTAAGTCTCTTTTTGTGTGATTCGTAACTCATTTTCTGATCAAACATTGACATAAGATCAAGAAATTGAACGGGTTCAGGGTGTTTATCAACTATCATTCTGAGTATTTTAAACTCCTCTGATGTAAGAGTTTTTTCAAGGTCATTAATTGAAAAAATAATTTTATCGTATGGAGTCTTCTCTTTGCCTCTCTTTCTGTATCCGTAATAGAGGACAATTGATATAACCAGAAGTATAAATCCTGCTATCAGATATATATTTTTGGAGACAGGTGGGTTAAAAAGAACGCTCTCTGATACTTCACTCCCCAGTATTCTGTCTGAGTTTACAACAAGGGGCATCCTGTATCCATCCTCTCTTAAAACCAGGAGTGTAAATTTGTCCGAGTTATTGTTATAAGATACATATACCGGTAAAGAGTAGTTATTTGCTGTCTCTCCAAGCATAATACCATCTACTGATGTGTAATGATAGAGTTTATTGTCCCTCATATTAAAATAGAGAGCGTCTGAAAGGCCCAAAAGAAGAGCTCCGTCTTTGTAATTATTAATAATATGGTACTTCTGCAGATCTATCTCCTTGTTTAATCTACCCAGAAAACTCCACTCCCTGGTAATAAAATCAAATCTCCAAAAGTCATTAAGCTGAATCTGGTGTGATTCAGAGCTCTCCCGATCTTCGTCAACGCCTGTACCCGGACCTACAAATAACTGATTACCTGCGTAAGCGCCTGTCAGATTATACCTTGGCTGAGGATATCCGGAGATGGGAGTTTTTGGGAGCACTTTAGCCCAGTCTCTTTTAAGTTTATCAAAATAGACTATAATATTCTTATGGGTAAATAGTCCCAATCCTCCGAATATATGGGGGGTTTTTGCGTGTATAAAGGGAAGTGAGGAGTACTGGTTTCTTGATTCCTCTGTAGAGTGATACTCTTTGAAATCTGAACCATCGTAAGTGACAATTTTTCCTCCCGATTGGTGAAAAAGATACCCTGTTGTGTTCTCCTCTACAAAAGATAGTTTCATCTGACGGAGGCCAAATGTGTTTGGAACTGCCTGCCAGAGGATTCCGTCAATAGAGGAGTACAAAGAGTCCGGAGTTAAGACAAAATATTCATTTTTAAAGGAGAAAGAGAAGCTGTTATCCCTTATACTGAATAGAGGTTCCTGACCGCCAAGAGAGGTGGTTAATGTCAGAAAAGCCAATAGCAGCAACAAAATCCGTTTATATTTCACAATCAGTGAATTTGACCAAATATATGAATAATATTTATTATCACAAAATAGGGGAAGAATAGGGTCTTCACTAATTTTTTTCACCTATCCCCTAATTTATCCTAATTTCGTTTCCGCTTAGGGAATGAATTTTCAGGTTTAAGTAATTAAGGGGTTAGTTATAATACTATGAAGAACTCATTCAAGAAATCCGGACCGGCATTATTGCCGGCCCGGATTTTTCTTTAAATTGCATCATTAAAAAAACCCTGTTATGGATAAAGAGATATTTGTTAGGAAGGCCTCCGGCGAGCTGGAGCAATTCTCCGCCGAGAAGCTTAGAGGTTCACTTAAGCGCTCCGGTGCTGATGATGGTGTAATTGAAGAGATAATTGATGAGATTGTCGGGTGGATTGAGGAGCTTAACGGAAACTCAGCCCCTCCCACAACCAGAAATATTTACAATAAGGCATTCACTCTGCTGAGAAGAATGACGAGCGGCAATGCAGCAAGATACAAATTAAAGAATGCTATGATGGAGATGGGTCCAACCGGGCATCCATTTGAGTATTTTATGGGAGAGGTATACAGGTTACTAGGTTATGAACACATTGAAGTTGCTCAGGTTTTAAGGGGGCACTGTCTCACCCACGAGGTAGATGTTGTTGCAACCAGACGCCTTGCAGGCGAAAAGATGGATCAACTTATTGTAGAGTGTAAGTATTACCAGAGCACAGGGAAAAATGCAAATGTTCAGGTCTCACTCTATGTTCACTCAAGGATGCAGGATATTTTCGGAGTCCGCAAAAAGATGCCCGAATATGCAAATTATACCTTCAAGGGGGGTATTGCCACAAACACCAGGTTCTCTTCTGATGCAATTGCTTACGGAGAATACGCAGGTCTAAAACTTCTGAGCTGGGACTATCCCCGCGGTAATGGGCTCAGAGATATTATTGACAGAGAGCGAATCTATCCCATCACAGTCCTGACAACACTTACCCGCACCCAGAAAGATCTCCTTATGAATCGTGGTATTGTTATATGTCGTCAGCTAAAAGAGAATCCAGAAATAATAAACGAACTATCTCTTCCCCCAACCCGCCTCCGTAAACTACACGAAGAGCTTGCCGGGCTTTTACACTAGTGCCTGCGGATATTATCGCGCCCTATTGTTCCGTAAAGGAACTTGGCGTAATCGTATGAACAGAGATAGTCGTGAACAGACTTGGCTCCTTCAAGGCGTTGGGAGAGGTCTTCAACCATATCAGGGGTGAGATTTTTGTCCTCTCTCAGAATTTTCTCTATGTAGCGGATTCTCTCTGCCATCTGGGCGATGTCTGTCTGCTGCTTGAGCATAATTCTGGATTTATACCAGTCGCTCTCCACAAGGTAGTCGTAGGTGAACATTTTGCGTATCTCAGGTGAGTCAAGTCCCTTTCCTTCAAACTCGCCGTAGGCCATTATGTGGAGCAGTGCCTTTAGTGGCGGGCAGGCTGACTCTATGCTACCGTCACGGAAATATGATTCGGCAACCCTCTGCTGAGACTCAACAATATTGAGAACTCCGTCTGCAAATTGCTCCATTGACTGGAGTTCCGGTTTAAGCATATCTTCAGGGAAGATTACATTTGGATTTTCAAAAACTCTTCCAAAATATCCAATCACAAATTTGTCAGTAATCCTGTATCCTAATATTGATGCAGGTATCTTTTTACCTTCGTATTCAAAATCTTCTAGTTTCTCAAGTTCTCCCTCTGAAATCATCTTTGCGGGATCCTTTTCAAATGGCTGGAGGCGTGCCCACAGCTCCGGTATAAGGAGGCTGAGATCGTGGTCAACTCTGTATCTGTGCCCTATATAGCCGGCCGGGGTGGTAAATCCGTTGTAGCCGGTAAGAATAAATGACACCAATGCGTTGTTAAGGTCAATAATTGGGAGTAGGGCATTAAATGGTGCCTTTGTAAGTGCGCCCTCTGATCCTGCGCCTGTTGTTGATGGTGACTTGCCGGTAAGTGAGCATACAAAGTCCATAAACAGTTCCGGAAGCTCCTGATAGTGTACAGGGTTATATACCGCAAGTGGGCGAATACCCTTCTCTGCCGGGTTGTTTCTTCTTCCCGGAAGGACTGCATTAACTGGCAGGTAAACCGGTTTGTCCATAGTTATTCCCCTTCCGATTCTTATACCTGTCTCCGCAATGTATTTTGTGCGGGGATTGATAATATCGTCACGTGTCTGAAGGTAACGCACATTTTTGCTTGGCTTTCCATCTACTATTCTTGGGTTTGCCGATGAGACAAAGTATTGAGGAGTATCGCTCTCTGCTACATCTGTTATAAGATCCCTCATTGGGTCTGTAAAGAGATCAAAATTAATTACATCCTCTACCATCTCTTTTGCATCCTCTGTTGTAAGAGGCTGAAAATTGGATATAAATGTGCATGGAGAGGCGAGATCTGACTCGGCCTTTTTGTCAAATCCTCTGTTAATTGCCTCATCAGGACGCTGGAAGAATCTGTATTCGCAATTCTCAAGGATTTTTACACTCTTGTTTGTTACAAGAGGGTTAAGGTCTGTTAGTGAGCTTGATGGCACTACTGTTGAGACTGTGATATCGTCCTCCATCTGAATCTTGTCTGCGTGGACATAGTCCTGGCGGAGTTTGAATGTTCTCCAGGCCCCTTTATCGTCGTAGCCTACCCTCAGATATCTTGCTGCTATCTTCTTGTTCTGATATTTAAGTTCATTGCCCGGTTGTCCGTTAAGGATATCAACCGAGAAATGGCTCTTCCAGTCCTCTCCCCACTCCTCTCTGTAGAATCTCTTGACAATAAATGCAATACCTTTTATATACTGCGGAATTGATTCCAGCCAGCTGTTGTATTCAGGTGTAAATTCAGGGGATGGAGTGAGCATCTTTATTGCCGAGCCCATTGACCTCTTACTGCTGAGGAAACTTCTGCTTACCTTTTTCCCTTTTGCCGGGTCGATGAATCTTGAGAAGTAGTTGTAGTTAATTATCTCCTCTACCTTTTTGAAATCTGTCTCAAAATCTTTTATAAAGAATGAACCCGATATAATTGAGTCCTCAATGGATTTTGATATCTCTGATTTCCCTCCGCCGGAGACGGTGCAGGGCTTGTGAATAAGCACCCCCTCTGAATTTGTCTCTACAAGGCGGTAATTGAGTGTTCCTGCAGCCTTCTCCATACGGTATTTGTGTCCGTTGGGCATTATGTAGGTTTTGTTTGGAAGAAGCTTAATGCTGACCTCTCCGCTTTTGCCCTTTTTCCAGGATATTCTCTGGCTCTTTATATCAAATCTTGAGAGCTCCGGTATATAGTAGATGTCCGGGAAATTTTTGTCTACTCCGTAACCCTCAGGTTTCATATCTATCAGCTCCGGAAATAGCTTTGCTGTCTCATCCAGGGTTTTAATAAAATTCTCGGCTTTTGTAATCTGCCCCTCTCCCTGATTGTATGAGGGGAATATAAGTGCTCCGCCTGCGTGCTCCTCCTCGGCATTGCCCATAAGATTGGCGGCGAATGATATAAATGTTTTTATCTCCTTCTTTGAGTAGCCAAAGTAGTTATCTGCTATTACTGTAACAATAACTCCCTCATCTGTTCGCATAGTCAGTTTGAAGGCCGATCCGTCGTTGTAGAGCTCATTCTCATTTTCCCAGCACATTCCGTCTCTCTTCTGTCTCTCTGTTGCTTTGGAGATATGAGGAAGGCCCACCTCTTTTTTTGTAAGTTTTGTTAGCTGGGGTGCAAGTATTATACAGCCAGTGTGTCCGCTCCAGTTTTCGTAGTCAAGCCCTGCGTCGTTTGAAATATGGTATGGTGAGCCTCCGTTTCCAAAAATTGACTCTACAAAGTCAAGATTTGAGACAAGTGACCCTGGTGCAAAAAAGCGAATCTCCATTGTCTTTCTTGGAGAGATGCCTTTTACCTCCGGGCTGACTTTTGGTCTGAGTAGCAGGGATACAAATATTTGAGCCTTTTTGTTGCACTCTTCAGTAAATGGAAGATTAAAGATATCTCCCTCGATAGTAGTTGCTTTCTGGAGAAGTAGTGCTGCTGTCTTTTGGGGTACCGATTTTTTGTCGTCCGGGATTGGAAGGCCACCCTCGGCAATATGAAAAACTCCTTTTGTTGTGCGTCTGTCGTTGCGTGGGTTATGCAAAATCCCCTGTTTTACTCTGTATGAGGTGAGATACTCTGATGAGTAGTCGTTTCTCTTTTCCGGGATGGATAGCTCTCTTGCTATACCATAGAAATCCAGGGTGAATGTGAATGATGGGATGTGGATTTCCGGTGCATCTACACCTTTGAAGTATCCGTTTATGAAATTCTGTATTCTTTGGTCTGCAGGGCAGAGATAGTTCTTAAACTGACGCTCCCGCTCCCTGTAGTTAATAATGAGAGATTTTGCAAGGTGGAGGAAGCCGTCTGCTGCATCATCTTCAAAATCACCATCTACCAGGCCAAGGGCTTCAAGTCTGAGTTTTATGTATTGATGTATATACTCTTTTGAGTTTTGTCTGGTATCTTCAAAGAATCCCAGCGATTTAAGCTCTTTATTCATGTGGAGTCGTTTTTAGTCGCCATAAATTATGCAAAAATGGTTCCAAAAACACTTTATTACTATATTAGCGTGCGCAAAAATTTGATTGATGGAGAATATTGAAAATCGTTGGAGAAGAACCTTTGCTTTCATTTGGACCGGACAGCTTTTCTCTACCCTGAGCAGCAGCATGGTAAGCTTTGCAGTAATTTTCTGGCTGAGCATAGAGACCGGTTCTGCAGAGGTGCTTGCTTTTGCAACTATTGCCTCTCTTCTGCCTCAGCTGGTTCTGGGTCTCTTCACAGGAGTTCTTGTGGACAGATGGAACAGAAAGAGAACTATGATAATTGCTGATCTGTACATTGCCCTTATGACTCTTGTTATGGCTATGATTTTTTACCTGGGCCACGGAGAGGTGAGTGTAGGGATTTTATACCTTTTACTTGCATTGCGATCTATCGGCAGCTCTTTTCATATGCCTGCACTTGAGGCCTCTATTCCGCTTCTAGCTCCCAAGGATAAACTGATGAAGGTTGCGGGTGTAAATAATATGATTTTTTCAATGAGCTCTATAGCTGCTCCTGCAATTGCTGCTCTCTTTGTGGCTAACCTCAATATTGTATGGGTTCTTCTTTTTGATGTGTTTGGGGCTGCAATAGCAAGCTCCTCGCTCCTCTTTGTGAAAATTCCAAATCCGCAGAAGAGCATTGTTCTCCACAAGGAGGCCGAGGAGTTCAGGCGCTTCTTCAGAGAGTTGGGTGTTGCTCTTCACGAGATTCGTCTCAGACCGGGTTTAATGTGGATGTTTATTTTTACTGTTTTTGCGAGTCTTGCAATGGTTCCTGTCTCTACCCTTTTTCCGCTTATGACTCTTCAGCATTTTGCAGGGGATACTTATATGATGAGTGTGGTTGAGGTTGCCTGGGGTATAGGGATGCTTGCGGGTGGAGGGCTGATGAGTCTTGACAGGTTTAATTTTAATAGGGTAATGCTTATTAATGCTATGTATGTAATCCTTGGAGTGACCTTTGCGCTCTCCGGATTCCTTCCGCAAGGGGGTTATCACTATTTTGTAATCTTCACATTTACAGGGGGTATAGCCGGGGCAATATTCTGGGGGGCCTTCTCTGTTGTGTTACAGAGCTCTCTTGACAGTGCCGTGCTTGGAAGAATATTCTCAATTCACAATAGTCTTATTATGATTCCTGCAATGGTCTCTCTTATGGCAACGGGTTTTATCGCTGATTCAATTGGTGTTACAAATGCATTTATTATTGCCGGTTTTATGCTTGCGGCAATTGGTGTAATCTCTTCGTTAATGCCTCAGATAAGGTCGTTTGCAAAGAGTCAATAATCTGAAAATTATATTATCTTTATAGGCAAATATAGGCTTATGAAGATTCACGAGTATCAAGGTAAGGAGCTTTTTGACAGAATGGGTATTCCCACTGCAAAGGGCAAGGTGTGCAGGAGCGTCAGTGAGGTGCTCTCTGCTTATGAAGAGCTGGGGCTTGAGAGAGCCGTGGTGAAGGCACAGGTCCTCACCGGTGGACGGGGCAAGGCCGGCGGAATCAAAATTGGAAACAACAGGGCTGAGATTGAGGCGGCTGCAAAGGCTATCCTTGGTATGGAGATCAAGGGGCTTATTGTGGACAGGGTAATGGTGGCTGAGGCTGTTGAAATTGCTGCTGAGTTTTACTTCAGTTTTGCTGTTGACAGAAATGCAAAGAGTGTTGTAATGATTTTAAGCCGGGAGGGTGGTGTTGAGATTGAAGAAGTTGCGGCAAAAACTCCTGAGAAGATTCACAAAATTCCAATTTTCCCTTTTGTAGGTATTCCTGATTTTCTTGCTAAAAAGGCTGCAGCGATGTTGTTTGATGAGTGGAGTCTTGTTAATCAGGGGTACAAAATGATTCAGAATCTATACAAACTCATGGTTGCTACTGATGCCTCGCTTGTAGAGGTGAATCCGCTTGTTGTTACTAAGGATGGGAGGCTTATTGCCCTTGACGCAAAACTAAACTTTGACGATAATGCCCTCTTCCGTCAACCGGAGATTGAGTCTCTTTATGAGCCCGATGAGGAGGAGAAGAGAGAGCTCGAGGCTAAGTCAAATGGTTTCAGTTTTGTCCATCTGGGTGGAGAGATAGGCTGTATGGTAAACGGAGCGGGACTGGCTATGGCTACAATGGACCTTATTAAGCTTTACGGCGGAAAGCCTGCAAACTTTCTTGATATCGGCGGCAGTTCAAACCCCCGGAAGGTAATTGAGGCTATGAAGCTGCTCCTCTCGGATAAAGAGGTAAAGGTGGTTCTTATAAATATATTCGGCGGTATCACCAGATGCGACGATGTGGCGAGAGGACTGATATCGGCCTTTAATGAGATAAAAACCGAAATTCCTATAGTTATCCGCCTCACCGGCACCAATGAGAAAGAGGGTCGGGAGATGTTAAAAGGGACTCCTTTCCACTCTGCCGAGACAATGGGAGAGGCAATAAAAAGAGCGGTGGAGCTGGTGTAATTAAAATTATTTAAAAGCAATTACAAATGAGTATACTAATAGATAAAAACAGTAAGATTTTGGTGCAGGGGATTACCGGAAGGGATGGTGGTTTTCACGCATCAAAGATGAAGGAGTACGGTACTCGTATTGTGGGAGGCACTTCTCCCGGGAAAGGGGGAGCTCTTCACGATGGAATTCCTGTGTTTAATACTATGACGCTTGCCGTTAAGGAGACGGCTGCAGATACTTCAATTATTTTTGTCCCTGCAGCTTTTGTAAAAGATGCAATTATGGAGGCGGCTGAGAGTGGTATTAAATTGATTATTGTAATTACCGAAGGGGTGCCTACCCTTGATTATATTGCGGCCAGACACTATGCCGTTGCAATGGGGGCAAGAATTATCGGCCCAAATTGTCCGGGACTTATATCTCCCGGTAAATCTCTTGTGGGGATAATGCCCGGCAATATTTTTACCCCCGGAAGGACAGGGGTTATATCAAGAAGTGGTACTCTAACATATGAGGTAGTATACAACCTTACCAGAGCAGGGATTGGGCAGTCAACAGCTGTTGGAATAGGTGGTGATCCTGTTGCCGGTCTCTACTATATTGATCTGCTGCAGATGTTTCAAGGGGATCCTGACACCGATTCCATTGTAATGATTGGAGAAATTGGGGGTGATGCCGAGGAGAGGGCTGCTGCATTTATTAAGGATCATGTAACAAAACCTGTTTTCTCATTTATTGCCGGACAGACTGCCCCGGCAGACAAACGGATGGGTCACGCCGGAGCCATTATCTCCAGCGGCACCGGATCTGCCCGCGAAAAGATTGCCGCCCTTGAGGCCGCCGGTGTAACAGTAGTTGACGAACCTGCTAAAATTCCGGCGAAAATCAAGGCGTTGGTGTAAGCGCTGTTCATTCGGTTTAATCTTGCAATTTTGCTGCATTCACCGAGTATCCGCATAACTTCCGGAGTTTTTCCTCCTCGCTCTCTTCGTTCGCTGTGGCGGAGACTCCTTCAGTTATGCGGATTACTCTGTGAAAGGGCATGCAGAAAAAGTCTTGCCGGGC
>ERZ1645192.1657-NODE-1657-length-18571-cov-6.514204_pt1 | contig 18571 bp, 15 predicted proteins | sample MGYA00575354_ERZ1645192 | MGnify/ENA primary metagenome ERZ1645192 (study PRJEB40844, sample SAMN11349763) | freshwater sediment metagenome | isolation source: river sediment | host: Sediment | place: India: Faizupur Khadar , New Delhi | collected 2017-02-21 ... | reverse complement strand
TCTTTCCCAGCTGCAACCCCCTGCCATCTGATATTCCGGTATGCAAACCGAAGACCCATCTTCTCAGTATACTTATCCTGCATCTCATACACCCCGTCGACACCGAAATTTCTCTCTCCGGCATGAGCGAAAATGGCGGTACAAATATCCCATCCGATTCCATGATGCCGGCAGGGATCCTTTACAATGTAAAACCCACCAAAACAGAAGGTTTCATCATAATTTGTTGCAACCCCAACCCCGATAACTTCACCATCATGGTCTGCACAAAACCAGCCGGCCGGATCTACCGGGTAATGACAGGCTCCGTCATGAAGACCCGGATTCCAGCCCTCGTCCCGTGCCCATTCAATAGGAATATGCACCTCATCTTCCCGTAAATTGCGGATAACATATGAAAACGTCATGATTGTATACGGATAACATGGATGAAATATGTAATAAAACCGGCGGAGTAAAAATGACATACCCTTCCTTCTCTCCCATCATCAATACCATTCTATGGTGGCAGGATCAATTCACCAGTACCAGGATGTGAAATTCATGATACATGACATAGTCCTCTTTATTCATGACTTCCTTATACCGATAATATTCGTAATTAACATTATTTTTGCCATTACCGTCGTGTTCATTGAGCGGAAAAATCCGACAACAACGATTGCATGGCTGATGGCCCTTCTGCTACTCCCCGTCGTGGGATTTGTCCTCTATCTCTTTGTTGGTCAGAGTTTTTACCGGGACCGGATGTTTCAGGTGAAGAAAGAGGATGATGAGGAACTGACTCACATCATCGAGTCACAAAAAAAGGAGTTATTCATCAGTTCAGTCCCGGCTGCTCATCCAATATCTGATTCATATAAACGGATGATGTTCATGCTCATGGAGAGCAATAAGGCACCGGTAACCACGAGCAATAACGTAAGAGTGTTTGTTGACGGGAATGACAAATTCAAAGCATTGATTGACGCTATCCAGGGTGCCAAAGATCACATCCACATGGAATATTACATCCTGAAGGATGACGAGATCGGGAATGAGGTCTTTGCTGCACTTACCGAACGGGCACAGGCCGGGGTTACGGTCAGGTTCCTTGGCGACGGACTTGGTTCAGCAGGGCCCCGAAAACCATTTTATGAACCATATCTAAACGCAGGAGGTAAGCTTGCGTTTTTCTTCCCATCCCTGATGAACATCTCTCATCCGCGTCTTAATTACCGGAATCATCGGAAGATTGCGATTATTGACGGAAAAGTGGGGTTCATTGGCGGTTTTAACATCGGTGATGATTACCTGAGCAGAGTGCCGGAGTGGGCACCATGGCGTGACACCGCTGTAGAGGTCACAGGTCATGCCGTTCTCGCCATGCAGATACGGTTCTTCCTTGACTGGAATTATGCAGCGAAAGATGATAAGGTCGAATATGCTGCACGGTATTTCCCTGACGATGGAGCAGCGGAAGATGCATGGCTTCCAATGCAGATCGTTTCAGGTGGGCCGGACACCTATTGGAATCCGATTAAAGAGTCATATCTGAAACTGATAACCCTGGCGTCTGAATCGGTGTACATTCAGACCCCCTATTTCATACCTGATGAGAGTATCATGGATGCTCTCCGGATGGCTGCCTTGTCTGGGATAGATGTCAGGATCATGATGCCGGCAAAACCAGACCATATGTTCGTGTACTGGGCAGGATACTCGTATATCGAACAGCTTCTGGATGCAGGGGTCAGGGCATATACCTATGATACCGGATTTATTCATGCGAAGACGATTGTTGTTGATGAGGTTGCTGCATCGGTTGGAAGTGCAAACTGGGATGTCAGGAGTTTCAGACTGAACTTTGAAACAAATGCCATCATGTATGATCATGAAATTGCACGGGAACTGAAAGAATACTTTTTGGCGGATCTGAATGTCTGTTCAGAGCTGACCTCGGAGCGATTCGCAAATCTGCCGAAGAAGATCAAACTGAAACAGTCCATATCCCGGCTCTTCTCACCGCTCCTCTGAATTTTCTTCCTCTTTTTGTGAAGGGGGACTTTGGAATAATCTTCGTCGGTATGAAGAAATCAGGTGAGATGTTCTTCTCTTATGGACAGAATAATGTGCCCCAAGTTTTGTGAATGAATAGGGGACAAAGCTCCAGGCAATAACACCGGCAGTCGCTCCTTTCGCAATGTAACTACCTGGCTTGCCGACAACAATGTTCTTTCTTTTTCTGATACCGTCCAGGAACTCTTCAGTTGAGTCAGCTTTGACCGCGGTAACCACATTTCCAACATCTGAAAGGATGTGAGCATCAGACCCGCCGGTAAAAGGAATCGAATGATCATAAGCATAAGTAATTGCCCGCTGGTTCAGACTTTGTATCATACCTCCACAGATTACCTCAATACCGTCGATATGGTTTAATACACCGGGAAGCATCTCTTTCTCCACGCATTTGAGAACACCCCGGTTTATGCCATAATACCCGTATGGATGAGCGGCAATCCTAAGGCAGTCAAATTGTTCAGCAAGATGCAGGCAATCTATGACGGGCAGGTTTCGGAAAAACCCGGGTGTGTGTTCCATCCGCTTTTGTGAGAAAATCTGAAAGAAATCCTCCATATCTCCGGGGGTATAGAAATAAAAGAGCAGATGGGGTCCTTCCTCTGTCTCAAGCTCTATTCCGGGGATTATCAGGAGATCGGACGAATGGGATAATGCATCAAGAGATCCGCTGATCTCATTATGATCCGTGATAGCAACACCAATGTTCCGGTTCTTTGCATAGGTGAGGAGGTCAGATATCTTCGTCATTCCATCGGAATGAGTGGTATGCAGATGCATATCAACCGGGTAATACCCCTCTGAAATGAGATGAGGGATGTCAGGTGCAGAATACCGGATTGTATCCCCCTGTACATTATTGTTCATGATGAAATACTCCAGGTTGATTTGAATACACGAATATAGGCTGCTTAATGGCCTTAATTATTACACCTATTCCCCATATAGAGTTCCTGGGTTTTCATCCACGGAGTGACGGTAATCAGAATGAACGGAGCCAGAATACCACATACAGCCAGATTAACCAGGAACCACCCAATCAGAGTCATCATAATCTGGCTGGTTTCAATGATGCCTCCATATGCAAGAGTATACGAGCCCCAGACTGCTCCGGCAATATTGTTTATCATGACTCCGAAAATCAAGAAAATCATAAGATCACGCCTGGTTGAAAGAGCCGGATCTGCATGAAAGTATCGGAATGCCACATATGGGATCAGTGCCTGCCATAAATCAGCAAAAGACCAGTAGAGGGAGACATCAGCCGGAAGACCACTCAGAATTCCTGCACCAATAACACACCCGACATATGCAGCCAGAATACCCCATATTCCAAACCAGAGGGCAAAAACAATCATGAACGCTACAATCAGGTAAAATGATGAGACTCCGGTCACTATCGGATATGAAAAAACAAAATATTTGGCTCCGAGTGAGTTGATACAGACAAGCAGGAAAAAGAGAGATAGGTAAATAACAAAAGGGGGACGGGTGAATGAATCAACAGGACAGATCCCGACTCCGTGTTCCACAGAATAGTAATTATGTAAGAAGCGAATATAAACAATTACCGGCTATTCATTCTAAGGGGAACCAGATTAATGCAGGTGATACCAGAAAAATGGGAGAACAATCCATTATATGGCGCATTGTTCATCTCCATCCTGTTTGCACTCATTCTGATTCCCTACTGGTGGCTGGCAGTGCAATGGTCAGCCACTCTGATTCAGGATTCACCTACCCAGTTTACCTTTACTTCAACAACCTTTCTCCTTGTTCTGGCAATTATTGATAGTGCCTTTCTCATCAGGTATTATCAGATAAGACAGAAGAATCAACTGGCCTGTGCAATACTTGAGATACACAAAGGGGCAGAAAATTACCGGCTGCTGATAGAAAACGCTCCGTTTCCAATCACTATCACAAAATCAGGTGACAATACAATCCTCGTCATGAATAAAAGAGCCGTCGAACTTTTTTCTGTTGATCCATCAGAGAGAATCGGAAAACCAGTCAGTTTTCAGTTCATCGGGCCTGATGACCAGAAGAAGATAACTGAAATTCTTGCCAGCAAAAAACATGTATCAGGATATGAAATTACCTTTCTCCAGGAAACAGGAGATCGGGTTTACATCTCCCTCTCCGCAGATATCATTGATTATCTGGGAGAAAAAGCGGTTTTTGCTGCTTTTGTAGATATTTCTGAACGTGTTGCTTTGGAGCAGGAAATTATCAGGAGAGAAGAAAAGTTCTCGGTTGTTTTTCACGAAGTCCCAAACCCTCTCATGATCCTGTCGGAAAATGATATCATAATCGATGTGAATCATGGGTTTGAACAGTTTTTCCACATGAGAAAGGAGGAACTCATTTCACTCTCAATTCTGAAAGTGAACTTTCTTTCAGACCTTGCTCTTAAGAAACGGACAAGAGAATTTGAAGGTCAGAATACATGGGAGTATGAAGCAGGCCTTCCAGACGGTGAAAAGAGATTTGTCATGCTTCATTACCGGACCATTCAATATGGTGAAGGTCTGCACACCCTTCTTCTTATTCAGGATATTGATGCAATAAAACGGGGACAAAATGCATTGACACAGGCGAACAATCAATTGCTCATACTAAATAGTGTCACCCGTCATGATATTTTAAACAGGGTTATGGCCGTCATCTCGTATTGCGAGCTGCTGCGACATTCCATACAAAAGGAACCAGATATGACCTGGCTGAATAATATCGAAAAAGCCGGAGACGATATTCAGACCCTGATCGAATTCACCCGTCAGTATCAGGATCTTGGGATTCATCCGCCGGTGTGGCAGCGGATTGATAGAGTTATGAAAAAGAAGAGCATTCAAACGCTTCTACCCAATATTTCCGTCGTTGTGCCTGATGAGCCCTATGAAGTATACGCTGATCCCATGTTTGAAAAAGTCCTGTACAATTTAATCGATAATTCTATCCGTCATGGAGAGAAGGTGACTCAGATTGCTCTGTCATATGAAAAAAGAAATTCAGATCTCATTTTGCGGTACAGCGACAATGGAACAGGAATATCAGTTGAAGACAAGGGGAAAATTTTCACAAAAGGTTTTGGGAAGAATACAGGACTAGGCCTTTTCCTGATACGGGAGATTCTTAGCCTGACCGGGATATCCATTACCGAACATGGGGTACACGGAACCGGAGTAATTTTTGATATGCTCATCCCGGCAGGTTCCTATCGAATTTCTGCTACTAATAAGGATCAGTCTCATCCATGACTATACTATCCTCCATCAGGGTATCAGATCGAACATGGATTCTGACATTTGATGACGATATTTCGGTTATGATTATCATAGGAACCCGATATACTGTCCTTTGTGATACTCATCTGGGTCCTGAATCAATCAGGGAAATTCAGAATTTTTTAGCATCCATTGAACATCCGGACATTCTGTTCATATTTAATTCCCATTCTGACTGGGATCATATCTGGGGGAATTGTGCATGTCCGGATTCAATTATTGCCGCCCATACAACCTGCCGGGAGCGGATGAAGGAACGGGGTGTATATGACCTTTCACGGCAGAAAGCACAGACAAGAGGATCGGTGCAGATTCTTCTTCCCAATCTTACCTTTGATTCCCGACTGTATCTTGAAGATGATGAGATTGAGTTTCGGTATGCTCCCGGACATACCATAGACTCATCGGTCTGTTATGATCAAAGGGGGAATATCCTCTATGTAGGAGATCTGGTTGAAGATCCCATCCCATATATCGATTATGACCGGATTGATGTATATATAAAAACTCTTGAATCGCTCGTATCATCATCTGTACAGGTTTTCATATCAGCACATTCCGGGATAATTACCCGGGACCTCATCAGGTCGAATATCGCATATCTCAATACAGTTCTCACCGGGAGGGAGGTTGATACGAGTTCATTCGGATCTTATAAAGCGGTTCATCAGGCGAATCTGAATACTCTCCTCATTTTCAGATATGAGGCACTGGTACGGAAGATACTCGGGGATGCATTTTCATTTGAGACATTCTGGTCCGGCATTCCAGACCCTGAGGGATCAGATCAGAAGTCGCTTGAGAATTTTCTAAACCAATATCTCCTAGAATTTCAGACACGGAAGGGATTCCTTTAAAGCCCGGTTACTTCCATATTTTGGCTAATCCTGCAGAGATAATTTCACATGTATCAATCTCATCATCTTCGATTGAGAGCAGTTCAAGAATTCCATTCAGTATCTGCTGGGTCATTACCATATGATAATGCACCGGGTGGTATGAGAGCACTCCTTCCTTGACGGCCCTGGCGTAGATATCATGCATCCACCTGAATTCGTCAAATGCCAGGCTCTGGACTTTCTCACTGATGTTGGGCGAATGATGGAACTGCATTAAAAACCGTGCCTTTTCAGGATTTTTAATACCCCAGTGAATGTACCTGATAAACCCGTGTTCTAGGAGTGTTTTCACCGGGAGGGAGGCATCATCAGAGCCTCTGACAACATCACCCATCTCTTTTTTTATCGTTAGATACAATTCATCGATGAGATTATTTTTGTCAGGAAAATAATGGAATAAAGTCCCGGTGGAGATCTGTGCCTCCTTACTTATCTGTGATGTCGGTGTTGCATGAAACCCCAGGGTTGTGAAGAGATGAAGTGAGGCATTTAATATACGCTCACGTTTATCAGAGCCGGAGACATTCTTCTGGTCAGATGAATCGTATTGACTCATTCACATCACCAAAACAATGGGATTAGTCCTCATCACTGACCTTTGAAGAAAACATCCGCTTCGCAATAATGAGAACAAATTTTGTTATCCAGTTATCCATTGTCTTTGCAACCGTTTTCATCTCACCAGGTATATTGATGTGCTGAGGACATGCTGATACACATTTTCCACATTGCCTGCACAATGACGCATTGGCAGAAGTTCCCATGCCACCCATGAGTTGCATTCCGTAAAATCCCCGAGTAATCATCTTATTGCCAAGCATATGGTATTGGTTATAGAAGTAGAAGCACTGGGGAATATTGACGCCGAAAGGACAAGGCATACAGTATGAACATCCGGTACAGGGGATTTTCATAAGTCGTGAATATACCGCTTTTACCTTTTCTATCGTCTCCAGATCGTTTGAATCGAGATAACCGGGAACGGCTTTTTCACAGGCGGTAAGATTCTCTGCAAGATGCTGTTCATCATTTAATCCAGATAGAACCACGGTTACTTCGGGATGATTCCATACCCAGGAAAGGGCCCATTCAGCCGCTGTCCTGTTCATACCTGACTCATTGTATATCCGGGATACCTCTTTTGGCAGGTTCTGTGCAAGCATCCCGCCCCGGAGCGGTTCCATGACAATTACTGCGATATTTTTTGAGGCTGCATATCTGAGACCTTCTGTTCCTGCCTGATTCTCCTCATCCAGAATATTATATTGGATCTGACAGAATGTCCAGTCATATGCATCAATAATCTCTTTGAACGTCTTTCGGTCACCATGAAATGAAAACCCGATATTGATAATCTTCCCGGATTTTTTTGCTTCTTTTAAAAAATCCATGACACCAAGATCCAGAAGTTTTTTCCAGATTCCTGCATTTAACGAGTGAAGGAGATAATAATTAATATGATCGGTCTGAAGACGTTTCAATTGAATTGACAGGATTTTATCCATATCCTCTCTGGTATGAACATTCCAGGGAGGAAGTTTAGTTGCTATCCGTACCTTCTCCCGATATCCGTCTTTGAGAACTCTCCCCAGAACCTTTTCACTCTCGCCACCATGATAGGGAAATGCCGTATCAATATAATTCACTCCGTTATCGATTGCATTCCTGATAAGCCGGGTTGCTTTCTCTTCATCAATCCGGCCTCGTTTTGTCGGGAGTCTCATTGCCCCGAATCCAAGCGCTGAAAGGCTATCGCCATTTTTCGAAACAGTACGATATTGCATGGTTGACCTCATAGAATATGACTGACTGGTTAGTCTAGACTGATTAGTCAGTTATTGCTTATAGAACATGCGGTTAAATAGCGATCAGCTACATCCTTAAATAATACCAGTTCTATCTTGTAGTACGGGGTGGATTTCATGGATAATCATACGAGGGAAAACGCATTTTCAGGGCTTGAGGCAGCAATTGTCATGATTGCGTTTGTTGTAGTTGCGGCTGTATTCGGGTACAGTATGATCAGTACCGGAATGTTTGCAACGCAGAAAGTCCAGGAAGTGACCTATGCAGGGATAAAACAGAGTGCATCTGTTGCAATAACAGACGGCCTGATTCGCGGGCAATATAATGAAGGCCAGGGAGGCCTGATATCACTTACCTTTTCAATATCCGTTCCTGAAACCGGAGAAGCAATTGACCTGTCAAAAATGGTCTATTACTATGTCAGAGAAAATGAAGGGGGCAATGCAGTACCACTCAATTATGTCACCCCGAATTCCGGGATCCTTGAATCAGGAGACAACACCAGGGTCAGACTAAATTTACAAGGTGCAGGATTTGCCGGGCCTCTGGCAGGTGGCTCTTTCACTCTTGAAATAAAGCCGCCGGTCGGTGCATCGACATTATTACAACGAAAACTTCCTTCCGGGTATAATGGAGGGTATATCTCATAATTCATACACCCCAATATCACATCTGGGAATCATCAATCGGATGTATGATATATGTCGTACACCAATCAGTTATTGTGTAATAATCATTGTATTATCCTGTATTCTGTGAAATTAATGTGAAATAACCAGGAACCAGTATTATGAAAGAGGCAGACTCTTTGTCACCATCCGGGGATAAGGCACAAGAGGAGGAGAAAACAAAAGGTCCGGCCATTTCATACCGTAATGTCCTGGGGGGGGTCATTTTTGCTGCTCTTTTCATCTCTGTTCTCTTTGCAACAACGATATCATACACAAATACCGATGCATATCTTCAGCATGAATTCACAAGACAGGTGAATGGTTCAGAAGAATATCTGAGCAGTTCCACTCTGTACATTCACCGGGGTTTAAAACTCTGGGACTCCACGTACGACCGGGTTATGCAGGAGGTTGCAGAAAAAACGGCAGAGTCCTATATAGAACATGGAAGAAATGCTTCTGCAGTTAACCTATCCGCAATCGCTGCCAGCCTTCCGGAGCCCTATCAGTCTAGGATAAGAATTGATCTCATCAATCAGAGTGGCATTGTAGAATATTCGTATAGGGGAGAAACAGGTCTTGATTTCTCAGAGTGGGGAGTCTTTTTCCAGGACCTGACAAGAATCAGGGAAGGTAGTGAATTTGTTCCGGATCGGGTCGTTGTGGGCTTTAACAGTTCAGCCCCCCTGACCAAATATGCCTACCTGCCGACTGATGATCATGCCTATGTTATAGAACCAGCTCTGCTTGTTGGTGACGATCAGGTCCCTGAGCGCCACAATCTCTCATATCTGTCACTCATCTCACGGGTAAAAGAGAACAATAACGACCTCATAGATATTGCCATTTATAACAGCATGAGACATCTGGTGATCTCTACGTTTCCTAAGGATAATCCCCTTGTTTTTCCATGGACGAAGCAGAACATCAAGGATGTGCTCAATGATACCAGCACCCGTGAGAGATGGGATAATGCAAATCACACCTATTTTAGATACGTATATCTGAAAATTGCAGAGGATAATGCACCATCATCCAGGTACATGGATTTAATTGCCGAGATGGTTTATTCTACTGATCGGGTAGAAAAACAACAACAGTCAAATCTGTTTTTACACATAATACTGGCCCTTATCGCACTCATTCTGGTTATCTGTATCGGGTATGTCATCTCATCAAGACTCACCCGCCCGATACAGGAGATACTTGATGATATCGATCAGATATCTTCCGGAGACTTATCCCATACCATCAGACGATCCTCACATGTTGAATTAAATAGGATCGCAGATGCGGTGAACATGATGATCCGTCATATTCAGAGTAATCTTCAGGAGATCAAAAACTCTGAATCAAAATACTTCGGACTGTTCCATGCATCTGCACATGCCATTCTTATCCTTGAAGGAACTCGTGTGGTGAATATCAACAAAGCAGCTGAGGATCTCTTTCAGGTTCAGGAGAGTGCCATATCAGGATCTGATGTCAGGTCTTTGTTTCATGAGGTAGGACCGGTCATTGCGAACATGATAGACCGTGCCGATAGAAATAATCAGAACCAGTGTCAGGAAGAATTTTCATCATATCTCACCGGCGGTGAAGAAAAATATCTGAGTATTCGTCTCACCCGGGTAATGATCAGTAACGGGCAGATAAACCAGGTTCAGATTCAGGATTTAACTGAACAAAGGAGAGCATTTCTTGCATTTGCCGAGCAGGAGGCACTCAGGAATGCATATGCTGAACTTCAGAAGATTTTTGAGTTACTCCCCGATCCCACATTTATTATAAACACAGAAGGCGCCGTCATCCTCTGGAATAAGGCAATGGAGAGTTTAACAGGGGTGTCAGCAGAAGAGATGATGGGAAAAGATCAGCATGAGTATGCCATCCCTGTATATGGTACAAGAAAGAAAATGCTCATCGACTATGCACTCCACCCGGAGGATATTATTCATGAAGAACATTTACACATTGAACATATCGGAGATCTTCTGACCACCCATACCTGGCATGAATATGGCGGGAAGAAATACTATCTTTCTGCACTGGCCGGAAAATTATATGACCAGAAAGGGGAGGTGATCGGTGCGATTGAATCGATCAGGGACATTACTCATGTCAGAAAAACCCAGGATGCACTTTATATCGCGAACCGAAAGATTAATTTGCTCTCCAAAATTTCCAGGCATGATATCCTGAACCAGGTCACCATTCTGAGCGGTCTTGTGTATCTTTTGGCAATGGACATCCAAAACCCGGTCTTAAAAGACATGTTAGGCAGGATGAAGAATGTGATTCATGTAATTCAGGCACAGATTAATTTTTCCAAGGAATACCAGGAGATTGGATCATCAGAAGCAATATGGGTAAACCCGGTTAATCTGTTTCTAAAACAGGAAGCCCTTTTTTCAGGTACAGGGATCACATTTCAGGCTCTTTTATCAGAGATTGTGATCTTTGCAGACCCCCTGTTTGAAAAGGTCATCTATAACCTGATAGACAATTCCATCAGACACGGGATTCATGCATCCTGCATTTCGCTTTCGGTCAGGATAATTGGCGAATTTGCAGAAATTACCTATGAAGATGATGGAACCGGTATTGCTCCCGAAGAAAAAACACGGATATTTGATCAGAATTATGGAAAGAATACTGGAAATGGGTTATTCTTAATCAGGGAAATCCTTTCAATCACCGAAATTACAATTGAAGAGAATGGGGTATACGGCAAGGGAGCCAGATTTGTTTTAACAATACCACCAGGAGGTTTTCAAATAAAAAAATAATAATAACCGAGATCTGATAACCGGTTATAATCAAATCGAAAAAGAAATGAGTGGAGGCTATCGAATCGTAAACTCAACATACTCCAACTCTTTCATGTTCTTTGGATCCCAGATGTTGGAAAGAGTGGTACTTGGATAGGCCTTCTTATTTATGACATCCCAGCCATTTGGCATAACAGTCCCCGGACGTTCAATCTCCATTGATGCATCAAAGACATTCATGTGATATTTTCCCTTCTGGAAGGGGACTTTTTTTACTTTTTCATTAATTTCTGCATTGAAGGTCACTTTGCCTGAGGAGTCTTTCTTCACCGGAACAATGACCAGAGCATAATCTTCCGGAATGTCAACTGTCTGATATGCCTGGGTACCATCCAGATTGAATCGTACCATATTCATACCGGTTTGATTTGCGGAATCACCTCCGGTGGATATCTCCTTGAATCGTACTTTCCCGGCATCACCTTCCTTTGCATATGCAACCAAATCATCCCAGAACTCTTTTGGAAAGATTTCAATTCCGATCTTTTTTACTTTATCAATAGTCGTTGTTCCTGATATGCTAAATTTTTCTCCGGCGTTAAGGGTTCCAACCGGGTCTACGGAGATGTTTGTTTCTGCCGAAGCAAAACCGGCCATGCCAATGATGACCATAGTAATAATGATTAATTGTTTCAGAAACATGGATTTACCACCCGTTTCATGTGATGACATACACTCATGATTACGGTAAACCTGAACTCTATACTAATCGATTTTGCTCACATAAGGGGTTTCTTATCAATAAGAAATCTGACTTTGAATTCAGTTTTAAAAAAGGTGTATTGTTATTTTCCTGTACTGACCGTGGCAGATCCCCGCTGCAGAGCGATCTTCCCGGTCCTGACCAACTCAAGAACTCCGTATGGCTTGAGGAGGTCTTCGATTGCAGCAATCTTTCCACTATCTCCGGTCACTTCAACAACCAGGGTATCACTTCCGACATCGATGATTTTTGCCCTGAATATCCCTGCAATCTGCATGACCTCAGACCGGGCAGCACCAGGCCCTGCCCTGACTTTTATCAGGGCAAGTTCCCGTTCGACATGTTCTGAATCGGATACATCCAGAACTTTGATGACTTCAATCAGTTTGTTGAGCTGCTTTTTCACTTGTTCTATCTGGACATCATTTCCGGTGACTACAATGGTAATCCGGCTGGTCTCGGGCTGCTCACAGTGACCAACCGCAAGGCTTTCGATATTAAAACCCCGCCGTGAGAAGAGACCGGTAACCCGGGAGAGAACCCCCGGACTATCCTCTACAAGGACGCTGAATATATGTGCAGTCATCCTTACTCCTCCTCATGTTCGGTATGATGTCCGACGATCATCTCACTGATATTTGCTCCGGCAGGAACCATCGGGAATACATTCTCTTCCCGCTCAACCCTGACATCAAGAACATAAGGTCCGGGGTGGGCAAGAGCAGTTCTGATGGCTTCTTCAACATCTGATGCTTTCGTAACCGTTGCAGCCTCAATTCCATATGCTTTTGCAATCCGTTCAAAATGAACCTCCGGCAGCTCGGTATAGGAGTACCGGTGCTCATAGAAGAGCTGTTGCCACTGCCTGACCATCCCCAGGAACTGGTTATTCAGAACAATCACTTTTACCGGGATCTGATACTGTGCTACTGTTCCCAGCTCCTGGATATTCATCTGAAATGAGCCATCACCGGCAAGGACGAACACCGGCTGATCAGGGCAGGCAAAATGAACACCCATTGAAGCAGGAAAACCATAGCCCATAGTTCCAAGACCCCCGGAACTGATCCACTGCCGTGGCCGTGTGAACTTAAACCATTGGGCGGTCCACATCTGGTTCTGACCAACTTCACTGACAATCATCCCTTTTTCACCCAGGATGTCAGCAAGTGTCTTGATTACATACTGCGGGTACAGTTTGCCATCAGACCGGTATCTGAGAGGATGATTCTTCTTCCACATGGCAACGGTTTCAGACCATTCCGGATGCGGGCATGACTCTGGCACCTTCCTCAGTATGTCTGTGAGAACACTCTTCGCATCCCCGACGATCGGAACATCGGGTTGTTTATTCTTCCCAATCTCCGCAGGATCAATATCGATATGGATTATCTTTGCCTGGGGTGCAAAAGCCTCAATCTTCCCGGTAACCCGGTCATCAAACCTGACCCCGATGGAAAAGAGCAGGTCTGATTCTGTTATGGCATAATTAGCATATTCGGTCCCATGCATCCCAAGCATGCCAAGGTTCAGTGGATGATCGGTCGGAATACATCCTAATCCCATCAGGGTGGTGGTGATTGGCATACACATCTTCTCAGCAAGGGCCACTAGCTCAGCAGATGCATCAGACGAGATGACGCCGCCTCCTGCATATATGACCGGCCGTTTTGCCTGAAGCAGGAGATCAACTGCCCGTTGGATCATCTTGCTATGACCCTGATACTTGGGCTTATATCCCCTGAGTCGTGGCTGCTCATCCGGACCATCAACATCCTGCACCATAGCAGTGCACACATCTTTTGGAAGATCGATGAGGACCGGCCCTTTTCGTCCGGTACTCGCAATGTGAAATGCCTCCCTGATGACGCGTCTCAGATCATGTGCATCAGTTACCAGGTAATTATGTTTGGTAACCGGCATGGTAATCCCGGTAATGTCCGACTCCTGAAAGGCGTCATTCCCCAGAAGTGATGTCGGGACCTGACCGGTGATCGCAACTACCGGAATAGAGTCCATGTATGCTGTCGCAAGGCCGGTGACCAGATTGCAGGCTCCCGGCCCTGATGTTGCAAGACAGACACCAGTCTTTCCGCTGGCCCGTGCATATCCGTCTGCTGCATGAATAGCGGCCTGTTCATGACGAACAAGGATATGACGAATATCTGCATCATAGAGTTCGTCATAAATCGGAAGAACAACACCGCCCGGATAACCGAAGATGATGTCTACTCCCTGTTCCTTTAAACCTTCAATCAGTATTTGTGCTCCGCTTTTCATGATACTCCCTCAGCAGACGGTTCATCCCGGTGATGACCGCCTCCACGCTGGCCTGAATAATGTCGGTTCTGGCCCCGCGTGATGTTATGGTCTGTCCATCTTTTCTCAGTTTTACGGTAACTTCTACCATTGCGTCCGTTCCACCGGTGACTGCATCGACATGATACTCTTCAAGTCTGACATCACCGGCAACTGCAACAGACTGCTGCAATACCCGGAGTGCTGCGTCCACCGGTCCGTCGCCGGTTGCTGCACCGGTCACTTCCTTTCCGTTCACCTGCATCGTGACAGAAGCTGTCGGGATCACATTAGTCCCCGAAACAACGGTGTACTGCTTGAGCGAGATGACCGGCCTGCATTCAAGAAGCATAACGGCATCGGCAATCGCCATGACATCCGTATCGGTAACCCGTCTCCCTTCATCGCCAAGTGCCTTGATGCGTTTTACCATCTCCTCAAGCTGGCGGGGATTTGGTGTGTAGCCAAGTTCAGTCAGGGCTGCCTTTACCGATGCTGATCCGGAATGTTTTCCGAGGACAATACGTCGCGTTCTTCCGACCAGTTCAGGTGCTATCGGTTCATATGTCCGGGAATCCCTGAACAGACCGTGAGCATGGATACCGCTCTCGTGGGTAAATGCCATCGTTCCGACGATCGGTTTGTTGGTTGCAAACGGGACTCCGGTAAGGCGTGAGACCATGGTAGACAGGGGATAGATCTTCCGCGTTTGAATCCCCGTATCCATCTTGTATAAATGCTCAAGTGCCATGACCACTTCTTCAAATGGAGTATTGCCCGCCCGTTCACCAAGACCATTTACAGTCACATGACAGCAGGTAGCTCCGGCTTTGAGTGCAGCGAGCGTATTTGCAAGAGCCAGACCCAGGTCATTATGACAGTGGATGCTGAACGGTGCAATACAGAGTGGCGGGATGATCTCTGATGTTATTTCAGGTGTCAGCACCCCGACTGTATCACAGAAACACAGCCGATCTGCACCATGCTCAATGCCGGCTGCATAGAGGGATTTGAGAAACCCAAGATCTGCACGTGAAGCATCTTCACCGGAGAGTTCCACAATAAGACCCCGTTCCTTGGCATATTCAACAGCGTCCATCGCCATTGAAAAGACCTGGTCCCTGGTCTTTTGCATCTTCCGCTCTATATGCAGGTCTGAAACCGGAACGACCAGGTGGACTGAATCAGCCCCTGCGTCTGCGGCACAATCAATATCCTGCGGTAAGGCTCGGACATAGGTGCAGCATTCAGCAGAGAGTCCTGCCTGTGCAATGAGTCGGATGGCTTCCCGTTCTCCCTCTGAAGCAACCGCTGACCCGGCTTCGATGATATGAACCCCGATGTCAGATAATGCCGTGGCTATCTCCACCTTATCTGAAGGGGAAAGAGAGACGCCAGGAGTCTGTTCACCGTCACGAAGCGTTGTATCCAGGAATAAAACTTTTTTATTACGCAATAAAGCAATCACTCATAGGATGTCACTCCCAAATCTATGTCGTCGTCAGAATGCATATAAATTTTCCATGGAAGATGTGCATGATTTAAATATTGGTGCAAAAAAGAAAAAATTTTGGTGCACCCCCAGCTCTCAAATCCGAGCATCCTGTGGTAGTATTGGTCAGAAGTTACCGTGCTTTAGCCTGCACCCGGGGTTCAATCAGCGTCCAGATCCAGTCAGCAATCTCGCGAATGTTCTTCGTCTGGACATAGACTTCTCCGGGACCGGTGATATCAGTGACCAGAAACTCACCGCTCAGCAATGTCTCTTTCCACCCGCCAAATTTGGTAACCTGATACTGGCAACTGTCACTGAATGCTACCAGGTGGAAGTTGTCGACAATGAGCCGCTCTCCAGCTGCAAGGACATGCTTGTCAATCGCTCCGAAGGTATTGATGAACAACAGCCCTTCTCCGGAGACCTTGATCATGAAAAGACCCTGTCCGAACAGCCCCTTGCTAAAGCCCTGCCATTCAACATCCAGATTTATATCTTTTTCTGATGCCAGATATGCTGCCTTCTGAATGATAAATCCTTTACCCGGTGCAACCTGCAGCGTGTCCACGTCACCCAGTGGTGCTGCTGAAAATCCTGCTTTTCCAGATGCATTCATGGCAGTAAAATCATTCACAAAAAAAGACTGTCCGCCGATGAGGGCCATCCCTATCGACCCAAGGAGACCCTTTTTCCTCATTCGGGTATGAACCTCGATGGTCGGCTGCATCCAGCTCATGGAGCCGGCTTCTGCAGTAATGGACTCTCCCGGCCCCAATGTTACTTCAAGCATCGCATATGATGGCTTATACTTGATCTCATACTCCATGGTAATCCTGTCTGATGACGTTGATGTCTGATAAGATAAGGCATATGGTTCACCACCCTTATACACTGGTGCAAACAATGCGCGATAGTGCACCACACCCCTGATGGAGAATTCCCATGGTCATAGATTAACCCGGATGAAAGGAAAAAAGATATCACGTCCACCCCAATGATTGTAAAGAGAACATAACCAGAGGTCATCATGTTAGAGAAATATTATGACAAGGATGCCGATATGTCTGCAATCTCTTCAAAGACGATCGCAGTTATCGGATATGGGTCACAGGGAAGAGGCCAGGCATTAAACCTCAAGGATAGCGGGCTCAAGGTAATCATCGGACTTCGGCCAGGTAAAAGCTGGGATCTTGCGAAAAGTGAAGGCTTTGAAGTTATGGAAGTTGCTGATGCTGCAAAAAAGGCCGACGTCATTCAGGTCCTCATCCCTGATGAACACCAGGGTGCTTCATATCGCGACCATATTGCACAGGGACTTACCAAGGGCAAGACCCTTATGTTCTCCCACGGATTTAACATCCATTTTGGTCAGATTGTCCCTCCGGCTGATGTGGACGTCATCATGGTGGCACCAAAAGGACCAGGACATATGGTTCGCCGGACCTATACCGAAGGAAAAGGAGTTCCCGCACTCATCGCAATTCATCAGGATGTTTCAGGGAGTGCACGAAAAACTGCCCTTGCATATGCAAAAGGAATCGGAGCTACCCGTGCGGTTGTCTTTGAGACCAGCTTCCGTGAAGAGACCGAGACAGACCTCTTTGGTGAGCAGGCCGTTCTGTGTGGCGGAATGACGTCACTTATCAGAGCCGGATTTGAGACGCTGGTGGAAGCAGGATATGCTCCTGAAATGGCATATCTTGAAGTTCTGCATGAAACCAAGCTCATTGTTGACCTCATCTATGAAGGTGGTTTTACCAAGATGCGTAATGCCATCTCAAACACGGCACAGTTTGGTGACCTGACCCGGGGGCCCCGGGTTATCGGACAGGAATCATACCTTGCCATGCAGGAGATCCTTGAGGAGATCCAGACCGGAGCGTTTGCAAAGGAATGGATGCTTGAGAATATGGTGAACCGTCCGGTATTTACCGCCCTGACCCGTGCTGATGAAGAGCACCTGATTGAAGAGGTCGGAAAAGAGATCAGGGCAACCATGCCCCAGTTTAAAGATCTGAAATAAAATTGATAATCCGGTATACCGGAGACTATCTTATTTTTTCCGGAAGACAGAAGAGGTAAAAGCGCTCGATATCCGGAAGTATGTCAGATGCTCGTTTTCGAATTGACCTGATACTGTCATCCCGCTGGTTCATGCCACAGTGAGCAAGATTATTCCGAAGGTCTGAAATTCTGGTCCATATCAGAACCATCTCTTTCCAGTCATCGTACCGGGTCAGGTCATCAGAGTACCGGGTTTTCTCATAAGGCCGGTTTTGCATGGCAAGAGAACCACCGGTCAGGGTCCGTGAGACCTCGTGACGGATATCCGCGTCTCTCCAGTCAGCATCAAGACCCATCCGGATCATAAGGAGAGTGATCAGGACTTCTCTGCCCAGCGTAACCGCCTGAAGAAACAATCCTTTTTCCAGTTGAAACCCGATCAGTCTGATCTGTTTTCTGACGTACTCACCCATATTTTGCGCCATTTCCGGCTCAGCAGCCAGATCAGAAAGATCCCTG
>ERZ1645192.1656-NODE-1656-length-18573-cov-20.882115_pt1 | contig 18573 bp, 13 predicted proteins | sample MGYA00575354_ERZ1645192 | MGnify/ENA primary metagenome ERZ1645192 (study PRJEB40844, sample SAMN11349763) | freshwater sediment metagenome | isolation source: river sediment | host: Sediment | place: India: Faizupur Khadar , New Delhi | collected 2017-02-21 ... | reverse complement strand
TACGGGAAAATGTTTTTGAATTACGAGTCATGCGAATTATTGGCCCAAAAATCAGGGAATTTGCTTCACCAGATGCTGAGGGGCGATTCCCGCGTTAGGTTGAAGGTATAACAACCCTCAGGAGGCAGAATGCAGATGATCAAAGCAGGATACATTGGCCTGGGTAAGATGGGTCACCCAATGGCCGCCAACATTCTAAAAGCAGGCTTTCCCCTTACCGTGTGGAACCGTACTCCCGAAAAAGCTCAAGACCTCATCCAGGCCGGCGCTGCCTGGGCTGAATCTGCGGCGGAGGTTGCCGCAAGCGTGGATGTCATCTTCACGAATGTGTCCGATACGCCAGATGTAATGGAAGTGGTGTTTGGGTTGCACGGTGTGGCAGAAGGGGCGCATCCCGGGCTGATTTTTGTGGATCATTCCACCATCAAACCGTCAGCGAGCCGCGAAATTGCCCGCCGCCTGGGTGATCTGGGCGTGGCTTGCCTGGATGCACCGGTAAGCGGAGGCGACATCGGGGCGATCAACGGTACATTGACCATCATGGTCGGCGGTGAGGAATCGGCGCTGGAGCAAGTCCGTCCGGTCCTTGCGGCTGAAGGTAAGACCATCACGCTTGTTGGCGGGCCTGGCAGCGGGCAGATCGCCAAAGCTGCCAATCAAATCATGGTGGCAGCCCAGATGGTAGCCGAAGCAGAATTGATGATTTTCGCCCAGGCCGCCGGTGCAGACCCTAGCCGGGTAGTGGCGGCAATCCGCGGCGGAGCTGCCCAATGTTGGACCCTGGATGTGAAGCCGCAGCGACTGTTGGCCGGCAACCGCCAGCCCGGCTTCAAAGCCAGCCTGCAAGCCAAAGACCTCAACATTGTGTTGGAAACGGCACGCGAAACCCACGTGGCTGTTCCGGGCACTGCAATCGCTGCCCAGTTATTTAATGCCATGGTTGCGCTTGGCGCTGGTGAACTGGATAACTCAGCAGTCATCGGTGTGATCGAGATGCTCAGCGGCCAATCGCTTGATACTGCGCAAGGGTAGCGCAAATTCGAGAGAAAAGAATATGCTGCTGGAATTATCGTTGGGGACAGTTATAATTGCCTCAAGATTAATTTAAATGTACAAAGCGGAGGGCTAGTTTTATGAATTTTGATTTGCTGAAACCACTGTTCAAAGAAGACGCGAACGGAAAAATCGTCTTGTTGGTCATGGACGGATTGGGCGGTCTGCCAATTACTCCAGGCGGCCCAACTGAGTTGGAAGCAGCGCACAAGCCAAATATGGATGCACTGGCTGCCCGTTCAGTTTTAGGCCTGCACCATTCCGTCCCTTATGGCATCACCCCGGGCAGCGGACAGGCGCACTTAGGATTGTTTGGGTATGACCCGGTCAAGTATGAAATTGGGCGCGGTGTTCTCTCCGCTTTGGGTGTTGACTTTGAACTCGGGCCCAATGATGTCGCCGCCCGCGGGAACTTTTGCACGGTGGACGCTGAAGGGGTTATCACCGACCGACGCGCCGGCCGTATTCCAACCGAGGTTGGTGCGCGCCTGTGCAATCTGCTCAAGGAAAAAGTTCAGCTTCCGGGAGTGGAATTGTTCCTCATCCCCGAGAAAGAATATCGCTTTGTTCTGGTCATGCGCGGGGCTGGGCTGGTAAGCGAGATCACGGATACCGACCCGCAATCCGTCGGAAAGAAAGCGCACATCGCTCAGGCGGTGGTGCCAGCTGCTGAGGCGACCGCAGAACTCGTGCGGGAGTTCGTGCGCCAGGGTGATTTGGTCCTGGCCGAGGAACACCCGGCTAACTCGTTTGTTTTGCGTGGATTTGCCAGCACACCCAGCTGGCCCAAGTTTAATGATGTTTGGGGCGTGAACGCGCTGGCCATCGCCATGTACCCCATGTACCGCGGCGTTTCCAAAGTGGTAGGGATGACCGTCATGCCTGCGGCTGCCTCAATGGAAGAAGAGATTACGATGCTGGAACAAAATTGGAACAGTTACGATTTCTTCTTTGTACATATCAAGAAAACTGACAGCTATGGCGAAGATGGTAATTTTGAAGGTAAAGTGCATGTCATCGAAGAAGTGGATCAGCTGCTGCCGCGGATTTTGGCTTTGAACCCAGATGTGCTGATTATCACTGGCGATCACTCGACCCCCGCCAAGCTAAAATCTCACTCCTGGCACCCCGTGCCAACGCTGCTGTATTCCAAGGATTGTCGGCCGGATGGGATCACCAGTTTTGGCGAGCGGGCCTGTGTGGGCGGCAGCCTGGGTTCCCGTTTTGATGCCAATGACCTGATGCCGTTTGCCATCGCACATGCTGGGCGTTTGGATAAATACGGCGCATAGCCATTCGTAGTCGCTCAGCAACAGGCTGCCAACGCAGCCTGTTGCTTTTTAACCCTGCCCGGTGCGCACTTGGAGGCCCCATACTTTGCCGTTGGGAGGCTCGCCAGCTAATCGATGTTAAAATAGAGCTGTTCAGGAGGCGTCACCCATGGCGGAAAAACTGCTAAAGGAAGCCTTATTTGCCCATGCCATGCCGGGGCAGCAGCTGCGCTGCGACCTTTGTGCCCAGCATTGTCTACTGAAACCAGGGGAGACCGGCGTATGTGGAGAGCGCATCAACCACCAGGGGGTGCTGTACACATCCAATTACGGTCGCCTGATTGCAGCACATGTTGATCCCATCGAGAAAAAACCACTCTACCATTTTTTACCCGGCAGCCGCAGCTTTTCCATCGCAGCGCCCGGGTGCAACTTCCGCTGTGAGTGGTGCCAAAATTGGGACATTTCTCAGGCTTCAGCGCAAAATGACCCAAAGCGCCTGGCTTATGTCTCTCCGCAGGCCACCGTCAGCCAGGCGCTAAATGCTGGCTGTAGCAGCATTTCGTATACCTACACCGAACCGACGGTTTTCTTTGAGTATGCGCTTGATGCTGCCCGCCTGGCCAAGGAAGCCGGACTGCGAAATGTGTTTGTGACCAATGGGTATATGACCCGCGACGCGCTCGAAGCCATCACGCAGTTTCTGGATGCAGCTAATGTGGATATCAAAGCTTTCAGCGATGAAGTCTACCGAAATCACATTGGGGCAAGGCTCAAACCCGTGTTGGAAAGTTGTGAAAGAATGAAAGCAGCCGGCATCTGGCTGGAGGTGACTACGCTCCTCATCCCGGGCTTGAATGATGACGGCGAGCAGCTGCAAGCGCTGGCTCAATATATCGCCACCCGGCTGGGAGTGGATACACCTTGGCATATCAGCCGCTACTTTCCACAGTATCAATTTCAGTCGGTGCCGCCCACATCGCTGGAAAGCATTGCCTTGGCATGCCGCCTGGGCGCTGAAGCCGGGCTGAAATTTGTTTATGGCGGGAACGTTAGCGCCTGGGGAGAGACGCATTGCCCCAACTGTGGCGCGCTGCTGCTCAGTCGGCAAGCGTTAAGTCTGGCTTTCAATCACCTCAAGGATGGATGCTGCCCGACCTGTGGGACGCACATTGCCGGGGTGTGGGCCTAAGGGCTGGGCCGGCCTGGTCCGATTTCAGTTAATCCAGATTTAGACCAAGCGGGCGAAGTCACCCTCCGAGACTTTTTGGATAAGCGCCAGCAGCGCTGGCTGGTAAAAGTCGTCTTTTTCAAAGAATGGCACCACACTCCTGACCCGCTCAAAAGCCTGTTGGGTGCCGGCACCCAAGTTAAGCTGCGGATCGCTGCGTAGCCTGAATTCCACGGCTTGAGCGGCGCACATCAACTCAATAGCAATGATGGTGGTAACGTTCGCCAGCACTGCCTGACAGTGCAACCCAGCGTTTGGTCCCATCGAGACATGGTCTTCGACGTTCCCCGATGAAGGGATGCTATCCAGGCTGGCAGGATGGGCCAGGGTTTTATTGTCGGAAGCCAGGGCAGCAGCAGTGTATTGCAGCAGCATGAAGCCGGAGTTGAGGCCGCCATGACGCGCCAGGAATGGTGGGTAGGTATGCGCCGGCGGTTCAGAATCGACCAGTTTGGCAATTCGGCGCTCTGAGATATTGCCCAGGTCACTCAGGGCGATGGCCAGAAAGTCTAATGCGAGCGCCAGCGGTTCTCCGTGGAAATTACCGCCAGAAATGATTTCAACTTCCTCATCGCCTGAGCAGAAGAGCAGGGGATTATCCGTTACTGCGTTGAGCTCGGATATAACGACAGATTTCGCGTAGTCAATAGCATGATGAATGGCGCCATGCACCTGAGGAATGCAGCGCAGGGTATAGGCATCCTGAACATTGGGGGAATTGTCGGGCCTGGTTAGCTGGCTGCCCAGGAGCAGTCGGCGCATTTCGGCTGCAGTTTCAGCCTGAAAAGGCTGCGGCCGCAGCTGGTGAATACGCTCATCAAAGGCGCGCAACGTGCCGTTTTGAGCTTCAAGGGAAAGCGCTGCGGCAGCGTTGGCAGTGCTCAGCAGGGCTTCCGCATCCGCCACAGCCAGCACGCCCAAAGCTGTCATTAAGGAGGTGCCATTAGTGAGGGCCAGCCCTTCTTTGGCGGTGAAGTGAATGGGGGTCAGGCCGGCACTTTTCAGCCCTTCCGCGGCGGGGACCTGCTTGCCTTCCACCCAGACTTGGCCTCCGCCGAGCAAGGCTAGCGCCATATGAGCCAGTGGGGCCAGGTCTCCACTGGCGCCCAGGGAACCCTGCCGGGGGATAACGGGCAGAATGTTGCAGTTCAGCAGTGTCAATAAGGCCTGCAGCGCCTCGAGCCGAATGCCAGAATGACCTTTGGCAAGCGTGTTGGCACGAATGAGCATCATCGCGCGCGTCAGGGGTGCGCTGAGCGGTTCACCAACGCCAACGGCGTGGCTGAGAATGATATTTTCCTGCAGCAGCTCCACGTCTTCCGCGTTGATCAGGCGGTCTTTGAAGGCTCCGAAGCCGGTGGTGATGCCATATGCGACCCGGCCTTCAGCCACGATCCGGGCGACAGCCTGGGCCGAATTGCGGATGCGGGCCTGAGCTTCGGGTTTGATGGCGACCTGTTTGGCGGGGTTAAACGCGACCTGCAGGACGTCTTCAATGGTGAGTGAACAGCCGTCCAATTCCAGCGAATCCACGGTCTCTCCTTTGGCGTGTTGGGTGAGCGCTTAAGCTTCGGTGATTTCGATAGTTTGAATTTCTACTGCCGGGGCGTGCACCAAACGTGGATCACGTTCCGGAATGGAAAGCAGCACATCCATCCCCTCTGTCACTTGCCCAAAGATAGTGTGTTTACCATCCAGCCATGGCGTAGGGACGTGCGTCAGAAAGAATTGCGAACCATTGGTGTTTGGCCCAGCGTTGGCCATCGAGAGCACCCCGGGTTTATCATGCTTTAGCTTAGGGTCAAATTCATCCCGGAAGGAATACCCCGGACCGCCACGGCCTGTGCCGGTGGGGTCTCCTGCCTGGGCCATGAAGTCATTGATCACACGGTGAAAGATGGTGTGATCGTAGAATTTTTCTCTGGCCAAAAAAACGAAATTATTGACTGTGACCGGTGCTTTATCGGCAAAAAGCGCTACGACAATATCACCCTGATCGGTCTTGATGGTCGCGCTGTATTTTTTCTTGAGGTCTAATTTAAACTCAGGTGGTTTCGTCCAATTGTTCACTGTCTCTGATCCTCCATTTTTTCTCATTTTAACCGATTTAATCGCTTGCGATTGGCGAGCCAGATCCCGGCTCGCCTTAATAAAACAGACTGCCTGGGAGGGCAGTCTGAATTGGGGGCTTCCAGTTGAGTTTAAGCCCAGTTTTCGAGCGTCTGTTTGACAATCATCAGGAAGGCATCGCCTGACTCCCCGTCAATTACGCGGTGGTCAAATACCAGTGAGAGGTACACCATCGGGCGGATAGCGATGGAATCGTTGCCTTCTGCGTCGGTGACGACAACTGCGCGCTTCTGCATCATCCCCGTACCGAGGATCCCCAGCTGCGGTTGGTTAATGATCGGCGAGGCAAATAAAGACCCTCCGGTGCCATGATTGGTTAGAGAGAACGTGCCACCGCGGACTTCCTCCGGCAGTAGCTTCTTGCTGCGGGCGCGCTCGCTCAGATCATTCACCCGGCGGGCAATCCCTTCCAGGGAGAGTTCCTGCGCCTTTTGGATTACCGGAACGATCAGCCCGGCTTCACCCAGCGCCACCGCCATGCCGATATTGACGTCGTCATAGGAGAAAATGCCTTCATCGGTCCAGCTGGCATTCATCTTCGGGGTGGCGCTTAGGGCTTTGGCCAGTGCACTGACGAAATAAGCGGTTAGGGTGAGGTTAATGCCGCGCTGGGCAAATTCCTGTTTGTGAGCCGCCCGGTGTGCCAATACCCGGGTCATGTCTGCTTCCATTACTGAAAGTACGTGTGGAGAGGTCAGCACACTCTGAACCATCCGTTCAGCAATTTGTCTGCGGGTAGGGCTGAGCGGAATGATTTTGCCGCCAGTGGCTGGGGCTTTCATGGCCGGAGCTGCCGTAACTGCAGGGGCGACTACCGGGCGGGCTGCTGCCGGAGCGGCGGATGGCGCTGCTGGAGCATTCGTTTGGCGTTCGGCATATGCCAACAGGTCTGCTTTGGTGATACGGCCACCTTCACCGGTACCTTGCACCTGACTTAGATCAATATGTTGATCGGCGGCCATTTTCTTTACCAGCGGAGAGAGAAATCCGGATTTCGCGCCAGTTGGGGCGGTAGTCTCCGCAGTGCCTGGCTCGGGAACTGAGGCAGGCGAAGGTTCAGCCACTGCTTCCGATGGCGCTGGGCTTGCCGCAGCAGAAGGCGCCGGCGCAGCGGATGCGGTTTCGTTTTCTTCACCCGGGTTGCCGACCAGACCCATCGCCTCGCCGACTCGTACGGTTTCACCAGCCGGCACGTCAATCCGGAGGAGTGTACCGGCTACCGGGCTGGGGAACTCCGTAACCACTTTATCGGTTTCCACTTCCACAATTGGTTCCATCTCATCGACATGGTCGCCGACGGATTTAAGCCAGCTGACGATCGTCAGTTCTTCGACACCTTCACCCGGTCTGGGGGCAATTAGTTTCGTAGCCATACTTTACCTCCTCATCGGATCGCCGGGTAGCGGCCCGGATAAGCTTCACGCATGATGCCATAGGCGGCATCAAAAATCGAATTCGCGTTGGGTTTGCTGTAATAATCGCCATCGCTGCCATATGGGGGGCGGTGGTTGGCAGCCGGCAACGTCACGGGGGCTGAATCCAGCCACTCATAGCCGCCCTGCTTTTCCAGCACCTGTTGGAGCATGTAGGCTGTGGTTCCACCGGGCATATCTTCGTCCACGAACAGCACACGTGACGTCTTTTTCAACGAGTCGACGATGATACCGTTCCGATCGAAAGGCAGCAGCGATTGCACGTCAATGACTTCTGTGTCTACACCAGCAATCTGCAGCAGGCGAGCCGCTTCGAGGGCGATGCGCACCGTTGCGCCGTAAGTTACCAGCGTCAGGTCTTTGCCGGAGCGCAGGATCTCAGGGATGCCCAGCGCCAGCTTGAATTCGGCGATGTTATCTGGCAATTTTTCCTTTAACCGGTAGCCATTCAACACCTCGACGACCAGGGCAGGGTCGTCAGACTGGATCAGGGTGTTGTAAAAGCCAGCAGCCTGAGTCATATTGCGCGGTACCAGCACGTGCATGCCGCGCACCAAATTGACAATGCTCGACATCGGTGAGCCAGAATGGAAAATACCTTCCAGACGGTGACCGCGGGTGCGGATGATCACCGGCGCCATTTGCCCGCCGGCTGTACGCCAACGCAGATTGGACAGGTCATCAGCCATAATTTGCAGAGCGTAAAGCAGGTAGTCAAGGTACTGGATTTCTGCGACCGGGCGCAGCCCACGCAACGCCAACCCGATTGCCTGGCCGAGGATGGTCGCCTCGCGAATGCCAGTATCCGTGACACGCAGGGGGCCATATTTTTGCTGCAAACCGCGGAAAGCCTGATTGACATCTCCCAGATTGCCGACATCTTCACCAAAGGCGATCATGCGCGGCTCACGCTTAAGCATTTCATCAAATGCATGGTTGAGCACCTCAAAGCCCATTAGTGTCGGTGAATTGGCACTGTACACAGCCGGCACCGTCTGGACTTTGAGTGGGGAGAGCTCTGAGGTGGAATACAGGAAGCGGTCGTAGTAACCGTGTTTTTCTTCGTCGAGGGTGTTGCCTAACTGCGCCAGCGATTGCCTGGCGGGAGTGGCTTCGTCGTGGGCGACTACCAGGGCTTCGTGGATAGCCTCAGCTACATCGCGGTAGAGAAGATCCTGCTGGTTGGTCAGGCTATCTTTGATGCGTCCGATTTCGGCTGCGTGCCCAGAGCTGCTCTGGAGTGCTGCAAGATGGTTGACCGCTTCAGTCCGCAGCTCCCGGATGGGCTGTTGAAAGGCTTCCCAGGCATTCTTGCGGGCTTGTTCAACCGTTTTGCGATCTTCATCCTCCCATTGGTCCAATTGCTCAGCGGTAGCCACCTGGTTTTCGATCAGCCAGACCCGATAGCGGCGCAGCCCGTCATATTCCACTTCCCATTCCAGGCGTTCCTTGGATTTGTAGCGCTCATGTGAGCCAGAGGTGGAGTGACCCTGAGGCTGCGTGGTCTCAATGACGTGAACCAGAGCCGGGATGTGGAATTTGCGCGCTTGTTCGGCCGCCTGACGATAAGTGTCCAGCAGGTTGGGGTAGTCCCATCCCGCAACCACGTAGAGATCATAGCCGCGGTCGCATTCTTCTGCCGGGCAGGGAAGGCGTTCGAACCCTTTGAGAATAGCAGAGATGCTCTCTTTGACCATCTGATACTCGTTGGGTACCGAGATGCCATAGCCATCATCGTAGATGCTGATGATAGCTGGGGCATGCAGCACACCAATCGCATTGACGGTCTCCCAAAAATGGCCTTCGGATGTTGAGGCGTTGCCGATGCTGACCCAGGTCACCTCATTACCTTCGTCGCTGAAAGTCGGCTGGTCTTTTAGTTCCGCCAGTTTGCGGTAGAGCACCGAGGCGTAAGAGAGGCCAACTGAGCGGGGCATTTGGGCGGCTGTGGGAGCAATATCGGCAGCGGAGTTATACCGGTCAGTCTGGGTGAGCCAATGGCCGTTTTCGTCCAGCAATTCTGAGGAAAAATGGCCGGTCATATTCCGGCCGCCACTATGAGGATCGAATTTAAGGTCAGAAATCGCATAGAGTTGGGCGAAAAATTGCTCCAAAGTGAGCAAATTGAGCGCCATCATCCAGGTTTGGTCGCGGTAATACCCTGAGCGCCAGTCACCTTTTGCGAAATTGTGGGCAATAGCTAACTGAATGAGTTCTTTACCATCTCCAAAAATTCCAAATTTAGCCTTGCCGGTCAGTACTTCGCGCCTTCCAATAATGGAAGCCTGACGCGAACGAAATCCGAGCCGGTAATCATCGATAAGCTTTTCAGCCGTAAGAGGGAGTTGTGATGTTTTTGTGTCGGTCATAACCTTAACCATTCTTGATCGTTTTTAATCATTATATAGAAGCTCATCCACTTGAGGTAATGAGCTGTACAAGTAATATACAAGATATTATAAAAGATTAACTAAGTAAATCAATAAAAGCTGAATAAAAGCAGGTGCAGCGCTGCTTGCTCGTCGGCCTTATCTGCGTAGGGAAGAATCCATCAGCATTGCCGGTTTCAAAGATGCTTTGCCAGGGCATAGCCGCACCCCTTAGGGTTACGGGGAGCTTAAATTACGGTCACGCCAGAGGAGAACCGGGCCCTGCTCGTACCGTCTGAGCCTGCTCAACAAAAAGTGCAGCCTTTGCCGGCAGCAGCAATCCGCAGCCCTGTCGGGCTTTTTTGGTGTCAGACTCGCAGAAAAAGTGACATGCTGCTCACGAGACTTTTGGCGCAGCCGCATCCCGAAGCAGCTTCTGGATGGCCAAACCGCTAACCTTTAACCGCACCGCCCAGCATCCCGCGAATAAAGAAACGTTGGAAAATGATGTAAATGAGGACTGTGGGCAGTGCAACAATGATGGACGCCGCTGCCAGCAGTGGAATATTGGCGCTGTAGCGCCCCAAGAAGAAGGACAGACCCACCGGCAGGGTACGCATGCTCTCATTTTGCACCATGACTAGCGCCAATAGAAATTCATTCCAGGTCCACATGAAAAATAATACTGTCAGTGTGGTTACCGCGGGCTGCGCCAGTGGCCAAAGCACCTGCCAAAGCGTCTGCCAGCGCGAACAACCGTCCATGGCGGCTGCATCCACTAATTCTGAGGGTGCATTTTCAAAGAAAGCGGTCATCCACAGCGTCCCAAACGAGACGCTCAGCCCGACCTGAGGCAAGATCAAGGCCCAATAGGTATCTCGCAGCCCAAGCACATCCATCAAATTGTAGAGCGGAATGATAACAGCTTCGAACGGGACCATATATCCCAGCAGGAGCAGCGGATAAATCCATTTTCGTCCGGGGAGTGGCAGCTGGCCAATGGCGTAACCTGCCAAAACACTGAGGAACACGCTGACGGTCACCACCACCGTGGTGACAATCACGCTGTTCTTGAAGAAAATGTTGAAATGCCCGACGGACCAGGCCTGGGAGAAATTCTCCAGGGTGATCTGTTCTGGCAGAGCGAATGGGCTGGCATTCACTTCTGTTTCTGATTTAAAGGCACTTAGCAGCATTCCGGAAAGCGGCAAGACGACCACGAGTGAAAAAAGAATCAGAATGAGGTATCTTGGCAGCAGCTTTTTCCAATGCATGGCGCTTATTCCTCCCCGCTGCGCTGGTAATGGCGGATGATGACCGAAGCGCTGAGGATGATGATCATCAGAACGGTGGCGATTGCGGAGGCATAGCCCATCTGGTGCTGCAGAAATGCGGAACGATAAATCAGAAATCCGGTGACCATGGTGGAATCGCCTGGGCCACCGCGTGTGGTCGTAAACACTAAATCAAAAACCCGCAGGGCAGCGACAAAAGTGGAGATCAGCGCCACAGAAATTTCACTGCGCAAACCGGGCAGGGTGATATGCCAAAACTGAGAAATCGCACCCGCGCCATCCAGACTGGAAGCCTCGTAATACTCTTCCGGGATGTGCTGCATGCCGGAGAGGAACAGAATCAGGCAGAATCCGTACTGCACCCAGCTGCCAATGGATCCGACCGCCGGAAGAGCCCAAGTGAAATCGCCCAGCCAGGCTCTGGCTGCCGCCCCCAGCCCAATTGAGCGCAGGAGCATATTCAACGGCCCAAAGCTGGGGTTAAAAACCCAGCGCCAGATCACTCCAACCACCACCATGCTCAGAACCTGGGGCAAAAACAAAACCGTTCTGAAAAAATTGAAGCCGCGGATGGGTTCGCGGCTGAGCAGCGAGGCCAGGAATAAACCGAGAAAAATGGGTATCAGGCTGTAAAAAATGATGAACACCAGGTTGTGCAGCAAGGCGTTCAAGAATTGCTGATCCTGAAAGAGGTGGACGTAATTTTCAAAGCCAATCCACTGGCGGTTCAAACTGATGCCATCCCAGTCGTAAAAACTGTTGCGGATCGTCTCGAGAATCGGCAAAAATGTAAAAACAAGGTAAATGGAAAAGGCAGGCAGGAGGTAAAGCCAACCCTTCCAAGGGCTTTCTCCTGGGTAATGGTTCTGCCGTTTCATGTCCGTTATCGAAAAAAGGCCTGGCTGCGCCAGCAGCCAGGCCTAGATTCAAATGGTTATTCCTGCCGGCTGGCCAAAAAGGCGGCGTAATCCTTTTGGACCGCAGCTGTGAAGTCGGCTGGGGTACTGATGCCGCCCAAAAGCTTTTGAAGTTCAGCAGTCAAGGTGTCTCCGAAGGTGGGAGTTGCCCAGTCAATGTAATGCCCGACCATGTCGGCCTTGTTGATGCTGTTCCAGGCGTTCAGGGTGTCGCCAAACAAACCGCTGGTGTCAAACTGGCTGTTTTCGGGGAGCGCCATTGCCGGCAGGATTCCAGCGCCTGCCCAAAGCTCTGCGGCCCGCGGGCTGATCATCCAATTAAGGTATTCCGCTGCCAGGTCAGCTTTTTCGGTTGATTTCCGAATTGAGAAAGGAATGCCCACCCCGCCAATTGCCATGGCAGGCTGGCCTTTAAAGCCGGGCAGCAAGAAAAAGCCAAATTGCTGATCGGTGCCGGTCAGCAGCTCGCCGGTTAGCCATGAGCCAGTGATGGTCATTGCACCAGCGCCAGATTTGAAAAGGTTATTGCTGTCATCGTAGCCGATGCCGGCAAAGCCTTCGGTAAAGTAACCCTTCTTCGACCAATCCAGCAGGATTTCGGCGGCTTGTTGATTTTCTGGGGTGTCAAAGGACACGTTATTAACACCGTAGGTCAAATTGTTGATGTAATCTTTGCTGACCAACAAATGTTGAATGGCACTAAATTCATGGATTGCATTCCACCCATCCAAAGAGCCAAATGAAATCGGAGTGATGCCCTTGGCCTTAATTTCGCCAAGGAGCGATTCAAAATCTTCAAAAGTTGCTGGAATGGTCCAGCCATTGCTTTTGAAGATGTCTTTGTTGTAATAAACGCCGACGACCTCTGCCGTCGGACTGACGCCATAGAGGCTGCCCTGGCCGAAGGTTTTACCATCCGGCGAAAAGCTGTTGCGACTGGCGACTGATGTTGAGAAAACCTGGCTCCATTGGTATTTGGCGAGGTAATCATCCAGCGGCAAGAGCAAGTCTGCAGCCACCATTGCACCCATGCTGTTGCGGCCCTGGTTCACCTGGGCCACATCGGGTCCGTCGGTTTTTGAGAGCGCCAGCGGCAAGGTCAGTTCCAGGTCTTCAAGTACCTTCACTTCGCGCTGAATCTTGACACCGGCATGGGCTGCTTCAAATTCGCGGTTTAAAGTCTCCATAACCTGGGATTCAACCGGCCGGTAAAACTGATCCCAAACGATCAGCGTTGTTTCATCGCTGGCTGTGGTGGGTTGCTCGGTACCGCTGGTGCCGCTCTGACACGATGCCAGCAGCAGCGCAGCGACGATCACCAAACTGATCAGAACAGAATGTTTTTTCATGCTACTCCTTGAAAACCTCATTGGATTTTGATGTTTTTCTTAAGATTTGTTCTTGGTTTCATTAAATTATAACCCAGTGCTGCGTTCATTTCCGCGCTGAACCTTATGCCTGAGGCAAGCCAGCAGCGCTGCCAAAACACAACTCGCACCGCTTCTGCTGCTGGCTGTTATAATCATTTGGCTGTATCTTTTTTGGTAAAAAAGCGTAGGCTTCCCGTGAGAGCTGCAAGAGCTGAAACCTTTATTCGTTCCTGGTCTGCAGGTGCCACACCTGGCCCGATCCCCTCATCCAATCGAAAACCATTTCAAAAGGAGAATGCAAAACCATGACTTCGAGCAAGGCTTTTACCCCCGAAATAATCAATCATTTGTCGTGGCAGCTTTTGCGCGTCACCGAAAATGCCGCCATTGCTGCTGCCTGGGCTGCCGGGCAGGGAGACAAGGAATTGGCGGACCAAGCCGCGGTTGATGCAATGCGACGGGCATTGACGGATATGGATGGTTTTACCACGAACATTAAGATCGGCGAAGGCGAACGGGATGACGCCCCGATGCTGTTCATTGGAGAGCAGTTGGGGAGCGGTGAAATCCCGATTGACATTGCAGTCGACCCACTGGAGAACACGAACGCCACAGCCAATTTAAACTCAGGAGCGGTTTGTGTTTTGGCCGCGTCTTCGCAGGGCGGCCTGGTACAGGCCTCGGATACTTACATGGATAAGCTTTGTGTTGGGAGGGATGCAGCCTATGCAGTAGACATCCGCCTGCCACCGGAGGAGAACGTTCGGCGGCTGGCGGCAGCGCTAAAGCGGGACGACCCGCGGGAGCTGACCATCACCGTGCTCGACCGTCCGCGGAATGAGGATCTCATCCAACATCTTCGCTCGGTGGGTGCCCGAGTGCGCCTGATTGCCGATGGCGATTTGATGCCCGCGGTATTTACCTGTTTCCGCGGGACGGGTGTGCATGCAGTGATGGGGATTGGCGCAGCACCAGAAGGAGTCATCTCGGCCGCAGCAATCAAGCTGCTGGGGGGGCGGATGCAGGCTGTCTTCAAGCCAAAAGATGAATCCGACCGGCAGCGTCTGCTCTCCATGGGCATCAATCTGGAAAAGGTATATACCCAGGACGACCTCGCCCCCGGAGAGAGCCTGGTTTTCTGTGCCACTGCGGTGACGCCGATCACTACCACCACCCGGGCTGTCCTTGAAGGTGTGAGCTTCTTTGGCGGGGGAGCCAAAACCAACAGCCTGGTGATAACCAATAATTTTATGAATTTCGTCCCGACGACGCATGTACTCAACAAGCAAGATTTCATCGGGAAAAAGAGCGAATTCAGGTTAAATTGACCAATCGCCGGGCATGCAACCAGCCTATGGGCGCCGCAAACCGGGCAATTGTGAGGATGGTATACTAAGCGCCGACCAAATAATTGAGGTGGAAGATGAAAAAAGCAGTAATCACGGGAATTACCGGGCAGGATGGTTCATATCTGGCGGAACTACTTTTACATGAGGGCTACGAAGTACATGGAGTTATCCGCCGGGCGAGCACGTTTAACACCCGCCGCATCGACCACCTTTACCGCGACCCGCATGTCGTCAATGGCGATAGCCGGCTCTTCCTGCATTATGGCGACCTGGGCGCAACCGGTATTTTGGGAGACATCATCTACGACACCAAACCCGAAGAGGTCTATCATTTGGCCGCCCAAAGCCATGTGCGGGTTTCATTTGATATGCCCGAATACACGGGAGATGTCACCGGCCTGGGCACCACGCGCATTTTGGAAGCCGTTCGGCGGGTGGCGCGTGGTACGCGTTTTTACCAGGCTTCCACCAGCGAGCTTTTTGGCGATGCCCAGCCACCCCAAAACGAAGAAACGCCCTTTCACCCGCGCAGCCCGTATGCTGCCGCCAAGCTTTATGCTTTTTGGATGGTTGAAAATTACCGTGAGGGTTACGGAATGTACGCGGTCAATGGCATCCTCTTTAACCACGAATCCCCTCGGCGAGGTGAAACCTTTGTGACCCGCAAAATCACCCGGGCCGTGGCTGCCATAAAAGCTGGTCAACAGGATAAGCTTTACCTGGGCAACCTTGAAGCCAAACGCGACTGGGGTTACGCGCCGGAGTATGTCGAGGCGATGCACATGTTGCTGCAGCAGGAAAAGCCGGAGGACTTCGCCATCGGCACCGGAGAATCGCACTCGGTGCGAGAATTTTTGGATGAAGCTTTTGGCTATGCTGGTCTGGATTGGCACAAGTACGTGGAGATTGATCCGCGCTATTACCGCCCGACCGAAGTGGATTACCTGCTATGTGACCCGACCAAAGCCAACCAAAAACTCGGCTGGAAACCCAAGATCAAGTTCCACGAACTGGTCCGGATCATGGTGGATGCAGATCTGGAATTGATCGGCCTGCCGCATCCGGGCGAGGGCCGGAAAATAATTGACGAAAAATTTAATGGCTGGCACCGCTGGGAAAGCCAGGTTATTTCCATGGATAAATAACCGCACGTGAACTGCTTATGATATAATGAATTGAACGGAGCAGTAAATTCGCCAATCCCTGACAGCGAAGGGCGGCAGTGGTGTAAGCGCCCACAGGAGAAGCAATTGAAGTCGCCGTGGTAAAGGCTGAAGAAATCCACAGTGGAAATTAGACCAGCCCGGGAGAGCCCGTTAGCGCTCATCCCAAGTGCGGCCGCCTGGCGGCCGAATTGAGGTGGTACCGCGGAACAACTTTCGCCCTCAAAAAGGCGGAAGTTTTTTTATTAATTACAGGGCTTTGGCCCTTTTGGAGAAGAGGTAAAAGATGACCGAGCTGCCCAAGACGTATCAATTTGAAGATTATGAGGCCAAGATTTATCAAAACTGGGAAAGCAAAGGCTATTTTAAGCCGGCCAATGATCCCAACCTGCCGGGTCATGACCCCAAGATTAAACCTTTTGTGATCGTCATCCCGCCGCCCAACGTGACCGGCAGCCTGCACCTGGGGCATCCCCTGTTTGTCGGCACGGAGGATGTCATGATCCGCTATCACCGGATGAAAGGAGAACCCACCTTGTGGGTCCCCGGGACCGATCATGCCGGGATTGCAACCCAGCTGCAGGTGGAAAAAATGCTGCTCAGTGAGGGCACATCCCGCCAACAAATCGGCCGGGAAGCATTCGAAAAACGGGTTTGGGAATGGAAGGAAAAATACGGCGGACAAATTACCCATCAGCTACGCCGGCTGGGGGCTTCATGTGACTGGACCCGAGAGCGGTTTACTCTGGATGAAGGCCTGTCTCGCGCGGTGCGCGAGGCCTTTATCAGGCTGTACGAGAAGGGTTTGGTTTACAAAGGCCCGCGCATGATTAACTGGTCGCCGGGGCTGCAGACGGCCGTGTCTGATCTGGAGGTGGAATACTCCGAAGAGCCAGGAACGCTTTACTACTTCAAATACATGCTGGCGGATGGCTCCGGTGACTATATCCCGGTGGCCACCACCCGGCCTGAAACCATCCCGGGCGACACCGCAGTCGCCGTACACCCTGAGGATGATCGGTATGCCCGTTTCATCGGGAAACAGGTGTTGGTGCCGATCTTGGGGAGGAGCATTCCGGTCATTGGCGATGACTATGTAGAACGCGAATTTGGTACTGGTGCACTGAAGATCACCCCCGGGCACGATCCGCACGACTATGAGATCGGTGAACGGCATCATCTCGCGCTGATTAACATCCTCAACAAAGACGCCACCTTGAATGAAAACAGCGGACCTTACCAGGGCTTGGAACGCTTTGCGGCCCGCCAGAAAATCTGGGAGGATATGCGTGCAGCTGGTTTGGTACTGCGGGAAGAACCCTACACGCTGAATGTGCCCCGCTCGCAGCGTGGCGGAGAGATTATCGAGCCGTTGGTTTCGACCCAGTGGTTTGTGCGCATGAACTCCCTGGCGGAGCGCGCAGCCAATGCCGTGCAGGCTGGCGACATTAAGTTTGTGCCCGAGCGCTTTAGCAAGGTTTTCTTGAACTGGATGGAGAACATTCAGGATTGGTGCATCAGCCGCCAGTTATGGTGGGGGCATCGCATTCCGGTCTGGTATTGCCAGAACTGCCAAGAAACGATCGTGGCGCGCGAGGCACCCCAAAGCTGCCCGAAATGTGGCTCCAGCCAGCTGGAACAGGACCCAGACGTCTTGGATACCTGGTTCTCATCTGGGCTATGGCCTTTTTCGGTGTTTGGCTGGCCAGATGAAACCCCAGATTACCGCTATTTTTATCCCACTTCGACCATGGAAACCGGCTATGACATCCTGTTCTTTTGGGTGGCACGCATGGTGATGGATGGCCTGGAGTTCACCGGTAAGGTGCCTTTTGATACGGTTTACCTGCATGGCATGATCCGGGATGACAAAGGCCAGAAGATGAGCAAAACCAAAAATAACGTCATCGATCCTTTGGTAGTTATGGACGAGTATGGCACGGATGCGCTGCGCCTGACACTGTTGGTGGGTTCAACCCCCGGCAATGATATGAATATCTCTGTCAAAAAGGTTGAAGCCAACCGCAACTTTGCCAATAAAATCTGGAATATCGGCCGGTTTGTGATCAGCGCGGTCGATCGTGCTCCTGCAAAACCCGATGTTGAAGCGGAATGGACCCTGGCGGATCGCTGGATTTGGGCACGCCTAAAGCAAACGGTAAATAGCGTCAACAGTCTTTTTGACAGCCATCAATATGGCGAAGCCGGGCGGCAAATTTACGATTTCTTTTGGAATGAATTTGCCGACTGGTACATTGAAGCTTCCAAAAAGCAACTTTCTGCGGGCGGCGGAAGGGCATATTACACCACCTACCTGCTGGCGCGGGTGACGGATATCATGCTCAGGCTGCTGCATCCCTTTACCCCGTTCGTGACCGAAGCGCTGTGGGGCTACCTCAAAGAGGCCTGCCAGGCGAGCGGTTTGAATCTGCATGGGGAAGCGGGCTGGGAAGATGCGCTAATCATTGCCCGATGGCCGGAAGCGATGGCGCTTGAAGGCTGGGAGGAGGGCGCCATCCGTGACTTTTCACTGGTACAGGAGCTGATCCGCGCCATCCGAAATATTCGCTCCGAGTATAAGATCGAACCTTCCCGTCGAATTGGTGCTGCCATTGCCGCGGCCGACCAGCTGGAACTGCTGCGCTCCCAACGCGAACTGCTAACCGATCTGGCCAACCTGGATGGAGAGAAGCTAACCCTTGTGGCGGAAAAACAACCCGAGGGGTTTGCTGGCACGGCGATTGTCGTTCGACAGCTGGAGGTTGCGCTCGAGTTGGCTTCCGCGTCTGATGATGCCCAGGAGCGGGACCGCTTGGAAAAAGAATTGGCTGAGATCGAGAGCCAAATTAGCCGGCTGGAAGCACTTCTGAGCGGACCTTTCTCCCAAAAAGCACCGGAGAAGGTCGTCAATGCCGAACGTGAAAAACTGGAAACCTACCGTGTGACCGCACAAAAACTGCGCGAGCGGGTCAATTGTTAAGCAGTATTGAAC
>ERZ1645192.1655-NODE-1655-length-18574-cov-36.312652_pt1 | contig 18574 bp, 19 predicted proteins | sample MGYA00575354_ERZ1645192 | MGnify/ENA primary metagenome ERZ1645192 (study PRJEB40844, sample SAMN11349763) | freshwater sediment metagenome | isolation source: river sediment | host: Sediment | place: India: Faizupur Khadar , New Delhi | collected 2017-02-21 ... | reverse complement strand
CCGCTTCGAGCGGCTCACGAATGAAAGCCCCCGGCTCTGCCGGGGGATGGTTACTGACCCCCACCCCGCACCCGTCAAGGCAGCTTGTTATGCATGGTCTGTCTCTGTTGAGTTTGCCCCATTTCGCAATATCAGCTCCGCCCCCGCGCCGGGGCTGAGCAGGCCCTTACACCCAACTGAGCGCGCCCGAGCTGCCCCGCCACGGGGGCCCGTAATGGCTCGGGTGCCTTCAGTCCTCCGGCAGCCAATCCTCGTCAAGGACCCGTTCGAGACGGTAAGGACAAGCAACCGGAAAGAGGTGCCGCTCCCGATCGGTCTCGATCACCGCTTCTCGGACGGCCTTGGCGTACACCTTGGCGACGGTTTCAGTCGGTGCTGAGGTTGCGCCGGTCCACCACCCGCTTGGCCTTGCCGGAGAAGCGTTCGATGGTGCGCGGCTCCACCAGCGCCACTTCGGCGCGGATGCCGGCGACGGTGTGGATCTCCCGGGCGATGCGTTCGCGCAGGGCCTGCATGCGGTCCATGCGATCGGAGAAGAGCTCGGGACGGAGCTCCACCTGGACCCTGACCCGGTCCAGGGTGCCGGGGCGGTCGACCTCAATGAGGTATGTAGTGTTTAAACCGCCGACTCCTGCCGGGTGAAAAGTGTGCGCTAGTTTCTGACTGGAGGTGGCGACTCGCTAATAATTATCATATTTTAATAGAAACATTGGGTTAAGAAGAGCTAGCCACCGCGCCAACCTTGCATTACCCCACCACGCGCTACTGCAATGCCGTTCAGGTGGAGCTCTGGCGTGAAAATCGAAAAAGAGCATTTCGCACAATTATCGATCCCGCAGCGGCACCCGCGCCCAGGAGGAGGGCCTGAGTTGCGCCAGTGCCCCGCACCCTGCACGCCACCCTTGAGGGCGACCCCCTGAACCAGTCCCACCGTCAGCGGCGCCTGCCGGACGCGACCGTCCGGGGTATCCTGTCGCCGCGGTTGCCCGTCTTTCTCGGAGATGAGGGGGCATTCCTGTGATCAACCCTGACTGGCACGTCCAGTGACGATCCTGAGGCCATCATCCCCGGCGTGCCCCGGCGCTGGATGACGAAACCCAGGCTGACGGTACCGAGCATGGCGAGGGCGAAGCTCACCAGTTGGCAGGTAAAATTGAGGTCAGGGAACACCGCCACCAGCACGCCGACCACGAAGGCGTCAAGGCCGAGCCACAGCAGGTAGACCCCCGACAGGACGATCTCCCCGCCGATGAGCAGCAGGCCGCCGATGAACCACAGCCAGGGGGAACTGCTCATGTCACTCGGCCCCCTTGACGGCAGGCAGGCCCGCTGGCGCGCAGCAATTCCGCCACCCCGGCCACGGCGCCGGCCACGCCACTGGCCTCCAGGGGGGTGCATTTTCTTACTCTGCAGCGCGGGCAGCGTACGTCATGACCCAGGGGAAATTTACCCCCCTGGTTCTGTGGATAAGTCTGTCTTTATGGCGCGCTGGTCGGTCTGGAGAGCCGATCCTGTCGGGAAGGGTGCGGTTCTGGTCAGTTAGTAACCAGCAAGTAACCGCGAGTTGCCCCCTGGAGGGAACTAGCAGGCCCGCTGCCATCGTCGCCAGGACAGGGGCTTGGCCTGGTGGCTGAGGTCCTCGTCCTCGATGCGCAAGGCGCACCGACCATGCGCCCGGGCGCTGACCGTTGCCGCGAGCCCGGCGTCTGACCGGCGTCCATGCGTGGCTAGCGACAAGCATCGGTATAAATTCTCACCATGAGCAGTGCATAGGTCAGCGACCAGGCGCGGATTCGTTCCGACCCGCGCCCAACGTTCACCGTGAGGCTCAATGTCGGTGTGGGCGCCTGGAGATGCGTGCGCGTCAACTGGTGCCTGGCCAGGCCGAAGTTGCGCTCAAGATCCTGCGTGAGCGCGTCCAGCACCGCTGGCTCCCAGCGGCCCCTGAAATCGACGTTGAGCAGGGCACACGCCACGCCACCGGCCAGCAGCACCGTGATGACAGCATGAATGTCCGCCGGATCCGGCGAGACGATGTGCAAATTATGAAACGGCTTGGCCTGGGCCAGCAGACGCCGGGCGCGCCGGCCGGTTTCGCCCGCGACGGGTGGGGAGCAGACGACGGCCAGGCGGTAGCGCTCTGGCTCCAGCGTGATCGCGGCTGACGGTATGCCGAACCAACCCAGGAGCCAGACCAGGTCAGCCAACTCCCCCGCGTCCGCCAGTTGCCAACAAAGCGCATCATCCTGACCCCGGGTGTCGAACCCGGCGAGGGCGCGCTGGGCTCGCGCGGGGTCGTAGACGCTGTCCGGATCCATCCCCGGACGCAGGCGGCTGAAGGCGCGCCGGCTGGTGACACCGAGCGCGATGGCGCCATGGGGCGCGCCGGGCGAGCGCACCGGCGACTTGAGGTTGATGGCGGCCGCGGGGAGGCCGAGGCAGCGACACCAGTGCCGCCGGTTCTCCGCCTCCGCCCCCGCCTGGGGATACAGGTCCGCCCTCAAGCGCCCGGGCGGGAGGCCCAGCGCCACCAGCAGCGCCTGGAAGCGGCGCGCGTCATCATCGTCCTGCATCAGGATGCGATGGCCGCGACTGGGGTCGCAGCGGTCCAGCAGGCGGATGCCGGCGGTGATCGTCGGCCAGTCGACAGCTTCTTCCGTGTCCAGCCACTTCACCACCGTCGCCAGCGCATCCCCGTTGCTGCGCCGCGCCGGGGGCTGGGGTGGCATGGTAAAGCGGCGGTTACCGCTGCGGGTACGCTGCGCCGCGAGGGCGTGGGCCGCCTCCTTAACCCGTTGGACTAGGCGTGGTGCGATCGCGAAATTCCGGGCAATCTGCTCGATGAGCTGATCCGGCTGAAACAGGGCGTTCAGGAGTGCTGGCAGCTGTTCCAGCCTCAAGGGAGTGTCCCGCACCGCGGGTGGACCGATCCGTGGGTCCCGGGCTGAGGCGGCTGGCGTGGTCGGCCAGTCCGCGCCCGCATACGGGCCATGCCCTCTGGCCGCCTGCAGGATTGGCTGCGGATCGAGCCCGCCGCGCTGGTCCGACCAGGCGTGCCGCCACAGGCGGCGCCAGCGTTGATAGGCGGCCGCCTCCCCGGCGCCGGTCGGGTTCAGGCCGAGCAGCGCCCGCACCTCCGCGGCGCCAAGGGCCAACACCCCGTCCCGCGTCTGCAGGCCCAGGATCATCAGTCCGGTGAGGTGGATATAGGAGCGCAGGGTGGTCGCTACCCGCTGATGACCCAGCAGACGCGCCAGCGCGTAGCCCAGGTGGCGCACCGGCTGCGCCTCATCCCGGACACCCAGGATCGCGCGGCGTAGCGCGGCGCAGGCCGGGGGGGCGAACCAGGGATGGTCGAGAGCGGCGATACGTCGCTGCCACTGTGTCCAGGGCAACGCCGGTGCGAGCAGCCGGAGCATGCTCCACGAGGCGCATGAGTGTCGCAGGTGATGAAACACCAGGCTGTCATCGTCGGTGACGGCACGAAGGGCGTCACGCACCGGCGTGATCAGACTGTCCTCGGGCAGGGGTTGCGAGGGTTTGGCAAGCGCGGAGAACAGCAGCTGCTCACGTCCCCCCACACCGCCCTCGTGGTGGCGTTGGGAACGCCAGCCCACCAGTTCCTGACGCCAGGGCGCGGGCAGCAGGCGCTGTGCGGCATTGGTTTTGAGCGGGCGGTGGCGGTTATTGCTCACCGTCAGCCATAATCCCGGGTGCCGAATAATGCCGGGTTGTCCCTCCCTCCAGCTCTAAGTTCTTTTTTGGTCAGTGTGATACTGCTGATGCCGTGATTGCAGACCCGGCATTATTCTGATTGTTTCCCGGTGGCGAGTCATCCAATCAGCCACAGAGGAAACATTATGAACATGCACTGCTGCCTCAAACCGGTCGTGTTGGAGAAGTTACAGGCGGGGCTGTTGACGCCCCATCTTGAGGCGCTCAGCCGGGAACTCTCCGAGCGCGGCTACGCTACAGCGACGTCGAATGGTGCCCTGCGCTTGTTTGCCGCCTTGGGGACTTGGATTGAGCAATCCGCGCTCACCCTCCTCGACCTGAATGAGGCGGTCCTCGCTTCCTTCCTTGCGGAGCGTTATCGCCATCATCAACCACGGCGTCACGACCGGGCGATGCTGGCCTTCGTGTTGGCCTACCTACGCGGGACAGGTGTCCTGGTGCCGCCTCCGCCGTCCGTAGATCTTGATCTGAACGCCCCGATTCGGGAGGCCTTTCGTGCCCATCTGATCAACCAGCGCAACTTAGTCCCAGAGACGGTCAGAACCTATCTGAACACGGTCACGCGGTTTCTCGACTGGCGATTGGGGGCGCAATCGCCACCTGCCTTGTGCACCCTCAGCGCGGAGGAGGTCAATGCGTTCATGCTGGAGCAGGCGCGCCGCTACAGCGCCGGTCACACCCAGCTGATCGCGAGTGCCCTGCGTGGATTCCTGCGCTTTCTTCGGCAGTGCGACATCCTGGGCATCGATTTGGCTCAAGCCGTGCCGGCGCCGGCGCGGCGGCAATGGGCGGGCTTACCCAAATTCATGCCCGCCGAGGATGTCGAGCGCTTGCTCACGTCGGTCGATCAGACGCGACCACAGGGTCTGCGCGATGAGGCCATTCTACTCTTACTGGCCCGCCTGGGATTACGCGCCGGCGAGGTGGCCCGACTGCGCCTGGACGACCTCGACTGGGGGGCGGGGGAGCTGGTCATCCACGGCAAGCGCGGGCGCGTTGAGCGCTTGCCCTTGCCCTGGGACGTCGGCGAAGCGCTCGGGCGCTATTTGTGCGAGGCCCGACCGGCGTGCCGCACCCGACAGGTGTTTGTCTGTCTGCGTGCCCCGCGGCGTGGCTTTCGCGATGGCCAGGCGGTCGGGACCATCGTGCATCGCGCCGTGGTCCGTGCCGATCTGCATCCGCCGCATCAGGGCGCCCACCTGCTCCGGCATTCACTGGCGACCCGGTTGCTGCGCGAGGGCGCGTCGCTGGTCGAAATCGGCGCGCTGCTGCGCCACCAAAACCTTGACACCACCCGGATCTACGCGAAGGTCGACGAGCGCGCCTTGCGCCGACTGGCTCCGCCTTGGCCGGGAGGTGCGCAATGAAAGACTTGGCAGCCTCCCTGGCCGACTATCTGGCCTTGCGCCGCGCGCTCGGCTTCAAGATGAAGGATGCGCCGCGCCCCTTGTCGCGCTTCCTGGCGTTTCTCGAGCGCCATGGCAGCGCGTACATCACCCGCGCGCTGGCGCTGCAATGGGCGACGCAATCGCCAACGGCCTCGCCCGCCGAAGGGGCACGACGCTTGACACTGGTCCGGGGCTTCGCCCGGTTTCGTGCCGCCGTGGATCCCCGGACCGAGATTCCCCCGGTCGGACTCCTCAGCGCCCGCGCCCAGCGGGCAGTCCCTTATCTCTATACCGCAACCGAAGTCGTTCGGCTGTTGGAGGCCGCCGCCCGGCTGCCCTCACCGACCGGGTTGCGTGCCCGGACCACGGCCACCGCCATCGGGCTGCTGAGCGTGACCGGGATGCGGGTCGGCGAGTTGCTCGCGCTCGATGATGTCGACGTCGATCTCCTCCGGGGAGAGGTGACGATCCGCCATGGTAAGTTCGACAAGGCGCGGGTGCTACCCCTGCATACCACGACCCAGGCGGTGCTCCGAGCCTATGTGGTCGCCCGGGAGCGCGTCTTTCCGCACCCGCCCACGCCCAGTTTCCTGGTCTCCGAGCAGGGCACCCGACTCAGTCAATGGAGTCTACGCCGCGCCTTCGTGCAGCTGTCGCGCCACATCGGTCTGCGCGGGGCGACGGATCGCCACGGCCCCCGGCTCCATGATCTGCGCCACCGCTTTGCGGTCGAGGTGCTGTTGCGCTGGTATCGCGAGGATGTCGATGTCGAACGTCATTTGCCCGAGCTGTCGACATTTTTGGGGCATGTGAAGGTGGCCGACACCTTCTGGTACCTCTCCGCCACCCCGGAATTGCTCCAGTTCGCGTTGGACCGCTTAGAGCGGGGCCTGCCGCCCAAGGTGTGGCCATGAGCTCACCCCTCTCGTTCCCGATCCTGCTGGAGCGCTTCTTCACCGCGCGACTGATGCAACAGCAGCACGTCAGTCACCACACCATCGCCAGCTATCGCGACACCTTTTGCCTGCTGTTGCGCTACGCACAGACCTGCCGGCATAAAGACCCCTCGCAGCTCACCTTGGCGGATCTGGATGCCGATTTCATCGTGGCCTTTCTTGATGACTTGCAGGCCCATCGCGGCACCAGCGCCCGCAGCCGCAACGTCCGCCTGGCGGCCGTCCATTCCTTCTTTCGCTATGCCGCGCTCGAAGTCCCCGAGCACAGCGCCCTGATCGAGCGGGTCTTGGCCATCCCCGCCAAACGCTATGAGCGCGCGCCGATTGCCTACCTCACGCGCGCGGAAAGCGAGGCGCTGCTCGCCGCCCCGGATCTGTCGACGTGGCTCGGACGACGCGACCGTACCCTGCTGTTGGTGGCGCTGCAGACCGGATTGCGGGTGTCCGAGCTGATCGGCCTGCGCTGGCAGGATGTGACGCTCGCGACCGGTGGCCACGTGCGCTGCCAAGGCAAGGGCCGCAAGCAGCGCTGTACACCGCTGCGCAAGGAGGCCGTGACCGCGTTGCGGGCTTGGCAGCATGAGCAGGCTCAGGAAGCCACGGCCAGCGTATTCCCGTCGACCCGCGGCGGGGTCCTCAGTCGGGATGCCGTCGCCGATCTCCTGAAGAAGCATCTGGCGCAGGCGCGCCAACAGTGCCCGTCTTTGGTCGACAAAGACATCACCCCGCATGGGTTGCGGCACTCCGCCGCCATGGCCCTGTTGCATAGCGGCGTCGACTGCGCCGTCATTGCGATGTGGCTCGGTCATGAGTCGATGGATACGACCCAGATCTATCTCCATGCCAGCCTGGAACTTAAGCAGCAGGCGCTCGACCGAACGACGCCACTGAGTGAGGCCCATGGCCGCTATCAACCGGATGACGCCTTGCTCGCTTTTCTAAAGGGGCTCTGATAATGCCGCCTCGAGTGGCCTTGCAACTCAGTCGCCAGGCGATGCTTGTACGGTCACTCGGCATTATTCGGCACCCGGGATTATGGCGCAATGCGTACCCATTCAGAGCGGCAAGTTCCGGGGCGGCGGCGGAGATCAGCCTGATCACTTTAATCAATGCCGACCTTGACATCGGTTTAGCCTGTGATCAATAGGGCTGGCGTTTTCAGCGGCCTTTCTGGCCGCGTTGCGCGGCGCGCAGTTGCTCGGCCACCGCCGGGTCATAAGGCAGGCGCCGGCCAACGGCCCCGGCGCCCCCGGTACGGACGTTGTTAAGCGACCAGTCGGCGCCGTCGCTGCCATTGTTTTGGACGTACCAGATGGCCGCCGGCTGGATGATCCACCACTCCCCGCCGCCGCAGAGGGTCTGGGTATCGAGCAGGCGTTCACCCTCGACGGCCATCAGCTGACCATCAGCGGATGTCGGCCGCTCACCCCGGCGCATGAAGGCCTCGCGCAGCTCCGCCAGCGTCCGCTGCACTTCGGCCTTGGCCGCGCGCGCCGCTTGTGCCGCATGCTCCTGAGCATCCAGGGCCGCCACTTCCTCCGGGGTCGCCAGCCGGTAATAGCCGAAGGCGCCGCGTTCGCCCTCGTGACCCAGCACGTGCGAACCGTGAAAACTGGGGTCGTCCTCGCTAATGCGCAGGGTTTGACCGATGCCGGTAAACACCACCACCTGGCTGCCCAGGCGCAGTGGCTGATTGAGGGGCGGCAGGGCCGCCAAGGGAAACAGGTGCCGCAGCTTGGCCTCCGGTGGTCCGGCATACGCCTGCAGGGCCGCGGGCACCTCCTCGCCCGCCAGTAACGTACCAGGCACGGCGGTTTGCGTCCCAGCGGGCGCCGTGGCGCTTGGCGACTTCGCGCTGCGCGTAAGGAACGTTGAGATACAGCTTGTCGCTGCGCCGGGCCTCCGCGATCCGCGCCTGGCGCGCCGCTTCCCGGGCCGCCGCCGCCTGCTTGCAGGCGCGCACCTGGGCCAGGGCCGCGTCCAGCCGGTCCAGGAGGTCGGGATGCTGGTCGATCCTCAGCTCCCGGAGCTGATCGACGCCGCGCTGGTAGAGATAGCCCGACGGGGCCTTGTCCTCGACATAGCCCAGCCAGCGCAGGAGTTCCTGGCGGTTGGCCGCCGCCTGCCGCGCGGCCACCGCCTCCGCGGAGGGCGCGCGCTGGGCGAAATGGACCAAGATGCGCTTGAGACTCGCGGCCTTGTCCGCCGGCAGATGCCAGGACTTGGTGGCGCTCTCCCAGGCGCCGCCCGCGCGCTTGAGGCTGACGTGCAAGCCGTCGTCCCACGGCCCCTGGATGCGAATGCTGGCGGTATCGACCGTGACCCGATAGCCGGGCGGGACCGTAATGGCGGCTGCCGCCGCCGGATTTTTCCTGGCTTTGGCCGCCTGGGCGTCCAGGGCCGCGGCGACCTGAGCGGCGTGCTTGCCTTCCAGGTACTCGCGCTTGAGGTCGCCACGGCTGATGCTGACCGCCGGGCGCGTTGCAAAATCACGCTCGGCCAGGCGCCGGGCCAGGGTGGCCAGGACGGGGTCGGCGGTGTAGGTTTCGGGCTGGTCCAGCCCGCGCGGCGCGGAGGGGGTGGTCATGTCGGGGCTCCGGGGGGGGGCAGGAGGCTGTGGGGTGTCGCGGCCGGCCATTGACACGGCTAAGCGGTCGGCTCCAGATCGCCCTCCGCCCGCACCGCGGCCACTTCAGCCGCCAGATCCGCACGGTGGGTGCAGATATAGTCGGCCATGGCCTGCTGCTTCGCCGGGGTATCCAGCGCCGCATCCGCGAAGAGCCGCGCCACGTCCACCCGGCGCAGCCGGGTGATCGAATCCGCAACCAGTATCAGGTGGCGCGCTGGCGCGAAGCCGTCACGCGCGTCCGACCGGCGCGCGCGGGGGGAGTCGGGAGGTGACATGCGGGTGTTCCGGGGTAATATGGGGTACGTGCAGCCTAGCATATAAGGTCGGTAATGATAAGCGCGGCAGCGCCCTGCCGCCCCCGCCAGGGTCATGCATCTTCCGGCGGGGGTAAGTACCCGCCGCCTGCCCCAGGATCGCCGCGCCCCACAAGCAAGAATGACCCATTACCGACTATTTAGTAGACTAGGCTTCATGGTCGCGCGTCCGCGTGCCCTATTCACCCGCCCCGCTGCCGGCTGTTCGCGGCGTTTTCATCGCTGGAGACGGTTCATGGTTTACCTGGTGCAACTACTCTATCCCGAAAATCTGACTGAAGATTATGGGGCCGACCATTTCGCGTGGGATGTCGAAACCACGGCGGAGGACGAGGCCCTGCCGGAAGCCGAACGGCTCGCCAGGATTGTCGCCAGCGCCCGCACGGCGGCGGTGGAGGCGAATCCGGGCGCCACGCCAGAGGATTTTCGTCTGTTCGCCGTGCTCTATTGCGCGAATGGCGTGGTTGAATACGCGGCGGACGCGACGTCGGGTTTTTAACCACGCCCCCGCGGAGGCTCACGGCCGGCGCTTTGCCCGGTGGTGCCGGCAGGAGGCGCGGGATGAACAGCGCGTGCGTCGTCCGGCGCCAACCGCCGTGCGGCGCCGCGAGGCGGGCGACCGGAATGCGGCCCGTACGCCCGCTGGGCAGGCAAAAAAAAAGGAACCCAAAGGGTTCCTTAGTGGGGCGACCGCCGGGCGCTGACGGGAGGGCAAACGCGTGGTGACGCGTCGCGCTCCGCTTCATCCTCCGGCTAGGGATAGACTTTATTCAGCAGAAAGCCGCCGAAGATGATCGGCAAGGCGGCGATCAGGGTGGCGAGCATGCCCTGTTGCAGGGCCGCCGCGCTCATCTCCATGGCCAGGTTGGCGCCCACGCCGATGCAAAACACTATGGCGATGGTCTCCTGGGCCCGTTTGAAAAAGCCGCCTGGGGCGATGGTCTTCACGGCAAGAGAGACGCACCTCGGCGTGCGGAAACGCCGGGGGCTGTCTGGGGGCGCGCGCACGGGCGCGGCGGGCACGGGTCAGTCGACGGCGGGGGCCTCCGGGCTGAATGCCCCAAAGACCTCGGGTTGGGCCAGGACCGTCTCTCCGTCCACCACTCCCTCCCCGGGGAAAAAGACGTCCGCGTCCTCGTGCCGGTGCCCAGGGAGGGCGGCGACAAAGTCGAGGTCGCAGTAATCGCCTTCTTCAGGCGCCACTGCGTGCGCCGCCTGGGTAAAGGCGTGCAGGCCATCCCGCGCCCAGACGTGGGTGCAGTGGATCTGCCCGTTGTCGGGGTAGAGCGCGAGGACGGTGAACGGCTTATAGTTCGGGTTCGTCATGGCATGTTCCTCGGATGAGCGCCTGGTGCTCGGTGGGGGAAATCACCGTGAGTCAGGCAGGACCCGTCGCCACAAGGCGATGGTTCTCACGGTGAGCGGAGCGCACGCTGTGCGCTCATGCTGGAGCTGGCGATGGCCGGTATGGGATCAATCCCAATCGCCCAGCGCTTCCCGGAGGGAATCCGCACCATGCCAGGGATGGGCTTCGGCGCGGGCGGCGCGCGCGGCTTCAGCCGCTTTTTCCGCCGCCCATTTAGCCTCCAGGGCTTGAGCGGCCGGCCGGCACAGCGCGGCGTACTCGGCCGAGTTGCTCATCACGACCCGCCCGCCGGTGCGCCGGGCATGGTCCTCGGCCTTGAACCGGCTTATCCAGCCGCTGGCTGTGAACGGGTCGACCCAGGTGTCAGCCTGGGTTTTCTAGTGGAGCTGCAGTGCCAGCCCCTCATGGTTGATGACATGGTGGGCGATCATGCGCACGTCCTCTGGTCGAAGACATGCAGGGCCTTGGCGAAGAAGGCCGGCTTGTCGCCTTCCGCGGGGCGGTGGCCATTCTCGTAGACACCGACCATGAAAGCCGGCGCCAACCGCAGGGCTGCGGCCGGGTGGACCACCACGACGCCCTGGAAATCCCCGTTCCCGTCGACGAACTCCTTCGTCACGGAAAAGGCATCTGCGTCCCCAATCGGGACGAGATCGATGCCTTGCTCGGCCGCCAGCGCGGACTGCTCGGCGGTGGGGCTGTGGCGGGAGATAAAAGCAAACTTGCGGTTCATGTTCATGGGTTTCTCTCATTCAGAGGAGCGCCTGGGGCTCTTGCTGGGGGGTAAAACACCGTGAGTCAGGCGGTGACCCGTCGCCACAAGGCTAAGGTCTTCACGGTGGGGAAAGCGCACGGCGTGCGCTAACCTCAAGGGTTGGGGCGGGGACGACCGCCGGGCGATGAAGGGAGGCGAACGCGTGGTGACGCGTCGCGCTCCGCTTCATCCCCGCTTAGGGATAGGCTTTATTCACCAGAAAGCCGCCGAGGATGATCGCCAAGGCGGCGATCAGGGTGGCGAGCATGCCCTGCTTGAGGGCGACCTGGCTCATATCCATGGCCAGGTTTGAGCCCACGCCAAGGAAGAATACCGTGGCGATGGTCTCCTGGGCCAGTTTGGAAAAGCCGCCCGGGCGGTTGGCGTGGCGCAGGTGGCGCAGCGCGGCGGCCATGATGCCGGCACCTATGGCCGTCATGATCAAGGCCTCGACATCAAACCCCAGCAGGGCATCAAGCCCGAACCGGCGTAAGAGGAAGAAGCCCACCGCGCTGGCGAAGCAGAGACACGCCGTGGCCACGGCGAAGACGAATAACGCCTGGCCCTGGTTCTTGGTCTCGGACGTGCGCGGGGACCGCGTGTGCGGTGGGCGCGGCTGGCCTGGGTGAGAGGACCGGCCACGGGCACTGTAGCCCGTTTGGAAGGAATAGTTGTGTTGGTTAGCCATGTTATGTTCCTCAGATGAGCGCCTGGGGCTCGATAATAGACAAAAGACCGTGAGTCAGGCAGGACCCGTCGCCACAGGGCGATGGTCATCACGGCGGGGAAAGCGCACAACGTGCGTGGACGCTGGTTGGGACTGGCCAGCTACCAGGCGATCGGAGATCGCAGAAAACCTGGTCCGCCGGCGGTCGCGGGACGCGGGGCGCGTCGCACTGCCGGGGCGGAGACGGGCGTCCGGGAGCGGGCGCCTGGGGGAAAGGCAGAGGCCGCGGTTGCGCCGGGTGGCGTGACCGGTCGGCTCTGGCCGTGCGCTGGGTGGTACGGGCGTTCAGCTCGCGCCAGGCGCACGCCGTGGCCCGCCGGGGCGGCGGAACACGGGGCGCTTAAGCGGTTTTGTAGCAAGGCCCGCCGCGCCGGGTCAAGGACGTCTTTCCCGGCCCGGGCGTGGCGCCCCCAGGCTCAGGGCGGGGTCAATTCCAGGGCCGGGGTCAGCCCCCCCAGCAGCGAGCGGAGTTGATCGGTCAGGAGGGTGGCTTCGGTATCAAAGTTCAGCGCCGCCTGCTCGGGTCCGGCGGGCTGCTCCTCGGTCATGAGCAGGGTGTCGCTGAACCGCAGGTGCTTAAGCGTCAGCGACGCCTCCAGGGTGAAGCTCAGCTCCTCGTTCCACACCAGACCCAGCGACGCCACCTGCATCCCATTGTCGAGGTGCGCCTTGATTTCCGGCGCGCTGAGGTCCAGGCCCCGGCAATGCACCACTGCCTGGGCGTCGGCGCGATCCCGCAGTTCGCAGCTGTCATCGACCATGAAGCCGGGCGGGGCGCCGGTCGTCACCCAGGTGCTCAGCCGGTCGGCGATATCGATCTCGGTCGCCAGCGGCTTGGCCGGGAAACTGTCCAGGGTCTCGCGCAGCAGGGCCAGGACATCCTCCGCCGCCTTGTCACTGCCGGCATCGATCACCACGCAACGCCACTGACGATCGAGGTAGGCGCGCACGATGCGCGACCGGACGAAAGCCCGCGGGAGCAATTCAGCGAGAATCTCGTCGCGCAGGCGCTTGCGTTCGGGCTTGTTCACCACGCGCTTTTCCTGGTGCTCGATCACGGCGATCCGCTCGTCGAGCAGCTCCGTGATCACCGCCGCCGGGAGCAAGCGTTCCTGGCGGCGCATGGCCAGCATCAGGCAATTGTTGACGGCAATCACCGGGTCGGTATGCGCCCCACCCAGGGGGGACACCCAGCCCATGGTCAGCGTTTCCAGGGGGCCGCAGGGCCGGAAACGGTGGGCCGCCAGGCGCGTATACAGCTCGGTGAGCGTCAGGGACAGGGGGGCGCTCAGCTGATAAATTTTGGCATTTTTGAACATGAAACCAGCCATGCGCCCGCGTGGGCGCCAGAGGATGAGGAGGGAAGGTGGGTGCGGCGCGCGGCCACCGCGGCCGCCGGAGCGGGCAGCCGGCGGGCGGGATTGTCAGCCCCGACGCCGGGGGGCGTCAATACGCAACCTGCTGTTTTATGTGACCAATTCTGACACGCCGCGCGGGGCGGGGGTGTCCGCGGCGCTCACCCCCCACCGGGCCAGGGCCGCCTGGGCGGCGGTATCCGTGGCCAACCGCACCCGCCAGGTGCCGACGTCGAAGTCGCCGACGATCTCGACGTCGGCGGCCGTGCGCAGCCACAGGCGGGCCAGGGTCGGATAATTGGTCGCGGCGCGGCCCGCCGCGTGCTTCAGGCGCTCGGCGTAGGTGCTCAGGTTTTCGGCGCCGTAAAGATTGCCCTCGTAGTCGAGGACCAGGCCCTGGGCCGTTTGTCGCATGACCACCCCCGACCCGGCCTTGATCTGCCGTGCCAGCGCCGTATCGGCCTTGGGGATCACGATATGTAGCGGCGCACTCTCCTGCGACCCGGGGGCGGCGGGGCGGACGTCCGGCCCCGGGGCGGCAGCGGGCGCGCTGCCGTTCGGACGGTCGACGCCAAACGTCGCGCCCGGTGCGCCATCCCCCCGGCCGCTTTCGGGGAAGAAGACGTCCTGGTTCTCCCGCAGGTGCCCAGGGTGGGCGGCGATAAACACGTGGTCGCCGCCCACGCATTGCTGGGCCGCTTCGGCAAAGGCGTGCAGCCCGTTTTGCGCCAGGACGTGGGCGCAGAGGGTCTGGCCCGTGGCGGGGTGAAAACCGAGGACGGAATAAGGGTGCAAGACCATGGCCGCCAGCTCCTGGGGGGTAAATGAGGTGCAAAAAGAGTCGGTAATGATTATCCCGCTGGCAGGGGGGCGGGACAAGTCTTTTTTGTTGCGCGGCGGGTCTTTTCGGCGGGCGCCGGCGTCACCACAACGACGGTGTCGGCAGCTATCCGCCCGTGCAGTAAAAAAATACTAGCCCATTACCGACTGTTTATTTAAACTGGGCGCACACCTCACCTGACACTGGCGGAATGCCCATGTTGCGCCTGCACGACGCGTGTTTATCTCCCCTGCCCCATCCGGCGCGGGTGGACGCGGTGATCGGTCAACCCGTGGATACCCAACTACTGCAGGATACCGGCCTCTATCCCGCACTGCAGCCGTGGCTGGCGGACGGAGGGGCGCCGAGCGAGTGGTTGCTCAACACGATCCCGGGCCTGCGCGCGCTGGCCAAGGCGTATGTCGATACCCCGGGCTCGACCAACCTGGGCACCTTCCGCCTGCTGCTGGCGCGGGCGCGATTGCGTGCCCAGGGTAACCCGGTGGTCGTGGTGAGTCCGGCGCTGCAAAACCTGCTGGCCGCCACGCCGCTCTCCCGCGCCCTGACCCTGGACTGCCTGCGCAGCCCCTCGCCGCTGCTGTACATTGCCTTCGCTCGCCCCAATCCCTGGCGTATCAGCAATGCGCTCTCGGGGCTGCATGAATGCGAGGGTGCCTATCTGGGCCAGTTCACCGTGGCGCCGGGGCAGCCGCTGTTTGAACAAGCCGCGCGCGCCCGGGGTCTTGGGCTCGATCCCCGCCGGCCGGCCCATGTGCTCGAGATCGTCGTCACCGGGTCCCCGGTGGGAAAACGCCATGCACTGGACGACGCCTCGTGCGACATCGTTCTGATTTATCAGGACGAGCGGGAACCGTTACCGCAGATGCTCGAACGGCACTTCGCCTGGTACGCCCGCGCCGCGGCCAGCGAGATTCCCTTGCACACGCCCCTGCCGGACGGGGAAATCGCCCGGCTGCGCCCGATCATCCAGCAGCTGGCCCTGGTGCTGCTGTATATCAATCTCGGGGAACCGGCCACTTTGCGCGCCATCCAGGGCAGCGACCTGTTGCTGGCGTTGCGGCGGCTGGGCGCCGACGAGGGCGTGACCTTCGCCACGGCGGATCGCCTGTGAGCGCCGCCGCCCGGCGGCCCGGCGGGCGGTCCGCCTGACCGGTGGCGACACGGCGGGCATCCCGCTGCCGTGGGGGCGGGCTAGTCGGCGTCGCGCACCAGACGCACGTAGGCGGTCAGTTCCTTTGGCGCGATGGTGACATAGCCCTCGCTGAAGTCGACGGCATAGGCATCGGTTGCTGGGGAGGGATGGGGCGAGGACGTCCAGAATTCGCTCGCCGACAGGCCGGGCGTCTTGGGGAACAGGTGGCTATTCAGGGCTGGGGTCCCGCACTGCAGATCGATCAGGGAGTGCAATTCCTTCAGGTCGGGCAACCGCCAGTCACGGCTGCCGGCGAAGTCCGCGGCGGCCGCGTGCTGCAGGGCCGCCTGCCAGGTCAGCAGCGTACTGTCCTCGGGCAGCTGCCCGTTCCCGGCCCCGCAGTCGGCGCCGCTCAGGCCCTCGGGGCATTGCTTCCAGATCAGCCCGGTCACCCGAGCGGTCACCGTGCCGTCGGCGTTCTGGGTATAGCGCTGGTCCGGTGCGGAGACGGGGAGGGTCTGCCGACAATCCTGCGCTAGCGTCCTGTCCTGGGCTAGGGCCAGCAGCGAGGCCATGGTCATCAGCGCCAGGCACATCGGCCATCCATTCTTGATCAAACTGTTCATCCGTTTGCGCCGGAAACCTCGGCATTCATGCCGGGGAGGGATAGCGCGTCGCGCATCGCGCGACCTCCTCCCGCTTCTCCTTTGTCAAAGCTATCCTGAGTATTGATGCTGTACCCATACCCATCATTGCGCTGCACGAGTCGGCAATGCCGGTGCGAAATGCCTTGCACCACGCCGCGGGAAGTCTGGATGTTGAAATTGCCCGTGGTGCGTACGGCAACACGGCCTGCGTAGCGCCCGGCTTTTTGCCCTTGGGCACGTTGGCGCGCACACGATCGCCGGTCTGAAAACCAAAAACCTGCTTGGCGCGCATCCAATAGCCCCGCGGGAAACCGCTGGCGGTGAGCCGGGTACGTTGGTAACGGCCACGTCCGGCGCATTTAATGGCAAGTGGAGTGTCAGGCCTTACCAGCCCGAAACGGCGTCCACCTGGCTCACGTATAGCGCGTCGAGTGCATATGTCTTGGGCAGACCGAGCCGGGTGCGATTCCACTTGGTCCGACCGCCCGAGGCCAATTCCAGCGGCAGGCTGGTTGCCGTGAGCGCTTGAGTGAGCGCCCAGCGGATCGTGTTGACGGCAGCCGCATCCTTGAGGGGCGCTTGGCGTGTGTGCGAATGGCCACCAGGCGGACACGCCTGGTACCGGACGATGTCTTGTACGGCTCGCTGCAAATGCCAAGTGGGGACCCGGCGGACCAGGAACGGGTAATCAGCATTAAACTGGTATATGGAGCCAATTGCGAAATTGCCAGTACGAGCTTTAACGGACAAAGATCTTCACGCACAAATCAAATTTTTGGCTGAAGTGATTTTGGCCCCTTGGATGAAGTCTTCCAAGGCACGGTCAAGCTGTTTAAAGGCATTGGCCAGTGGGCGGTTAGGTGCCTTGGGGCACCCGTCGAACAGTTGGGACAGCCCGGGGCGCAGCAGGCGGTTGTTCAGCTTCACGAAGAGCATGGTTACGCGGCGCCCTTGGGGGCTGATCTGATACCGGTGGCTGTTGGGCAAGCGTTCGATCAGTCCATGCTGGCGCAGGCGGCGCAAATCATAGGTCGCCTGGTGAGGGCTGTAGTCCGCGGCGGGGATGCCCATGAGTTCCGTCATCTTCGCGCGCAACCAGCCGTGGCGAAAGTACGGGGGGATGAAGAACAGGCACAGGGCCGCCATCAAGGCCATGACCCGGGGGTCGCCGAAGGTCAGACGCGGCACGGCTTGACCCGCGATCATCCGCGGTTGGGTGAGCGCATCGAACATCCCCTCGGCTAGGGCGCAGTCCTGGCTGATGGTTTCAATCTCCAGCAAGCGACGATTGGCTTGGAAGCCGATGGCCCGCAGGGCGGGCAGGTTGACGAGTTTGCGTCCAATGCCAAAGTCGCGGGTGTTGTTGATGGTGGTCTCGGTGCGCAGGGCGTGGTCGAGCTTGAAGTACTGCTTGATCTTCGAGTGCTTATAGCTGACATGCAGCGTGGGGATGACCCCTTGGGTGAGGACCCGGGTGCGGAAGATGCCCGGGGTACGCTGGGTGATGCGCCGGTGGAAGATCAGGCTGACCTTCTCGGGACGACCCAGATCGAGGTTCTCCCGGATCAGTTCCTCGAACAGATGACGCCCGGCCACGGGTCGGTCGAGGACCTGGGTGCGGGCGAATTCGGCCTGAAGGATCGACAACTCATAGCGGAAGCCGGCGGCACGATCCGCGGCGGTGAAGGGCTGGGGCAGGCGGGCAAACCATTTGCACACCACCGTGTCGATCTTCTCCGCCGTCAAGCCGTCCAGTATCCCTTGCAGGGCCGCCGGGTCCGCGCACCGGAGCAGACCGTTGTCCAGCGCCTCAAAGGCAATCCCCGCCTGGGCCAACTGGCGCTTGGCGAACTCATGCCCGTTGAGATTGATGCGGGCGGTGTAGGGAAAGTAGGAAGAGAATTTGATGAACAGGGGGCCGAAGTCCTCATCCACCACATAGAAGTAGTACTGATTGCACATCACGTCCGCGGGGCTCAGCCAGGGGAAGCTGTCGCCCGTCAGGGGGTTGTGCTTCTTGCTGACGCGGAAGGTGCTGAACTTCTCTTGGGCCACGCCGATGTAGAGCACGCCCTCGCGCAACAGGGGCGCGGCTTGTAGCCGTCGCTGGGTCTCCTCGTCCTTGCTCTGGTGTTTGCGGAAATGCACCATGTCGATCTCCTCCGTCGCCGCAAAGTTCGCGATTGCCGTGACAAAGGCCTGGCTCATGGGGGCCATCAGCAGGGTCGAGGCCACCTTGGCGCCCCGGTGCTGACGGAAGAAGTAGGCCACCTCGCCCCCGGTCTGCAAGCGGGGCTGATAGGCATTCAGATACAGCCGGTCGATGCCTTCGACATCCAGGGTCACGTGCTCAGTCAGCAATTCGCCAATGGTTTGTCCTATCATGATGGCAGGCCCCGGTTGACAAGGGACTTAGGGTCCCACTCGCCGCTCAGGCGGCTCTATACAGTAGCTTAGGCTACTGGCGAGCAACCGGGGCCTTTTCATGCCTCGTCGGTCTGAGGCGAAGCCTCGCTAACTGTGATCTGACAATGCATATCAGTAGCCAAGCCCTAACGGCCCAAGCTGAAGCTCTGTTCTGGCAACGCGTGCAACCTTACTTCTCTCTCTGGGCAGGGCCATGCCCGGCCATCCCTCAGGAGCAGCCAGATGACGACCGTCGTGTATTTCCATGGATATGCCTATCCGGTTAACTCAGGTTGCCACAACATGTAGCTTTCATCCTTACCA
>ERZ1645192.1654-NODE-1654-length-18575-cov-29.098056_pt1 | contig 18575 bp, 16 predicted proteins | sample MGYA00575354_ERZ1645192 | MGnify/ENA primary metagenome ERZ1645192 (study PRJEB40844, sample SAMN11349763) | freshwater sediment metagenome | isolation source: river sediment | host: Sediment | place: India: Faizupur Khadar , New Delhi | collected 2017-02-21 ... | reverse complement strand
AATCCAGGATAACATATTGTATAATATAATGAAAATAGATTCCGGTCAGACACTATCTAGCTTTCCTGACTTTCCCATTCGATTGCCAGACCTACGGACCCAACGCCGCATCGCCTCCATCCTGTCCGCCTACGACGACCTGATCGATAACAACACGCGACGGATCGCCATCCTTGAGGAAATGGCCCGGAGAATCTACGAGGAGTGGTTCGTCCGCTTCCGTTTTCCGGGGCATGAGCTGGCGAAGATGGTCGACTCGGAGCTGGGGTTGATCCCGGAGGGGTGGATCGCATCATATTCGAGTCACGTTGACTTCCTTGAAGGTCCTGGGCTTAGAAATTGGCAATATCGAGATAGCGGCATTCCATTTTTGAACATCAGAACCTTGGTTGGAAACGACATTGATCTCAGTAAAGTTCAGTATCTCGATCAACAAGAAGTTCAGCAACGCTATCAGCACTTTCTTCTCGCCCCGTACGACCATGTTGTTTCAAGCTCCGGGACTCTTGGCCGCACTGTAACTATTCAGTCCTGTCACCTTCCCTTAATGCTTAATACGAGCATTATTCGTATGAGGCCAAAAAGTGATAAGTTGGGGAGGTGGCTCCTTAAGTCCTTTATTAGGTCAAGCTACTTCCAGAACCAAATCCATGCGGTTGCAATTGGTGCGGCCCAAAAGAATTATGGTCCTTCGCACCTAAAGGGAATATGGGTTATCGCTCCTGACGAGGCTACCGCAAAGCTATTCGAAGAGAAGGTAGGCCCAATGGAAGAACTGATTCTCGCTTTGGTAAGAAAGAACAATAACCTCCGCGCCACGCGCGACCTCCTGCTCCCCAAGCTCATCTCCGGCGAACTCGACGTTTCCACCCTGCCCGAACCGGAGGAGGCCCTCGCGGCATGACCCCCCTGCACACCGTCAAGGAAGTGACCGCCGGTTACGGCGAACTCGCCCTCGTCGAGTTGCCCGCGATGGCCTGTTTCACCTCCCTGAGGTGGGAGACCGCCAACCTCTACGACGAAACCTTCGGCGTCGACGGCACGGAAGGGCGCAAATCCTCCGCCGAGGTCATCCTGGTACGGCGCTTGCGGCAGGCGCTGGAGCGCATCAATCCCGGCTACCCGGCCACCGCCTACGAACAGGCCATCGAGCAACTCACCCAGGACCGTTCCAAACAGATCCCGGTCAACGCCAATCAGGCCTTTTACCAGCTGCTGCGTGACCGGGTGAAGGTGGAGATCACCGATGACTTGGGCAACCCGCAGACGGTGGAGCTAGCGGTCATCGACTGGAACGACCCCGAGAACAACGACTTCTTCCTCGCCCGGCAGATGTGGGTGTCGGGCGAGATGTACAAACGCCGCTGTGACCTGCTCGGCTTCGTCAATGGCCTCCCCCTGGTCTTCATCGAACTCAAGGGGCCGCATGTGCCGTTGAAAACGGCCTACGACGACAATCTGAAGGACTACAAGGGCCAGAGCATCCCGCAACTGTTCCACCCCAACGCCTTCATCATCCTGTCGAACGGCTCGCAGACCCGGGTGGGAACGCTCACCAGTCCCTGGGAGCACTTCTTCGAGTGGCGGCGGATCGACGACGAGACTGAAGTCGGCTCGACCTCACTGGTGACCGCGATCCGGGGCCTGTGCGACAAGCGGCGGCTCCTGGATTTCGTCGAGAACTTCACCGTCTTCGAGACCGAGCGGGGCGGACTGATCAAGAAGGTTGCCAAGAACCACCAGTACCTCGGAGTGAACCAGGCCATCGCCCAGTTGATGAAGCTGCGGGCCGCCGACGACCGCGAGGCGGCGAAGCGGCTCGGCGTGTTCTGGCACACCCAGGGCAGCGGCAAGAGCCTGTCGATGGTGTTCTTCACCCAGAAGGTGCTGCGGAAGCTCCCCGGCAAGTGGACCTTCGTCCTGGTCACCGACCGGGACGAACTCGACAATCAGATCTACCAGACCTTCACCGCCATCAGCGCCCTCACCGGGGTCGAGGTCCAGGCCAGCAGCGGCGAGCACCTGAAGCAACTGCTACGGGAAGACCACCGCTACGTCTTCAGCCTGATCCAAAAATTCCGCACGGCCAAGGGCGAGGCCTACCCGAGGATCTCCGACCGGGACGACATCATCGTCATCACCGACGAGGCGCACCGCAGCCAGTACGACGTGTTCGCGCTCAACATGCGCAACGCCCTGCCCAATGCCGCCTTCCTCGGCTTCACCGGCACCCCGCTGATTGCCGGGGAGGAAGAGCGCACCCGCGAGGTGTTCGGCGACTACGTGTCGGTGTACGACTTCGCCCGCTCCATCGAGGACGGGGCCACGGTGCCGCTGTACTACGAGAACCGCAGCCCCGAGCTTCAGATCATCAACGACCACCTCAACCGCGACATCGAGCGCCTGCTGGAAGAGGCGGAGCTCGACGAGGAGCAGGAGAAGAAGCTGGAGCGGGAGTTCGCCCGCGAATACCACCTGATCACCCGCGACGACCGCCTGGAGACCATCGCCGCCGATCTGGTCAAGCACTACCTCGGCCGCGGCTACCGGGGCAAGGCCATGATGGTCTGCATCGACAAGGCCACGGCGGTGCGGATGTATGACAAGGTCCAGGCGCACTGGCAGCAGCAGCTGGCCGAACTGGAAGCGCAACTGAAGACCGCCAGGGGGGACGCCCGGGAGGCGCTCGCCGACAAGCTCCAGGTCCTGCGCACCACCGACATGGCCGTGGTGGTGTCCCAGGCCCAGAACGAGGTCGAGGACCTGAAGGAGAAGGGCCTGGACATCGTCCCCCACCGCCAGCGCATGCTCAGCGAGGAACTGGACGAGAAGTTCAAAAACCCGGACGACCCGCTGCGGTTGGTCTTCGTCTGCGCCATGTGGATCACCGGCTTCGACGTGCCGACTTGTTCGACGCTCTACCTCGACAAGCCGATGCGCAACCACACCCTGATGCAGACCATCGCCCGGGCCAACCGGGTGGCACCGGGCAAGACGGCGGGCCTGATCGTCGATTACGTCGGCATCTTCCGTAACCTCCAGGACGCCCTGCGCATCTACGCCAAGCCCAACCAGCCGGGGCAACTGCCGATCAAGGACAAGGCGGCACTGGTCAAGCAACTCGAAGGGCTGTTGCGGGACGCGGAAACCTTTTGCACTGGCCTGGGGATCGACCTCCAGGGGATCGTGAACACCCCGGCCGCCCAGCGTCTGGAAGCCCTCGATACGGCCAGGGACGTGATCCTCGCCGCTGGGGAAGACCAGACCAAGGCCTATCTGCTGCTGGCCGGTCAGGTGGCGCGGACCTTCAAGGCCATCCTCCCCGACCCGGAAGCCAACGCCCAGGCGCCGACCGCGGTGCTGGTCGCCTATCTGGGGGCGATGATCAAGGCCCTGCGCTCGCCACCGGACATCTCCGGGGTGATGAACGACCTGGATGCCCTGCTCGATGACTCGATTGCCACCGAGGGCTACCGCATCGGGGAGCGACCGCAAGCCGAGGCCCTGATCGACCTGTCGCAGATCGACTTCGCCGCCCTACAGAAGCAGTTCGCGGACGGCAAGCAGGCCACCGAAACCGAGAAGCTCAAGGGGCAGATCGCGAAGAAGCTCGCCACGATGGTCCGGGAGAACAAGGGGCGGATCGACTTTCTGGAGAAGTTCCAGCAGCTGATCGCGTCCTACAACGCCTTCAGTCACAACCTGGAGGCCTTCTTCCAGGAGCTGATGCGCTTCGCTCAGAACCTGACCCAGGAGGAACAGCGGGCCACCCGCGAGAACCTCAGCGAGGAGGAGCTGGCCATCTTCGACCTCCTGACCCAGCCCGAACCCGCGCTGACCGAGAAGGAGAAGGACGAGGTGAAGAAGGTGGCCAAGGACCTGCTGGCCAAGCTGAAGGCGGAGAAGCTGGTGCTAGACTGGAAGCTGAAGACCCAGACCAAGGCCGATGTCGAGCGGACCATCCGGGACTTCTACATCAAGTTGCCCAAGCCGTACACGCCGGCGCTGAAGAAGGACAAGCGGGCGAAGACCTATGCCCACATCTACGATAATTACTTCGGGGCCGGTCAGAGCGTGTATCAGGGGATGGCCGCTGGGGCCTAGTGCCTGGGATGGTTCAGAGTGGTCGCCGTGCTGAGGCTGATGGTTGGGGTAAGCAGGGGATGAGGCCAGCATTGAGCACCCACACAAGACAAGCGGGCTATTTGCTGGAAGTCCCCGTGATCCTGGTTGCCACGGCTATCGTCCTGGCCTTGCTGTTGCCCGCGCTCACTGGGATCGTAAGACAACTGGTTCTATCCCTTGGGATCTTGATCTACGTCGGCTGCTTTTACTACATGCTCCTGACGCCTGGTTGGCAACCCGAACAAGGCAAAGGCCGCCTGCCTCCCTGGCGGCGAATCCTGTCGTTCGGGCTGGTGGTAACGGTAGCGATGGGCGCGTTCTGGTATACCTGGTTTGGCTGAAATCCAGGCCCGGGAATTGGGGCCGGCCTGGCGTGGTGGTATCGGAAATACATAGACGGGCAGTCTCAGGTGGACTAGAAACTCTATGCGGCGGCGGAGTTGAAAGCAAGGACTGACAAAGTGGGCCTCTGGGTGGACAAGTCGTCGGCGCCACAGGCTGTAGTTCAGATCAACCCGGTGCATCAGGTCAGGTTGAGCCCACGCCCGCCGGCGCCCATCACCTCGCCGGTGCGGACCAGTTCGCCTTCACGCACCTCGATGGCCGCGATGCGGCCGGGGTGGCGGGGAGCGATGTCGATCTCCACCGCTTCGATGCGACCGTTGCCGCTGGCAATGTGCTCCGGTGCCTGGTTGCCGTCGTGCTGCCACCAGTAGGCCACCGCAGCGACGGCGACGGCGGCGGCCATGCCCAATGGAAGCGCCCGATGCCTGATGTTCATCTACTTGTCCTCATGCCGACAGCCTCGCTCGTCTGTGTCATCCCTTCACCGTCGAACATTCTCGGCGCGCAGTCACGCGATCGCCATTGGTGTTGACTGCCTGGTTGCACACGCTAAGCCGCGCGAACCCGACTCCGCCGTACCCAGGCCGAGGCCAGGGCCACACTCACGGCGGATGAACACCCCGGGGCCGCCTGGCCGAGGATGGCCCCATCCCGTCATGAGACTACCTGAACCGTCGTGCCGGACAAGGAAAAGGCCCGAGGGGGTGCTCCCTGGCAGGCTTAGGGAGGCTCGGGCCTTTGGGCGGGAGACCCGGCTAGGCGTGCCAAGGTCTTCGCCCCAACTTCAGTTTAGCTGATTGCACGGCCTTGGCCAGTTCAACGCGATCATCCTTTCGTCAGGACCAAGGGGTATTTTCCAGGGATACCTGGCTTGACATTCGCTGCCCGCGGCCGGGAGCTGGGTGATGACTGACATACGGCCTCGACCTGTGCGCGATGTCACCGAGAGAAGGCGGAGAGGTGACCCTCACGCCCTGCGTCCGGCCGCACCCAAGGCCCCGAAACGCAGATAGAGCGCCGGGACCAGGATCATGTTCAGGGCGGTGGAGGATAAGAGGCCCCAGAGGATGACGATGGCCATGGGGGTCTGGATCTCACTGCCGGCCGCGCCTCCCGCCAGGGCCAGGGGCACCAGGGCCAGGCCGGCGGCCAGGGCGGTCATGAGGATTGGCGCCAGTCGCTCCATGGCCCCGCGCCGAACCGCGGCGCGGAAATCCGTCACCCCTTCTTCCTCGATCAGGTGGCGGATGTGGGCGATGAGCATGACGCCGTTTCGGGCGGCGATGCCAAACAGGGTGATGAAACCCACCAGGGAGGCCACCGACACCACCCCGCCGGCGGCGAAGACCCCTGCCACCCCGCCGATGAGCGCCAGGGGCAGATTGAGCATCACCAGGGCAGCGTCGCGTGCGGAGCGGAAGGCGACGTAGAGCAGAAGAAAGATGCCCACCACCACCCCCGCCCCCAGGAGCAACAGGGTGCGGGTGGCCGCGGCGGCGCTCGCGAACTGGCCGCCATATTCCACCCGATAGCCGCTCGGCAGGGCGATCCCGGTGCTTATGGCGGCGCGGATGTCGTCGACCAGGGCGTGGAGGTCGCGCCCCGCCGCGTTGGCGGACACGACGATCTTGCGCTGGACGTTCTCGCGGCTGATGGTGTTCGGGCCCCGGTCGCGGCGGATGTCCGCCAGGGCGTGCAGGGGCAGCCGGGCGCCGGATGCGGTGGTCACCAGGGTCTCCCGCAGCCGTCGCAAGTCCTCACGCGCCGCGTCGTCGTAACGCAGCACCAGATCGAAGCTGTTCTGTCCTTCCACCACCTTGGACAGCACCCGCCCATGGAAGGCGGTCTGGATGATCTCGGACAGCTCCCGCACCCGCAGCCCATGGCGGGCGATGGCCTCGCGGTTGAAGGCGATGGTCACGAAGGGAATGTCCGCCTGCTGTTCGACCATGAGGTCGACGACGCCGGGGATCTCGGCCATTCGACCCTCGACCAGCTGGGCCAGGCGTCGCAACTCGTAGAGGTCGTCGCCGAAGATCTTGACCGCGATGTTGGCGCGCGTGCCGGAGAGCATGTGATCCACCCGGTGGGAGATCGGCTGGCCGATGGTGATGGCCATCCCCGGTACCTCGGCCAGGCGTTGGCGCAGTTCGGTCAGGATAGCCGCCATGTCCCGCCCGCCGCTGTCGAGGGTCACCTCAATCTCCGTGCTGTTGACCTCCTGACTGTGCTCCGCCAGTTCGGCGCGGCCGGTCCGCCGGGCCGTGGCCCGGACCTCCGGCTGGGCCAGCAGCGCCGCCTCGAGCTGGGCCGCCAGGGCATCTGACTGTTCCAGGGCCGTCCCCGGCGGGGTGGTGGCCAGGATGGTGAGGCTGCCCTCATTGAAAGGTGGCAGAAAGGCCTGGCCCGCATGGCTCAGGGCCGCCAAGGCCGCCGCCACCAGCACCAGGGCGGCCAGGGTGGCCTGGCGCCAGCGGGACAGCGTCCGGTCCAGCAAGGGGGCGTAGGCGCGCTTCAGCCAGCCGACCAGCAGGGGTTCAGGTCCGCCCCGGATCAGTCGGGTGCGGGGTAGCAAATAGGCGCAGAGTACCGGGGTCAGGGTGATGGCCACCAGCAGGGAGGCCGCTAGGGCCACCACATAGGCCAATCCCAGGGGCTGGAGCAGGCGGCCCTCCACTCCGGAGAGGAAAAAGAGGGGCACAAAGACGAGGATGATGATCAGGGTGGCGAAGACGATGGACGACTGGATCTCGTGGGTGGCGGCAAACACTACCCGCAGGGTGCCCTGACGCTCCTCGGGCGGCCGCGCCGCGTCTTCCCGCAGGCGCCGGGCGATGTTCTCCACGTCGATAATGGCATCGTCCACCAGGGCGCCGACGGCGATCGCCATGCCGCCCAGGGTCATGGTGTTGATGCTGGCCCCCCAGGCATCGAGCACCAGCACCGCGGCCAGCAAGGACAGGGGGATGGCCACCAGGGTGATCCCCGTGGCGGTGGCGCTGCCCAGGAAGGCCAGAACCACCAGCACCACCATCAGGGCGCCATCGCGCAGGGCGGCGGCCACGTTATCGACTGCCGCCTGGATGAAATCCGCCTGGCGAAACAGCCCGGGTTCGATGCGCAGCCCCGCCGGCAGGCTGGCCTGGAGGTCCGCCAGGACCTCGTCCAGGCTCTCGGTCAGGGCCAGGGTGTTGGCATCGGGTTGCTTCTGGATGGCCAGCACCACCGCCGGCTGGCCATTGGCGGCGCCGGCGCCGCGGGTGATGGCGGGGCCGATGCGCACCTCGGCCAAATCGCCGATGCGCACCGGGACCCCCTCTCGCAGGTCCACCAGGGTGGCGGCGATGTCCGCCGGGCTGTGCACTCGGCCCAGGCCCTGGATTAGGGATTCCTGGCCGTTCTCCACCAGGAAACCGGCGGAGGCGTTCTCGTTGGTCTCGCGCAGGGCGGTGCTGACCTGGTCGAGACTGAGGCGGTAATTGGCCAGTTTGACCGGGTCGACCAGCACCTGATATTGGCGGGTCTCGCCGCCGGTAATCACCACCTGCGCCACCCCGGGCACCGCCAGCAAGGGCCGTCGCAGATAGGTGTCGGCGTAGGTCTTGAGGGCCATGAGGTCCGGGGTCTCCGTCCCCTCGGCGGCGCGCAGGGCGATGAACAGGATCTCGCCCATGATGGAGGTGACCGGGGCCAGGGTGGGCGCCGGGATATCCGGTGGCAGGGCGGCGCGGGCGAGCTGGAGCCGTTCCGCGACCACCTGGCGCGCCTGCAGGACATCGGTCCCCCAGTCGAATTCCGCCCAGATCAGGGCCGAGCCGATGCCCGTGCTGGAACTGATGCGCCGCACCCCGGTGGCGCCGTTGAGGGCGGATTCGATGGGCAGGGTGACCAGGGTCTCCATCTCCCCCGGGGCCAGGCCCGGGGCCTCGGCGAGGACGGTGACCCGGGGCGCCGTGAGGTCCGGGAAGACGTCCACGGGCATCTCCAGGGCGCGCTGGCTACCGTAGCCTAGGAGCAGCAGGGCGGCGGCGAGGACGAAGAGGCGGTTGCGCAGGGACCAGCGGATGAGGGTCGCGATCATCGGGGTTACCCTCAGTGCGCGTGGCCATGGCCAACTGCGGCGGGGGCGCCGGCGGCCAGGTGGACGAGATAGGCGCCGCGGCTGACCACCCTATCCCCTGGCTCCAGGCCAGCCAGGATGGCTACCTGGTCGCCGTCCCGCAGGCCGCTGCGGACCAGGCGGCGTTCGAAGCGCTCGCCGCCGGTCTGGACATAGACCAGCTCGTCCCCCGCCTCTTGGATCAGGGCGCTGGCGGGCAAGGTCAGGGTCTCCGCCTCCTCGCCAGTGAAGACTCGGGCGCTGACGGCCTGGCCGACACGCAACCGGGGGTCGGGGCGGGTGAACTCGAAGATGACCGGCAGGGTGCGGCTATCGGTATCCACCAGGGCGCTGAAGGCCACCAGGCGCGCGCCCGTCTCGGGGGTGACGACGAAGGCGCTGTCGAATCCCGGCACCCGGAACCAGGCGCCCTGGGGCTGGCGAATGGCGCCCAGGTCGGCCTCGGCGATCCGCGCCTCCAACCAGAGCCGCTCGGGGTTGACGAACTGGAAAAGGGCGGCGCCCTCCTCGACGAAGCCGCCCGCGGCGACCTGGACCTGGGCCACCAGGCCGGTGATGGGCGCCAGTACCGGCACCCCCGCCACCTCGCCCGCCGCGGTGCGGGTGACCTGGGCCAGCCGCTTGCGGGCGGCCTCCAGTTCCGCCGCCGCGACCTCCTCGGCGCTGCGTGCCTGGAGCACCTCGCGGAAGGGCACGGCACGCTGTTCCCAGAGGGCGTCCAGGCGCTGGCGCTCCTGGCGGGCCAGGTCCAGGGCCGAGGCGGTTCGGGTCACCCCAAGTTCCAGGCCCGCCACATCGCTGTCACCGCCGAGTTGGGGAACCAAATAGGCCAGGGTTTGGCCCGCCTCCACGGCCATGCCCGTGTAGGGAAAGCCTCCTGGCGCCGGCCGCAGGTGGCCGTCGATCGGGGCGGTTAGTCGCGCCTCGCCGTCGGCGCTGGCTCGCAGTAGACCGGTGGCGGGGACGGAACCCCGCAGCCGGCGGGTGGTGACCGGCGTGGTGGCGAAGTCGGCGCGCCATTGCTGTTCCTTGAGCAAGGTTACCCCGCCCGTTACCGCCTCGGCCTCGGCCGGGACGGCGGTCAGGGTGGCCGCTTCATCGGCGTAAACGGTCACCTCGCCCAGGTCATGGCGATCCGGCAAGGCGCCTTCTCCCAGCTCCGGGCTGGTGACTTGAATGCTCAGGCGCCGCGTGCCGGCGCCGGCGGGGGTCACGTCGACGCGGAAGAGTCCCGGGCGCGCGGGGGCGGGGTTGGCGAACCGTTCCTCCTGGCCCTGATCGCCCGTCAGGATGATCCGAACCTCGCCGCTGGTCAGGGCTTGGAAGTCCGTTAACCGGGTCAGGTGAACAAGGAATTCGGCCTGTTCCCCGACGATCAGGGGCGGGAATTCCACGAAGAGTTCGGTCTGATCGCTATGGCGGGTGATCGCCCGCGATTCCAGGTGATCGGCCTCCTCCCCTTCCGCCTCGTGGGGGTGGACGCCGCCCAGGAGGGCGATGAAGTGGTCTTGCAGCCAGTGCCACCAGCCGTCCTCATGGAGGTGATCCTGCCCTGCGACGGCGCCCTGGCTTATGGTCAGCAGAAACGCCAAGGTCAGGGAGAAAGGCCGGGCGCGCGTGAGAAGCCCCGAGAGTGAGCATGGGTTGGGCATGAGGAAGGTCTCCCCTGAGCGAACAAAAGGTGGCCGCCTGGGGACTATCCGGGCGGCGTACGTCTGGCGTCAGAGAACCTGTCGGGGGGGGCGCGCACGTGGCGGCGGGATATGGGCGCGCCACCAAGCGGGCGAGGGGGCTTGGGGGCGCGGCGGAGAGGCAGGGGGCAGTTGCGGGGCTTCGGCGATCAGCGCCTGGAGGTGCGCGGTGGCATGGCAACAATGATCACAGCCCGTATCGCCATGACTGTCTGGATCGCCGGGAGTGGGATTGGCAAGGGGGTGGTCATGAGCGGTTACAGCGGTTTCCAGCGCGGCGGCGGCCAGATTGAAGCTCAGACCCAGATGGCCAATGAGGACTAGCCATACAAGCACGGTGCGGGCCAGCAGGTGACCACGTCGGTGACCGGTCGCGATCCTGGTCGATGACAATGCAGGTGAAAGTGGGTGCCAAAACATGTATTCCACACTATCACACTCGGGAATGGGCGGCAATCATCCACTCGATCCAGCCGCCGCCGTCCAGTCGGCGCCTCAACCCATCCCCGTCCTGTCCGGGAAACGCTGTTTCATCGCGGTTCCGTCATTTGCCGTTCCCGGATCGCCAGTACCGCCTCATGCGCCTGTCGGGGAGAAGCTTCAGCCAAAAAAAGGCAGTTAGCAGCTAACGCCAGCACGCCCATCGTGATCATCAAGCTCTTCGACAACTTGAAATATCAGTCTTGCGAACACCCCAAATGGGACACTTCCGATGCCTGCAAATGGCTGAACACTATCGTTCGGCGAGCTGCCTGTAAATTACCTGGTTATCACGAGGCGGCATGAACGATCTGAAGGAGGTTCCCGATGCCCATCATCGATTTCTGTCCTGCCTGGCGGGGTTATGACTCCAACCCGGAGGTGCCCAAGCCCGCCGACTTTGCCTGGGACTGCACACATACTGCACACTTCTTGGCAACTTGTTGATTTATAACGAACAGAATTTAATGAAAAGTTAATTTTCCCGTCATTTGGCCATAACGCCCGTGGCACACACTGGGGAGGCTTCAAAAACCTTCAGCCAGCATGAGGCTCACCATGAAGAAGACCCTGATCGCCGCGGCAGTGACCACCCTGAGCGTGTCCTTCGCGACTCAGGCCCAGGCCCGCGACTATATCGCCGTCGTCGGCTCCTCCACCGTGTTTCCCTTCTCCACCGCCGTGGCGGAGAACTTCGGCCGTAAAGGCACCTTCAAGACCCCCAAGATCGAGTCCACCGGCACCGGCGGCGGCATCAAGCTGTTCTGCGCTGGCGTCGGCGTCGACAACCCCGACATCGCCAACGCCTCCCGGCGCATGAAGGCCTCGGAGTTCGACCAGTGCGCGGAGAAGGGCGTCAAGGAGATCGTCGAGGTCAAGATCGGCTTCGATGGCATCGCCATCGCCAGTTCCAAGAAGGCCAAGGCCATGGACCTGACCTTGAAGGACCTTTACCTGGCCCTGGCCAAGGACGTGCCCAATCCCGATGGCTCCAAGACCCTGGTGGCCAACCCCTACAAATCCTGGAAGGACGTCAACCCCGCCCTACCAGCCACCAAAATCGAGGTCCTGGGCCCGCCCCCGACCTCCGGAACCCGCGATGCCTTCGCCGAGCTGGCGCTGGAGGGGGGCTGCAAGCGGATCGACTTCATCAAGGCCATGGAGAAGGAGGACAAGAAGAAGTTCCAGGCGGTCTGCATGGGGGTTCGCGAGGATGGCGTCTATGTGGAGGCGGGTGAAAACGACAACCTGATCGTCCAGAAGCTGCAGGCCAATCCCAACGCCATGGGCATCTTTGGCTTCAGTTTCCTAGAGCAGAATCAGGACAAGGTCCAGGGCGCCAGGATCGACGGGGTCGCGCCCACCTTCGAGACCATCTCCGACGGCAAATATCCCGTCTCCCGCTCGCTCTATTTCTATGTCAAGAGGGCCCACGTCGGCACCATCCCGGGCATCCCGGAATTCGTGACCGAGTTCACCAGCGAGGTGGCCTGGGGCCCCGAGGGTTACCTGGCCGACAAGGGGCTGATTCCACTGCCGGAGAAGGAGCGTAAGGAGGTCGCCAAGGCCGCCCGGGCACTGACTCCCATGGCCAAGCCCTGATCGCTCTGGGGCCCTCTCCGGAGTTGGCGGCCCGGGGATGGCGCCTGTCATCCCCGGGCCGCGTGGCTACAGGTCCGGTGCCCAGAGCGCCGGACCTCCCTTTCGGCAGGGATGCCGACCCCCACCCGCGCCCGACCACTCGGTTGGGCGCGGGCCTCGTTGCTTTGGCCCCGGAATCCAGCCATGTCGATTTCCGTCCTCTTCCTCGCCCTGTTGGCCTTGATGGCATTGGCCTATCACGCGGGCGTCAAGCGCGCCGTCAGCGCCGCCGGTGGCCATGCCGGCATCAAATCCCTGCACTCGCTGCCGGGCTACTATGGCTTTTACGCCGCTCTCTGGGCCGGATTGCCCGCGCTCCTGCTTCTGGGCCTCTGGGCCGGACTTCAGGACCATCTCGTCATCAGTCTGGTCATGGCCCAGTTGTCGCCGGATCTGGTCGCTGGTCTCTCGGATGGGCAGTTGAGCCTGCTGGTCAGCGACATTCAGAACCTGGCGCGGGGCAACATCGTCGCTGGCGAGGTCACCCCGGGGATCCAGGCCGCGGCCGCGGACTACGGGCGCTTGCAGCAGTTGGCGACGCTTACCCTCTGGATCCTGGCTCTAGCCATCGGCCTCGGCGGCCTGACCCTGGCCTGGCTTCGCATTGCCCCCACCCTGCGCGCGCGCAACCGGGTCGAGGGCGTGGTCCGGGTCATCCTGGTGGTCTTCTCCTCCATCGCCATCCTCACCACCCTGGGGATCCTGCTGTCGGTGGTGTTTGAGTCCCTGCTCTTTTTCCAGAAGGTCTCGGTGATCGAGTTCTTCTTCGGCGCTGAATGGAGCCCGCAGATTGCCTTGCGCAAGGATCAGGTCGGCGCCAGCGGGGCCTTCGGCGCCGTGCCCCTCTTCGCCGGCACCCTGATGGTCACGGTCATCGCCATGCTCATCGCCGTCCCCATCGGCCTCATGGCGGCCATTTATCTGTCGGAATACGCCAGCAGCCAGGTGCGGTCCTGGGCCAAGCCCATCCTCGAGGTCCTGGCCGGCATCCCCACCGTGGTCTATGGCTTCTTCGCCGCCCTGACCGTGGCGCCCCTGATCCGCGACCTGGGCGAGGGCCTGGGGTTGAATGTCTCCTCCGAGAGCGCCCTGGCGGCGGGGCTGGTCATGGGCATCATGATCATCCCCTTCGTCTCCTCCCTGTCGGACGACGTCATCAACGCCGTGCCCCAGTCCATGCGCGACGGTTCCTACGCCTTGGGGGCGACCCCCTCGGAGACCATGCGGCGGGTCATCTTCCCGGCCGCCCTGCCGGGCATCGTCGGTGGGGTGCTGCTGGCGGTGTCCCGGGCCATCGGCGAGACCATGATCGTGGTCATGGCCGCCGGCATGTCGGCCAACCTGACCTGGAATCCCCTGGAGAGCGTGACCACGGTCACGGTGCAGATCGTCGCCCTGCTGACGGGCGATCAGGAGTTCGACAGTCCCAAGACCCTGGCGGCCTTCGCCCTGGGGCTGGCCCTGTTCCTCGTCACCCTGGTCCTGAACGTCATCGCCCTGCACATCGTGCGCAAGTATCGGGAACAATATGAGTAATTCAGTCACCCCCGGCGTACCCGTCAATCCTGGTCCCGGCGGCGCCACCGGCCCGGACCGGGCCGGCCAGGACGGTCGGCGACCGACCATCGAGATCGTCAACGCCAGCCTCGGGCGCCGCTACCGCGCCGAGCGCCGCTTCCGCTTCATCGGCATGAGCGCCGTCGTGATCGGGCTGGCCTTCGTCGCCATACTCTTCGCCGATATCATCGGCAAGGGCCATAGCGCCTTTCAGCAGACTTACATTCGCCTGACGGTGGACTTTTCCGCCGAGGTCATCGACCCCGAGGGTAGGCGCGACCCGGCCGTCCTGCGTGACGCCAACTACCTCAAGCTGGCCCGTGACGCCCTTGCCGCCCGCTTCCCCGAGGTAACCCGCCGCGCCGACAAGCAGGCCCTTTACGGCCTCTTGAGCGCCGGGGCGCCCCTGCAACTCCGGGAACGGGTACTAGCCGACCCGGGGATCATCGGCACCACCCAGGAGATCTGGCTGTTGGCCGATGACGATGCCGATATGTTCATGAAGGGCCGCTCCACCCCTGTCGACATTGAGCGCGGCTCGGGACTGGCCTCTCTGGTCCTGGTCGAGGGGGACGAGGACAACCAGGTCCAGGTCCGGTCCAGGGCCAACGATTTCAGCGCCATCCTCAGGGATCTCGCAGACTACCGGGAGGAGGGTCGGGCCCCAAACCCAGGCTCAGCCCCGGAATCAGCTCCATCTCCGCAATCAGTCCCAACCCTGGAATCAGACCTGGCCAGCCAGGAAGTCCTGGGCCCCGATCTTCCCAGCCATCTGGTGGCCATCAACGGCGGCCTGGTCAAGGTGGAGCGGGCGACGCCCAGCGCCGTCATCGGCACCCTCCTCAAGCCCCTGACCTCGAACGTGGATGCACCGGCCGATCAGTGGGAGATCTTGCGCTTCGCCACCCCGGAGAACGATCGCCGGCTCAAGGATCGGGTGGTGGCCTGGCTCCATGACCTGGGCGCCGCCGGCGACATCGAAAAACGCTTCAACACCGGCTTCTTCACCCAGGGCGCCTCGCGGGAGCCGGAGCTGGCGGGGATCGCCGGGGCCCTCATGGGCTCCTTCTACACCCTCGCCCTGACCCTGCTGCTCTCCTTCCCGGTGGGGGTGGGGGCGGCTCTCTACCTGGAGGAGTTCGCGCCCCGGAACTGGTTCACCGATCTCATCGAGGTCAACATCAACAACCTGGCGGCGGTGCCCTCGATCATCTTCGGTCTGCTGGGGCTGGCGGTCTTCATCAATTTCTTCGGCATTCCCCGCTCGACGCCCCTGGTGGGTGCCCTGGTGCTGACCTTCATGACCCTGCCGACCATCATCATCGCCAGCCGCTCGGCCCTGCAATCGGTGCCGCCCTCCATCCGCGAGGCGGCCCTGGGCGTGGGCGCCTCGCCCTTGCAGACCCAGTTCCACCATGTCCTGCCCCTGGCGATCCCCGGCATGCTGACCGGGGCCATCCTGGGCATGGCGCGGGCGCTGGGCGAGACGGCGCCCTTGCTGATGATCGGCATGGTGGCCTTCATCGTCGATACCCCCACGGGCTTTCTCTCCCCGGCCACCGTCCTGCCGGTGCAGGTCTATCTCTGGGCGGACAGCCCCGAGGTCGGTTTCGTCGAGCGCACCTCGGCGGCCATCCTGGTGTTGCTGGCCTTCCTCGCCGTGATGAACCTGGCCGCGGTCCTGCTGCGCCGCAAATTCGAGCGTCGGTGGTAAGCCGCCGCCCCGGTGAGATGCCGGTTGCCCCCGGCCCCCGCCCCGAACTCTGGAGTCCCCTCTAATGAACGCGATCGCTGAAGACATCACCCGCATGACCGGCGCCATGACCGCCGACGACCTGGCCCCCCTGCGGGATTTTTCCGGCACCGTCGGCGACTTCACCTCCCCCCAGGCGCGCATGATCTGCCGCAACGTGGACGTCCACTATGGCGACAAGCACGCCATCAAGAACGTCAGCCTGGATATCGGCCGGAATGAGGTGGTGGCCATGATCGGCCCCTCCGGCTGTGGCAAATCCACCTTTCTGCGCTGCCTGAACCGCATGAACGACACGGTCCCGGGTTGCCGGGTCCGGGGGCGGATCACCCTGGATGGCCAGGATATTTACGACAAGCAGCAGGACGTGGTGCCCTTGCGCGCCCAGGTCGGCATGGTCTTCCAGAAGCCCAATCCCTTCCCCAAGTCGATCTACGAGAACGTCGCCTATGGCCCGCGCATCCATGGCCTGACCAACGACAAGTCGGAACTGGATGCCCTGGTGGAGACCAGCCTGCGCAAGGCCGGCCTCTGGGAGGAGGTCAAGGACCGCCTGCAGCAGCCGGGTACCGGCCTGTCCGGCGGTCAGCAGCAACGGCTGTGCATCGCCCGCACCATCGCCGTCTCCCCGGAGGTGATCCTCATGGACGAGCCCTGCTCGGCCCTGGACCCCATCGCCACCGCCCGCATCGAGGAACTGATCGACGAACTGCGCGAGCAGTACAGCATCGCCATCGTCACCCACTCCATGCAGCAGGCGGCCCGCGTTTCCCAGCGCACCGCCTATTTTCACCTGGGCGACCTGGTGGAGGTCGGCGAGACCAGTCAGATCTTCACCAACCCCAGCCACAAGCTCACCGAAGACTACATCACCGGGCGCTTTGGCTGATCCGCTCAGCTCCGGATTGAGACACAACCTTATGCCAGACATTGCCAAGGGTCATACCGTTCAGCGTTACGACCAGGAACTCAGCGAGATCAGGGACCAGGTCCTGGCCATGGGCCGACGGGTGGTCGAGCAGGTCAATGCCGCCGTGGGCGCCCTTACCGAGGGTGAAATCGCCCTGGCGCGACAGGTGGTGGACCGTGAACGCCACGTTGACCGCCAGGAGATGGCCGTCGACGAGGCGATCTTCAACCTTATCGCCCGGCGCCAGCCAGCGGCGATCGACCTGCGGCTGGTCATGGCCCTGTCGAAGTGCACCGGTTATCTGGAGCAGGCCGGTGACAAGGCGGAACAGATCGCCTGGTGCGCCTTGCGCCTCAAGGATCGGGAGGGGCGGGGCGCGGTGCCGCGCACCTTGCACCACGTCCGCCGCCTGCATCGCATCGCCAGTCGGCTGTTGGACCTGGCCCTGGCGGCGCTGGCGGACACTGACATCGAGCGGGCCCTGGACGTCTTTCGCGAGGAGGGAGAACTGGAGGAGGAATTCGACGCCGCCATGCGCCATCTGATGACCTTCGTCTTCGAGGACGCCGCGCTCCTGGGGCAGGTCATCGACGTGGTCTTTGCCCTGCGGGCCCTGGTGACCATCGGCGACAAGGCCTCCAACATGGCCGAACAGGTCATCTTCGTCGCCAAGGGAACCGACGTGCGTTATCGCAACAAGGAGATCCTGATCGCCAGCCTCAGCCAGGCGCAAGCCTCCTCGGCCCCTGGCGGAGGCCCGGAATGAGCCCCGGGCGGACCAGTCGCCGCGGGAGAGCCGCTTATTACGGGTTCAGCCATGCCATGCCCGGCAATCACTTACCTATTTTGGGAGTCTCCGACGTCATGAAATTATTGGTGCAACAGAAACGCGAGGCCCTGCGGGAGGGGTTGCTGGGCATGGGGGAGATGGTGGTGACCGCCCTGCGCCAGGCCATCGACTGCCTGCGTGGCCGCGACCTGGAACTGGCCCGGGAGATCGTCGTCAATGATAACAAGATCAATCAGTTCCGCCGCCTGGCCGAGCAACAGGCCCTGGTAGCCCTGGCGGCCTATCAGCCGGCGGGTGACGACTTCCGCGAGATTGGCGCCAACCTGGAATTGGTCTCCGAACTTGAGCGCATGGCCGATCACGCCAAGGACGTGGCGCGACTGGTGGAAGAAATGGCCGGGCGGGAGATCCCCCCCGCGCCCCTGCTTCAGACCCTGGACCTGGCGGAGCAGGCCCTGGCGATGCTGACGGGCATCCTGAAGGCCTATGGCGACCAGGACCCGCAACAGGCCCTGGCCCTCGCGGCCCAGGACGACCAGGTGGACGCGGCGCAACGGGACCTCATCCGCGCCACGGTCGCCCTGATCCAGCAAGAGCCCGGCCACGCCGAGGTGGCGATCCGCCTCCTCTGGGTGGCCCACGACTTCGAGCGAGTCGCGGACCGGGCCCTCAACATCGCCGAACAACTGGTGTTCATCACCACGGGTCAGATACCCGAACTGGAATAGTTCCATGGGGTCCTCCTCCACCGGCTTCACCGGGTCCTGCCGCGCCCGACTAAACGGGGCTGCGGGTGGGCCTGATTACCCGCAATATTGCCCATGAACCCCAAGTCACCCTGGCCAAACTGTTCCGGCGTCACGCCATCGATCTCGACGCACTGGACTTCTTCATCCATGTCCCCTTGAAAAAGACCAAGCTGGATTATTTCCGCGCCATCCGCAACTCCCTGGCAATCAATCCCGCCCGTGCCTATGCCTGCGGCGACGAATACCAGGATTACGCGGTCGCCCTGGCCAGGGGTTCGCGTCTCCAACATTGCGCATGGGTTATCCTCGGTGTTGACGGAATTTAAACGATAGGGATAACCCATTGCCTGGGCTTTGCCGGTTAGTTAGTGCCTGACCGAAAACCCATTGAATTCGCCAAAACCACCCTGGCCG
>ERZ1645192.1652-NODE-1652-length-18583-cov-22.573996_pt1 | contig 18583 bp, 17 predicted proteins | sample MGYA00575354_ERZ1645192 | MGnify/ENA primary metagenome ERZ1645192 (study PRJEB40844, sample SAMN11349763) | freshwater sediment metagenome | isolation source: river sediment | host: Sediment | place: India: Faizupur Khadar , New Delhi | collected 2017-02-21 ... | reverse complement strand
ATGTACCGGATAGAATTTTTTTCAGACCCCCAAAAGTTTCTGGCAGTGATGGGGCCGATTTATGAAAACGATGAGAGCTGCGCCATCCTCCCGCTGGGCGTAGCCCTGCGCATAGCCGAAGATATCGCGGCGTATGGCAAACATCAGCCCCTCCTGGCAGTCGTACGCGACGATCAAGACTACGTTGCGGCTTCGGCGGTGATGACCCCGCCCCAGCGGCTGCTGGTCTACTCGGATATGCCCGACGAAGAGGCGCTGGCCATTCTGGCAGAGGAAATTTGGGAACAAGGTTGGCAGCTGCACGGGGTTAACGGCCCTGCCCCAGCCAGTGAAGCCTTTGCCCAGTTTTGGGCGGCCCTGGAGCGCACCCGGCCAATGCCCCAAACCCGGCAGGTTTCATACGAACTGCGTCAGGTGCAGCGCCCGAAACTTCCCGCCGGTGAGGTGCGGCTGGCAGAATTAATGGATGCACCCCAGGTCTTGGCGATGCTGGACGCGATGCAGCAAGAGCTTGACCTGTTCCTTCAGCCAGCCTGGACGCTGGAGAAAGTTCAACTGTCCATCCTGAAAAAGAATGTTTTCGTTTGGCAGAGTGCCAGCGGGCCTGCGGCGATGGCAATGACCACCCGCCCGACGCGCCAAAGCGTGACCATCAGCAGTGTGTACACCCTTCCTGCGGCACGCAACCAGGGGATCGCCAGCGCGCTGACGGCGCTGCTCGCAGAAGAGATCCTGAGCCGCGGTTATCGTCAGGTCAACCTTTTTGCGGATAAAGCCAACCCGGTGAGCAATCACATCTATCAAGCCATTGGGTTTGTCGCGCGCTGTGAGTACCAGGAAATTGATTTTGCTGCCGCGCCTGACCGTCTGGCTTGAGGTTTGCCGGGCAGAGTAACGAACACAGGCGGCTTTTCAAGCCGCCTGTGTTCGTTATTTCAGTCTGCGAAAAAGAACTATTCTTCTTCTCTGATTTCCTTCTGGCGCGATTCCATAATCTCGCGGGCGAGTTGGGTCGGCACCAGGTCGTAATGGTCAAATTCCATGGTGAAATGTCCGCGTCCGCCGGTCATGGAGCGCAAGGTGGTGGTGTAGCGCATCATTTCCGAAAGTGGGACCAGGGCGGTCACCGTCGAGCGTCCGCGTTCGGTATCCATGCCCTGCACGCGTGCCCGCCGGGTATTCAGATCGCCCATAATGTCACCCATGTTGGCTTCCGGGATGACGACCACCGCTTTCATAATTGGTTCATAAAGCACCGGATTGGCTTCTTTAAAAGCGATCTTGAAGGCTTCACGCCCGGCGATTTCGAAGGCGATTGGTTTGGAATCCACCGGGTGTTCCTTTCCGTCAACGACCGAAACGCCGACGTTGTGCACCGGGTACCCGGCTACCACGCCCTCTTTCATGACGTTGCGAATGCCTTTTTCAATCGGGCCCATGTAATTGTTGGAGATTGCGCCGCCAAAAACATCGTTGCTGAAGGTGAAATCTTCGCCTTCAATTGGGAACACCTTGAGCGAAACCTCGCCAAATTGGCCAGAACCGCCGGTTTGTTTCTTGTGGCGGTAAGTGGCGCTGGCCTCGCGTGTGATGTGCTCTTCGTAGGGCACTTTCGGTTCCAAAAGGTTGAGGTTTAACTGGAATTTCTGCTCGGCGCGCCGGATGGCAACATCAATGTGCTGGTCGCCCATGCCAAAGAGCAGGGTTTGTTTGGTGGCAGGTTCCATATTCCAGGTCAGGGTCAGGTCTTCTTCACACAGGCGGGTGAGCGTCTGGCTGAGCTTGGCGGCGTCGGACTGTGTCTTCGGGCTGAGCGCCACGCGGTAGAGCGGATGCGGGTATTCCGGCTCAGGCAGCTTCAGGCTCTGCTCCTTGGTGGTGAGGGTGTCACCCGTGGTGGTGACGGTCAGCTTGGCAACGGTGCCGATATCGCCACTGTGAAGCACAGCCACCGGCAGGTTGTCTTTGCCCATTGGCACCTGAACACTGGCCAGGCGCTCTTCCTCACCTTTAACTGAATTCCAAACCCGGCTGTCGGTAGAAATCACGCCGGAATAAACTTTGAAGTACGTCAGCCGGCCGACGAACGGGTCAGCGGTGGTTTTCCAAACATATGCAGCCAACGGGCCGGTATCATCCGCCCGCAGCTCCACTTCGCCGCGCGGTGAGATTGCCTTGACAGCCGGCCGTTCGTTGGGGGCAGGCGCCAGGTTGGCCAGCGCCTCCAGCAGCGGCCCGACGCCAATGGCATGGGCGCCTGAAGCTACCAGGACGGGGATCACATTGCTGTTTTGAATGGCTTTGTGCAACCCTTTCAGTGTTTCATCCGGGGTCAGATCGCCGTTCTCGAGGTATTTTTCAAGCAGCGCATCTTCACCTTCGGCGGCGGCTTCAATCAGCGCTGTACGCGCATCAGTAGCTTCGGCGGCGTATTCTGCCGGAATTTCGACAGCGGTTTTGCCTTCCGCCGGGTATGCTTTCATGCTGACCAGGTCAATCACGCCTTTGAAATCCGCTTTTTCGCCCCAAGGGAGCTGCATCGGGATCAGACGCATTTTTGTGCCTTCCTGCACGGAAGCCAGCGCTTTGCGAAAATCGGCATTCTCCCGATCCATCTTGTTGATGACCAGAATTTGAGGAAGATTGAAATTTTGGGCGTATTCGAAGGCCATTTCAGTGCCGACTTCCAAACCGGCTACAGAATCCACCAGGATCAGGGCGCAGTCTGCCACGCGCATGGCTGAAACCACTTCACCGACAAAATCGGTGTAGCCGGGTGTGTCCAGGAAATTGATTTTGAGGTCTTTGTACAGGACGGGCAAAACGGAAGTGAAAAGAGAAATTCCGCGGCGGTGCTCTTCGTCATCAAAATCGGAGACCGTGGTGCCGTCTTCAATCTTGCCCACGCGGGTGGTGGCGCCGGTGAAATGCAGCAGGTTCTCAGCCAACATAGTCTTGCCGGAACTGCTGTGAGATGCGAGCACAATATTGCGGATGGATGTAGTTGAAAATTCTTTCATGTCTGTGACCTTCCTATCGTTCCCGGGGCGGTTTCTGCCGCGAAATTATTCGGCATTTCGTAAAGGATTAATGCCGAATTGCTATTATAACAAAAAAGGCTCGATTAATGGATTGTTAAATTTGGAGCTTTTCACTCAAAAAGCCAACATTTTAGGTGAGATCCGGCGCTGTGCCGCACACCTGGTGTTGGCGATCGGGCCTGAAGGTGAGTCTGCGCGCCGAAGCACACCCGCTGGAACCTTGACGCAGCGGTCAGGCCGGCCGGCCGAAAAGAAATGTGAGCGGTATCTGCAGCCTCTCGGCCCAAAAACGCTCATGATGCCCCGCACCGGGGAATACCAGGCTGACAAAATCCTGATCCAATTGATACCCTTTGTCCAGGATGATCTGGTCGGCCATTTCCTGCCAGGGGGCGTAGCTGGCGTCCAGATCCGTGGTTCCATGGTCAAAGTACAGGCGCAGTCTGCCTGCCAGCGGCAGAGCTTCGCGCAGGTAGTCAAGCATGGCGTCACCCAGCACTGGCCAGTGAGTGGAGAGGCAGCCCGCTGCGCCAAACACATCCGGGTATTCGCATAGGCCATAAATCGAAATCAGCCCGCCCATGCTCGAGCCCATCATCACCGTATGCTCCGGGCCTGCCAGGGTTCGATAGGTGCGGTCGATCAGCGGTTTGACCAGCTTAACGATCCACTCCAGATAGAGGTCGGAGACGACATTGATCGGAAGGTGCGGCAGGTGGTTGAAATGCTTCTCCACCATGGCGGCTGCACCCGGTTTATCGTAAGCTTTTTGCGGCATGTAATCGCCAATGCGGTTCAAGGTGCTGGTCATTCCCACCACGATGGGCACCGAAATTGCTCCCTGTTGGCTGAGCGCGCTGATATTCTCAGTTACCTGCCAGCCAGGCCCAATGGATGGGCGGCCCTTGAAGACGTTTTGGCCGTCATGCATATACAGGACCGGGAAGCGCTTTTCGGGCTGCTCGGCATATTCCGGCGGCAGCCAGACGTCTACCCGCCGGCTGGGCAGCCCGGCCAGGTCCAGTTTTCGGTATGTATCTAATCGGATGTCCATGTAGCCTCCTCGTCGCAAGATTATATCCGGTTATAATGAATGGAACCAATTGTGGAGATTCTATGAAAACTTACAAGCTTAACCCGGCCCGCCTACCGCTTAAGAAGCGGGATATCATCGTTGAATATGCTGTTTTAGCCGTGCTGATGGCAGCGCTGATGGTCTTTTTGAATTGGCGGCGCGGAGCTGTGGCATCCTCTTACTGGCTGATCCCACTCCTGCTCTTGCTGTTTGTTTTCTCTGGTCAGCGTGCCTTTCATCAGCTTGAAACGCTTTGGGAGGGCTTTTCGCTGGTTTTGGATGATGCCTCTCTGACGCTGACGCGCCCAGGTGACCCGACATTGCGCGTCCCGCGGGAGGCTGTGCAGGCGGTGGAGGAAACGAAGTACGGGCTGCGGGTCTCCACTCCCCGCCGAAAAAACTTGCTGCTCATCCCGCGCGAGCTTTCAGAAGCAGACTTTGCCGAGGTAAAGGCCGTACTGGAAGCTTGGGCTGCTGAGGCGTCGCTGCCGAAAGGTGGGCAGCTACAGCCCGAGCCGCCCTCCGCTGGCCAGGCAGAGGCCGAAGCAAAGACTGATTCATCAGACGCTGACTCTTCTCGTTCATAAAACCATCAAGCACGATGAAGGCTGCCGCACTTGCCAGCCTTTCTGCCCCGCCGCCGCTGTGGGGGGCTGCTGGAAGGGTCGCCACGCGCCGATTGGGCCTGGCTTTTTGCTGCAAGCGCGCTTTGCGGAATTAACGTAAGTATTTGATCATCTTCCAGGCTGGCTCATTGACGGTCTGCCACTGGCCCTGGTCGTCCTGATAATTCCACACCCCCGGGTCGCTGCCAATTTTCTTGTAGCCGCGGCGCTCATACAGCCGGTAGGCCTGCAGGTTTGCCCGGGCGACATTCAGCCGGATGCTTCGAAACCCGAGGCTTTTCAGGTAATCTTCTACATAGGCCATCATGAAGCTGCCCAAGCCTTGGCTGCGATATTCCAGCCGGACGCGAAAGGAAAACAGGTAGGCGCGGGTGGTACCGTCGGCCAGCTCGCGGTTTCTTGAAGACAGCAGGATGAAAATTTGCCCGACAATCTTGCCAGAGGTCTGATCTTCTGCCACCCAGATGAGGGTGTTGCCGCTGCGCGAGTTTTCGTAATGTTCGTGGTAGAGCCGGCGGAAGTGCCGGTACTCTCCCTCCCATTCCAGGCCGATCAGGTCTGCCTCCTGGATCGGCCGCAGTCGGATCACCCGACCGTCAGATGGCGAAAAGACGTTGCTGGCAGAAGCGGTCAGGTTCATTGGGTTGCGATTAGCTGCCGGAGCAGGGCCTGTTCTTCTGCAGAGGTACGGATTTCGCCGTCCAACCAGGCCTCTCTTAACCGCGAGAGAATCTGCTTGAAACGGGGTGAGGGCGCAAGGCCCAGGGCACGCAAAGCGTCCCCATTGGTTTCGGGCTTCACCCACTGGTACACGTTGCGGTATTTCTCCAAAACTTCACGCTCCGGGCCGGAAGGGATGGTCTGGCTGAGCGTTTCGAGCACCTCCGGTTGGGCTGCGTCCAACACTGCGGCAACTTCACTGGGCTTGGCAGCGCTCAGATGCGGCAGCTGCTTGCGCACCAGGCTGGTGCCTTCGATCAGTTTGACCAGGCTGGTGTTGAGCCGCAGATGGGCGCTCACCTGGGCCAGTTCCTGAGGGGTCAAACCCTGCAGCCAGACCGTCCAGGCGATCTCGAGCCAGCGCTCCTTTTCCCCATTCTCAAGCAGCCCACCCCGCAGAAGTGTGCTTTCATAAAGCGTGGTCAGGCGTCCCGCAGTAGGTTCGTCCCAGGGCAGATGTGCGTCTACCGCGCCCAAGATGCCCAGTTCGGCGAGCATGGCCAACATGGCAGGCGCTTTTGGCTCCGAAAGGATCAGGTCAAATTCATGCCGCAGGCGCGTTCCGCTGATCTCAGAAAGGAGGGGCAGGCTGGCTTTCAGCAAGCTGAGCGTGCGCGGCTCAATCGTGAAGCCGAACCGTACGGCAAACCGCACGGCGCGCAGCATGCGGGTGGCATCGTCCACAAACGACAGGGCATGCAATACCCGGATGCGGTTCTCCTTCAAGTCTGCAAAGCCACCCCAAAAGTCAAACAGCTTGCCGTAGTAGCTGCCATCCAGTCGGAGCGCCAGGGTGTTGATGGTGAAATCGCGCCGATGCAGATCCATTTTGATGCTGCTCTGTTCCACGGTGGGCAGCGCAGCCGGCTTCTCGTAGAATTCCGTGCGGGCGGTAATCAAGTCCAGGTGGTCGGGCAGCTCGGCCGGGTCGACTTGCCGTTCCGCCGGAAAAGCGGCGGCAATTTTCTCTTTGTCCTCAGATAAAATCCACTTGGCAGTGCCGAAGCGTGAATGCGTCACCGCCCGCCCGCCGTAGCGTTCCACCAGGTGGTGCACAAACCGAATCGCATCGCCTTCCACGACGATGTCAAAGTCCTGACTGGGGTGCCCCAGCAGCAGATCGCGCACAAAGCCCCCGACAATATAAGCCTGAATGCCGGTCTGGGTTGCTTCGGCGGCAACCAGCTGCAAGAGCGCCTGGCGGCCGGCTGGCAAGGCTTCCTGCAGGAGGACGGCCACTTCCTTTTGGCGGGGGAGCTGGCTGCCGGTAAAAAGAGAGCCCAGCAGGTCGGTGCGGGTAACGATGCCGATTACATCGCCGCTCTCCGGATCAATGACCGGCACCTGGCCCCAGCCGCTGGAAGCCATCAGCGCCTGCAGCCGGTTGACGGGGTCCTCTGGTGTGACGCATACGCTGCCGGCATCCATCAAACTTCCGGCTGTGGCGGGCAGTTTGTGCTGCAACGCCCGGTCTACGTTCCTGCGGGTGAGCAGTCCCACCAGTTTTCCGTCTTCCATTACAGGGTAGCCTTCAAACCCATAGCGCCGCATCAGTTCAGCGGCGGTTTCAACGGAGGTTTGAGCGTCGATCAGCAGTGGCTTTTGGGACATAATTTGCCGCACGCGCAGCGCTGGGCTGACGATTTGGGGCAGGTAAGCCACCACTTGCTGGGCGATGCTGCGCCAATGCTGCGGTACGTCATCCTGGGTTGCCTTACTTTCGGCCCGGATCAGCGCCGAAGCGGCCCGCTTATGCCCGCCGCCGCCAAAATGTTCAGCCAACTTACCCATGTCGACATCATTGGTGGTAGAGCGTGCGACCAGGCGCACCCCCTGACGGGTGGAGACCAGCACGATCAGGCCGTCTGGATTAAGAAATTCGCGCAGTTTGTGGGCAACAGAAGAGATTTCATCGCTCAGGTCCAGCGCGTTGGCTTTGGCAAGGATGATTTGGTGCCCTTCCACATCGTAGGTGGTCATATCCTTGAGCAGGCGGTCAAACAAAAGCTGCTGGGCATTGGAAAGCGGCGGATTCAGGTAATGGGAAGCCAGGCTCAGGTCGGCTCCCTGTTCCAAAAGGTATGCAGCTGCGTAAACGTCGCGGGGAGTCGTGCTGGTGTAGATCAGCGACCCGGTATCCTCGTAAATGCCCAAGAGCAGCAGGGTGGCCTGATTCACACTAAGAGGCAGTTTTTCCTGACGCAGCTTTTCCACAATCAGCGTCGTGCAAGCACCGGTAGGCTGAATTTCAGTCTGCCAGGCTGAATTGACGCGCGTGTGGCGGGGATGATGATCGATCACGCGGACTGCCGTGTTGGGGGTTACGCCGCGCAGCGTCACCAGGGATTGGGTGTCGACCAGCGTGATGGCCTCGATCCGCTCGGTGGGCAAGTCGCGGATCGATGAAAGATTCAGGTCAGCGCTGTAGCGCTGTAAAAAGGTGGCCGCATTGCGATTGATCTGACGGGGGAGCAGCGCAAAGGCCTGCCCATCCAAGAGTCGGGCGCCCATCAATGAAGCGATGGCATCCAAATCGGCCTGTTCATGCGTGAGTATCAGTTTCATGGTGGCTCAAAGTCCGCAGAAGCGCTGCCTGGCCGACCAACTCTTCAGCTTAGTTTGCCAGCCAGATCGCCTGCTGCCCGGGGTTATAAGCATTATAAATGGATTGAGAGAGTTTGGCGAAGAGCCGGTTTTGCGTGTCGAATATCAGTTGTTGGGAAGAGTGCAGAAAAATCACCAGTACGTAATCACGATCAGGCGAAAAAACAATGCCTGCATCGCTAAGGGTGTGGAGCAGGCCGTCCAATTCCGAGGTCCAGCCGTGCTTGTGGGCCACACTGACATTGGAAGGCAGGCCGGCTTCGATCAGCGAGCCGATTTTGTTTTGTTTCAGCAGGTCTAAAACCAGTTGACACTCACTCGGGGTGACCTGACCCTCAAACAAGCCAGCGGCAGCGCTGCCGTCTGCACAGGCATAAATTCGGGCCAGCAGGTCGCCAATTTCGGAGGGCACCGTCTGATTGTATACGTCTGGGTCGATGAAGACGTCTCGGCGGGTGTTGGCTGGGGTGCTGAATTGCTGCAGCAGCGGCGATCCGGGTTCGAAATAGCCAGCCAAAAAAGTATTGACGTAGCCCAGTTCAGTCAGGTCAGCCGTCACCATCAGTGGGCCGCGCTCAAAGTCCAGGTAGTTCTTCATCAGCGCGTCCGCTGGCGGGTTGAGTGATTCGGTCAGCATCTGGGTCATCCAGCCGGTTGCCGTGGGTGGCAAGGGCTCCTGCAGACGGCGCAAAGCTGAAACCATGATCGGAATCTTGATGGTGCTGGCGGCCGAATAAGCGACATCCACCGGCACCGGCTGATTGTGCAGCTGGGCAAAGTGGATGCGGGTTCCGTCGCTTAAGTCTTGCAAGAACACCTCTGCCAGTCCGTCAAAGCCAGCCAGCTGGATGGTTTGTTTCAGCTGGATTTCCAGGTTTTGCGGGTCGATCGGCAGCGCAGCCAGCTCGCTGACGCGCAGCACGACCACCCGGGCATTGGGCGAGATGAGGGCTTGCTTAACCTGGGCAGTAGCCTCATCCAGCGAGGCCAGTTGCCAGCCAGGCTGCCCGGGCATGACATTGGTAGAGCCGATGATCGGGATGACGGCCGTGGGCGGCTGGTCGTAGCGGGGTTCGAAAGTTTGCGCTAATACCGTACGCAGCACGTTTTCATCCAGCGTATAGACGAGCGGTACATCTGCCCCACTGCCCGCCGCCTTGCCCCACAGATGTGGCCACCAACCCAGCCCTGCGGTTTGGGCGCCGAGCTGCGCCAGGGATGCCGCGCTGTCGATCTGAAAACCAAGCTCTGCCGGGTTCAGTTGCAGGCGGGCATTGCGGTATTGCAGCTCCACCGGCAGCGAAAAGACTTGCTGCAGGCGATCTTGTGCCGCAGCAGAGTCAAGGCCGGCAACAGGCACGCCGCCAATGCTGCTGCCTGGCGGAAAAATTTGGTTGGCTGATGAAAATGAGGCGCGGTCAACCAGCAAGATCACCAGACTGCTGATCAGGAAAAGCAGGCCAAAGGTACCGGTCAAGAGCCGGTTGAAATCGGGCTGGCGAGATTTTTTCCGCTTCATGTTCGCTATTCTACCACTGCCAAATTGGGGAAAAGCGTACGGGCTGTAAGGGCGATTTTTCTTTTCGCTGCTTTCTCAACTATAATGAAATCAATCAGAACAGAATAAAACCAACAGGAGGCCGCATGACTGCAAAACGTGAAACTGACAAAGGACGCGGATGGATCTCTGCCTTGGCCGGTATGGCTGGTTTCGGTCTAGCGCTCAAAGCCGGTTGGATCTTTTACAGCCGGCGCTACATTGATCACCACGCCCGGCTGACTGGCGTCATCAAGGCTGATCAAGACACTTTCGATTCGCCAGTTGCTGGAAAGCTACATTACTATTACGCTCAGACGGGCAGCCGCCGCCCAATCCTGATTCTGCATGGGCTGCACATGACGGCGGGCGCGCATGACATCAGGCCCATTTTCGAAGCTTTCCGTGGCAACCATCCAGTTTATGCGATGGATCTGCCTGGGTTTGGCGGGTCGGAAAAAACCGATCGGCCTTACCGGCCAGCCATGTATCAGGCTGCCATCAGTGACTTTTTGCGGGAACGAATTGGACAGCCGGCAGATGTGGTCGCCCTGGGCGGCAGTTGCGAGTTCGCTGCCGCTGCGGCCAAAGACAACCCGCAGCTGTTTCACTCCCTGGTGATGATTGACCCGACTGGCTTCCAAATGCCGCAGACCATCTCTCCCACGGCTCAGGGCCGCTTGGACGAGGTCCGCAACTTGCTGTACACCCTGTTGGCTGTGCCACTGTGGAGCCGGCCGATATTTGATCTTTTTGCCAGCCGAGCGCACATCATGCACTTTTATCGCCAGCGCTTTGAGTACGGCGTGCCGGCTGAGTTGGTTGACCTGGCATATGCCTCTGGGCATCAGCCCGGGGCGCATTTCGCCCCCATGGTGCTGCTCAGCGGCAAGCTGAGCAACCCACGCGTGCGCGAAGAAGTCTATTGCAGTCTCAAACTGCCGGTCCTGGTGCTTTATGACAATGCTCCGGGTTTGCGGTTGGACATGCTTAGCCAGGTTGCGCGCGAGAATGCCAGCTGGTCCGCGCAGCGGCTGCGCCGCTCGCGCGGCATGCCACACTTTGACCGCCCGGGAGAGACTTTTTTGGTGATGGATCAGTTTTGGAAAAAGATCGGCTGAAACTGATTTTTGGCGGATGATGCAGGCTGATATAATTTCTACTGGATAGGCTATGGATCGAAACAGTGGCAGGTCGGGCATTCAGCTGGTTTCAATTGTGGCTGCCGTCTTACTGGCGGGCGCCATTTTTGGGCTGGGTTACCTGTTATTCAAGATTGCTATTCCGCGCGAAAGCGCTCCAGCTGAAAAGACGCCTGTCTATCAGGTGACGCTCATCCCAGCCCCGACCCATACCCCGACTGCATACCTGCCGACCGAAGTTCCAACTGCTACACCAAGCGTCAGCATCTTGCCCGAAGGCGTTTTGGGGATTGGGGCTTATGTCAAAGTCACCGGCACCCAAGGCCTGGGTTTGCGCATGCGCGCTGATGCCGGAACCGACGCTGCCATCAATTTTTTGGCGATGGATGAGGAAGTTTTTAAGGTCATTGGCGGACCGTTGGTCAATGGCGACTATACCTGGTGGCAGCTTGAAGCACCCTATGATGCCACCCGCGCCGGTTGGGCTGCGGAAACGTTTCTGGAAGTCATTGTCCTTGCGACCCCCACTGCCCAGCCATGAAAGGCACACTTACCCGGGATGAAACTGAGGGATAGCCTACCGTGAAGCTGTTCAACTCCAGAAAAGCCAAGGGGTCCGAAGATCCGCAGGCAGAGTCCGCTGCCCAGCCTGGGCTATTGATCCCGCGCGAAGCACAGCTCAGCCAGAGCATGGGTAAAACGCGCAGCCATATGGAAGACTCGGCAATAGCGCTGACTTTCCAACTGGCGGCCCCCGAAAATAAACATAACCTAGGCCTGTACATGGTCGCGGATGGGATGGGCGGACATTTGAATGGGGAGGTGGCAAGCAAGCTGGCGGTGCAAACCGTCAGCGGTCGCATCAACCAGTCCGTTGTAGAACCGCTGCGGTTGGGCAAGGATACCTTCAGTGATGAAGAAATCGAGGTTTGCCTGACTGAGGCCATGGATGCGGCTCAAAAGATCATCTTAAACACTGTTTCTGGGGGAGGCACCACCCTCAGCCTGGCGCTTATTTTGGACCAGCGCCTGCATATTGCCCACGTTGGCGATTCGCGCGTCTATCTTTGGGATGGTCAGGGCAGCCTGCGGCAGCTGACGCGCGATCATTCACTGGTCAGACGGCTGATTGACCTGGGAGAAATTGACGCCCGCGATGCTGCGAGCCATCCACAGCGCAATGTTTTGATCCGCGCTTTGGGGCAGACTGAAGGGTTTAAAGCCGACATCCTCCACGAGGAATTGAGCGAGCCTGGCCTGCTGCTGCTCTGCAGCGACGGCCTGTGGGGCCAGGTGACGGAAAGTGAGCTCGTTAAATTACTCACGCGCAGCGCTTCGCTGCAGGAAGGCGCACAGGCGCTGGTGCGCAAGGCCGACCTTGCCGGTGGGATCGATAACGTCAGTGTCATTTTAGTCAGGATCAGTGAGTGAGGAAAAATGGAAACAGGTAGCAGAAGAAAAAAGATCTTGGTTGTGGATGACGAGCGCGGACTGGTGCGGATTATCCGGCTTAACCTTGAGCACGATGGGTTCGAGGTTATCGAGGCCAACAATGGGGCGCAGGCTATGGACAAACTGCGCGCGGCCTTGCCGGACCTGATTTTGCTGGATGTGATGATGCCCGACATGGACGGGTTTACGGTGCTCAGGATGATCCGCGAGGTAAGCAACACCCCGGTCATCATGTTGACGGCCAAAGGGGAGGAAGATGACAAAGTGCGCGGCCTCGAATTAGGCGCTGATGATTATGTGACCAAACCCTTCAGCCCCAAGGAACTTACCAGCCGCATCCGGGCGGTACTGCGGCGCGCCAATTATACAGAAGAGGAAGAAAGCGGGAAAATCGTTGTTGACAGCCGTTTGACAATTGATTTCGACCGGCATGAAGTTTGGGTGGATGGGCAGCTGGTGCAGCTTAGGCCGACGGAATACCGCCTTTTGTATCACCTGGTGCAAAACGCTGGCTGGGTGCTCACGCATGATCAGATCTTGAGCAAGGTGTGGGGGTACGAGTACGAAGACGAACCGCATTATGTACGGCTTTATATCAATTATCTGCGCAAAAAGCTGGAGAAAGACCCCGCCAACCCGCGCTACATTTTGACCGAACGCGGCGTAGGCTATCGTTTTGTAGACTATAAAAGAGAAAAATTAAGCCCATCCTAAGCCTCGCCGGCTGAGCTGCTCCGAATTGCAGGCAGGGCTAGCTGGCAGGGCGTGAGCCCTTCAACGCTTGCTGAAAAGAGGCGTTCGTCCTGAAAGAAGGTTTTTATGTCCAAAGACCAAGATTCAAACAACAAAAAGCACGTGAAAGAAGAAATGCACCCCAGCACTGGGCTGAGCGCACCTTCTGGCACCAAAAAACCTGAGATTCCCGACAAAGTTTACGAAAAAGAGTTGGGAAAGCTGCAGGTGGAACTGGTGAAGATGCAGGGTTGGATTAAAGAAAAAGGCCTGCGGGTGGTGGTTTTGTTCGAAGGGAGGGACGCTGCCGGCAAGGGCGGTGTGATCAAGCGCATCACGGAAACACTCAACCCGCGCATTGTGCGCGTAGTCGCGTTGGCAACTCCGACTGAAAGGGAGAAAACCCAATGGTATTTCCAGCGCTATGTCGAGCATCTTCCCGCTGCGGGAGAGATGGTACTGTTTGACCGCAGCTGGTACAACCGCGCTGGCGTGGAGCGCGTGATGGGGTTTTGCACTCCGGAGCAGGTGGAGGAGTTTTTCCGCTCAGTGCCCGAGTTTGAGAAGATGCTGATTCGTTCCGGCATCATCCTGATTAAATATTGGTTTTCAGTCAGCGATGAAGAGCAGGAACGGCGCTTTCAGGCACGCATGAACGACATCACCCGGCGCTGGAAGCTCAGCCCGATGGACCTGGCTTCGCGTACGCATTGGGTGGAGTATTCGCAGGCTAAAGATGAGATGTTCAAGTATACCGACACACGCCAGTCGCCCTGGTATGTGGTCAACGCTGACGATAAAAAACGCGCCCGCCTGAACTGCATCAGCCACTTGCTCAGCAAAGTGCCCTATGAAGACCTTACGCCGGAACCGCTGGTGCTGCCGCCCCGCCAGGCAGATAGTGGCTACGTCCGCCCGCCGATGAGCGATCAGACCTTCGTGCCCGACTACCCCATCCCGGGGTATTGACAGGCATTAAAAAAAAGCAGCGTTTGCCCGGGCTTTGGGCGAGCTGAGAGCAACTGTTTTAAGCTTCTGGAATCGAGAAGAGCAGCCGGGCGCTGCGGGTTGTGACCGTGCCTACTTCTGCCGGGTCAATCTGCTTCAATTCAGCGATAGCGCTGGCAATCAGCGGAATATAGGCGGGCTCGTTGCGCTTTCCGCGATGCGGGTGCGGGGTAAGGAAAGGAGCGTCCGTCTCCAACAGCAAGCTTTCCAACGGCAGGGCCGCCGTAACCTGGTGTTTTTCGTGAGCATTTTTATAGGTGATCGGCCCGCCTATGCCAAAAAAGAAGCCGCATTCCAGAAGGCTTTCCGCATCTGCCAGGCTGCCGCTGTAAGAATGCAACACCCCGGGGCGGAGCTTTTGGGGGTGATCTGCGGGAAGCGCGTGCTGCCAGTCTTTCAGCATGGGCAAAAGATCAGCTGAAGCTTCGCGGTTGTGAATGATAACCGGCAGCCGCAGGCTGGCGGCCAGGTCGAGCTGCTTCTGAAAAACCTGCCGCTGCAGCGCTGGCGCGGCGTAATCACGGTAATAGTCCAGCCCGATTTCACCGATGGCAACCAGACCTTGTGCAGATGCCAGCTCCCGCAGGACGTTTTCGGTTTGGTCATCCCATAGGTAGCTGTAATTTGGGTGAATGCCTGCGGCGGCATAAACATAGCCCGGAAACTGCACGGCCAGCTGTAGTGCCTGCGCGGAGGAGGGCAAGTCAATCCCGGGGTTAATCAAAAAAGCCAAACCGTTGGCGCGGGCGCGTTCCAGGATGGCTGGGCGGTCGCTATCGTAGTCCTCAAAATCCAGGTGGCAATGGGTGTCAGTAAACAAATCGGTCATTCCGGGTGAAAGCATGGCTACATTCTACCGCACGGCTTGAAGTGACGGGCAGTGACCGGTACAATCATTGCATGTTGTCGAAAAACCATCCTGTTGTATTCGTCGCCATGAGCGGCGGTGTGGATAGTACCATCGCCGCCTTTCTACTGCAGCAATCCGGTTACACAGTCCGCGGGGTGCATCTGCTGCTCTGGCCGCCCGCGCCATACCTGGCGCACTCTGCAGCAACGCTGCGGGCTGAAGACGCTGCCCGCCGAATGGGGATTGATTTCCAGATTTTGGATTGGCGCGAGCAGTTCCAATCCAAGGTGATCGATCCGTACCTGAATGAGCTTTCACAAGGGTTGACCCCCAACCCGTGTGTGCGCTGCAACCGTCAAATCAAATGGGGGGCGCTGCTGCGCTTTGCACTCGCCCAAGGCGCAGAGCAGCTGGCATCCGGCCACTACGCCCGCCTGGTACGGGGCGAGGACGGACTGGTGAGCCTGTGGCGCGGGCGTGACCGTTCCAAAGATCAATCTTATTTTTTGAGTGCCCTCAATCAGGACACTTTTCAACACATGCTTTTCCCGTTGGCAGATATGACCAAAGCCGAAGTGCGCCAGTTGGCTGCGGGGCTGGACCTTCCAAGCTTTGAGGGTCAAGAAAGTCAGGATTTGTGTTTTTTGGGGGCAGGTGGTCAGGAAGAATTCCTGCAAACTTACGCCCCGCAGCTGCTGGAACCAGGAGAAATTGTGGACTCCTCCGGCACCCATATCGGGCAGCACCCGGGTTTGGCGCTTTTTACCGTCGGGCAGCGCCGTAATATCCGCGTGGCCGGGCCGGAACCATACTATGTGCTGCGGAAAGACCTGGAGCACAACCGCCTGGTCGTCGGGTTCAAAGATGAACTCAGCGCGGACGGGATCCTTGCCACGGACGTCAACTGGATCAGTGGCAGCGCGCCAGATCTTAGCCGCACGTACCAGATGAAGATCCGCTCGGCAGCATCCCCGGCGGAAGGGCAGGTTCAGATTCTGCCAAATGGTGATATCATTGCAAGGTTAGAAAAACCACTGAGAGATATTACCGCCGGCCAGCGGCTGGTGATTTATGACGGAGATCAGTGCCTGGGGAGCGCCCTGATCATCGAGAGCCGTGGCTGAGACACCAAACCGGGACCATCAATGAATCTTTCTTCCTATATTTTCGGACTGATTTTAGCCACGCTGCTGGCTGCCATCTTTCACCTCTGGCGTGATGGCGGCTTTTGGAAGCTCATGATTTATATCGGGCTGAGCTGGGTCGGCTTTTTTGTGGGCAATTGGGCGGCAGGCAGCGCTGGCATAAAAATTTTGGTCGTTGGCCCAGTCTATCTGGGGGGTGGCATCTTGGGCAGCGTTATTTTCCTCTTTTTAGGTCATTGGATTTTACAGATAAAACCCAGCCCGCAGGAATAGGCATGAATCCGTTTGATCAAACCGAATCCGGTGTCGCTCGCGAGGGCGATCTGGTACAGCTGCAGGGCAGTGGCTACAAGAGCCACATTCTGCGGCTGCAGGCTGGTGCCCAGCTGCAGACTCACCGCGGCGTCTTGCGCCACGATGATATCATTGGCAAACCATGGGGCAGCCGGCTGGAATCGCATCAGGGCAATCCCTTTTACCTTTTTCAGCCTGGCCTGGCAGATCTCATTCGGGAAATCAAGCGAACCACACAAATTATGTATCCCAAAGAGATCAGCTATGTTTTGCTGGTTTTAGGCGTGGGGCCGGGTAAGCGTGTACTCGAATGTGGGGGCGGTTCGGGCGCATTGACCGCTGCCTTCGCTTATATGGTCGGTGATACCGGCCGAGTCTATTCATATGAGCGCAACCCGCAGGTTCAGACGCTGGCCAAAAGTAACCTGACCCGCCTGGGGATGGAACAACGGGTGAGTTTTCGCCCCGGAGACGCGGCCGATGGGTTTGAGGAACGCGATGTGGACGCCCTGTTTTTAGACCTGCCGAATCCTTACGATTATCTGCAGCAGGCAAAAACCAGCCTGAAATCTGGCGGTTACCTGGGAATGTTGGTGCCAACGGTCAATCAGGTGGAACGCTGCCTGCAGGCGCTGCAGCGGCATAACTTTGCTTTTGTTGAGGTTTGTGAAATTTTGATGCGTTATTACAAGACCGATTGGAGTCATTTGCGGCCAGTGGATCGCATGGTGGCCCACACCGGTTTTTTGCTTTTCGGCCGCTCGGTTGACCGGCTGGATGGCGACGAGAGCTCCGCTCCGGATGGTTTGGCTGAGGAACCCGCCAGCGAATGAGCACCATTGCCTTACCGGATGACCTGGGCAACCGCATCTTGGCTTATGCCTCAGCGCGTGGCACACAGCTTGACTTCCCTTTTAACCGGCAGGGCAGGTCCTTCCGGCCGGCTGCCGTGCTAATGGCGCTGCTCTTGCAGCAAGACGAGTGGCACTTGCTTTATACCCGCCGCGCAGATAGCCTGCATGATCACAGCGGTCAGGTGTCTTTTCCGGGTGGCGCCCGGGATCCGCAAGATGAGACTTTCACCGAAACTGCGCTGCGCGAAGCCAATGAAGAAGTCGGAATTTGTCCGGAGGACGTGCAGATTATTGGTCAACTTCCAGCGTTGGATTTGGTTTCTTATTATGAAGTGACCCCAGTGGTTGGGATTTTGCCCTGGCCTTATCCGTTGCGGGCAAGTGACGCCGAGGTGGCCCGCGTGTTCACCGTGCCGCTAAGCTGGCTGGCTGACCCGGCAAATTTGTCATATATCCAGCTGCCAGTTGAAACTGGGGTGGTGAGCGTGCCTTCTTTCAACACCTATTCCGGCGAGGTGATTTGGGGGGCAACGGCAATGATGACCCTCGATCTGTTAAAGCTGCTTTAGATAAAAAGACCGCCTGGCTTGCCAGGCGGTCCATCGAATCTGTATCGAATTCGCGCGCTTGCAGGGGATGGATTACTCCTCCGCTTCTTGTTCCTTCTTGCCTTTTTCCACGACTTCGGGGGCTTCCTGCTCTTCCGCCGGAGCTTCTTCCTGGGCTGCATGGCCCACAGAGATGATAACCTCGGCCGGGTCGGTCAGCACGGTGATTCTGTCGCTCAGTTCAAGAGAGCCTACGGTAATGCTGTCTTCGGGCAGGGCAATCTTGCTCAGGTCAACCTCAATTTTTGAGGGCAAATCCTGCGGGAGGCATTCCAGTTCCAGCTCGAAAACGCCCTGGTTAAGCACGTACTCGCCCAGCTTGAGCACGGGCGCTTCTCCGGTCAGTTCGAGGCCGACCGTCGTGCGCAGCTTCTCGGTCAGCGAGACAGCCAAGAAATCAATATGCGTCAGCCGGCCAAAGATCACGTCGCGCTGGCGGTCGCGCACGATCGCAGTATGTTTCTCCCCTTCCACGTCCACAGTCACCAGACTGGAGGAGGTCAGTTTAGCCAGCTTCAGGCTGGTCTCATGCGCAGGCATCTGGATCGGGAATGCTTCCAGATGACGGCCATAAACAACACCAGGCAGCCAGCCTTGCCGGCGTAGGGCGTTGACCTGTTTGCCCTTGACAGTTCGTTTTTGGGCGGTAATGATTACTTCTTCGTTTGCCATTTTTCTTTTCCTTTGGAGCGCCTCTCACCTTGTTTCAGGCTGCCCTCGCTCCGTGAACTTTGTCCGGACGGATTTCCGGCGACTAATTATTGTATAGTGATTCATCCCGGAGGTCAAGATTCCTTGGCCGCTTCGCCAAAAATAAGATGTCACCCGATGGGTGGCAAAAAGTGAACAAACCAGCAGCAATGAGCGCCAGGTAAATCAACGCCAAAGCCGGGCC
>ERZ1645192.1651-NODE-1651-length-18623-cov-10.544754_pt1 | contig 18623 bp, 14 predicted proteins | sample MGYA00575354_ERZ1645192 | MGnify/ENA primary metagenome ERZ1645192 (study PRJEB40844, sample SAMN11349763) | freshwater sediment metagenome | isolation source: river sediment | host: Sediment | place: India: Faizupur Khadar , New Delhi | collected 2017-02-21 ... | reverse complement strand
TTCAGTTGTTTGCATCTTTTGAGATCAAGAAGGATGAATATATTGAAAGTGCAACCGGAAGCCCTGCTTTTGTAAGCGCCCAGGAGTTCATAAAGGAATTTGCCAAGAACAAATACATAGATGTGGCAAAGGGTCAGGCTGATGCGGAAGAAAAGAAGCTTAAAGACCTCCAGAGGGAACTGTCATCTCTTGAAAATGAAAAATCGAAGATGCAGAAAAGCATCCAGTCGGGAAGCAGCAGGATATCATCTGAAAATGAAAACATTACTCTTCAGAACAATGAGCTGAATACTGTTAATGCGGCCATTCTGGAGCAGAATCGACTTTTGGCCACAATGGAAGAAGGTACTGCCAAGGAAGAACTGGCCAAGCAGATAAAGGAACTTGAGAAACGTAAAAAAACTGCTGAAAGGAATATCAAGAATGCTGAAAAGAAAATTGGCAAAGCCGATTCAACAATCGACCAGGCAACAGGCGATATTCCCAGGAATGAAAGGATGCAGGATAAAGTCAGAGAGCAGATAGCTGCCCAGGATGCAGTTTATCAGAAATATGCCGACAAACTGAAGAGGATAAAGGCATACTGATCCTGATTACGGCAGACCCGGAGGATCCCCTTTCCATTGTGACACCGGACTTTCATGTGTCAGCATAATAAATGGAAAGCTTCATTTATTCTATTCAACGATAGTCATCTCATCAAGCAGGTACCCCGCACCAGCGAACTTATCTATGATGAAAAGGGCAAATCTGATATCAAGGCTTATATTGCGGCTTTGGGCAGGATTAAATGCCAGATCGCTGGCGACTCCTTCCCATGCCCTGTCGAAATTTATCCCGATGAGAAATCCGTCAGCGTTGATTACCGGACTTCCGGAGTTGCCTCCGGTTGTGTGATTATCGGCTATGAAACATACAGGCATTTCTCCGTTGCGGCCATAGCGTCCGTAGTCGCGTCCCGCATAGAGCTCCTTAAGCCTTGAAGGAACGTTGTAGTCATATATGGAGGGATTATCCTTTTCAATTATTCCCCTTAAAGTTGAAACAGGTTTGAACCATACAGCATCCTCCGATTCATAACCTTTAACACTTCCGAAGGAAACCCTGAGAGTGGAATTGGCATCAGGATAAAAAACCCTGGCACTGTCATATTCCATCTGCAGAGTCATATACCTCTTGTTCAGCGACTGGCGTTCACTGTTCATCCGGGCAAGCCCAGGAAGGACATTTCCCGTCAAAAAGCGCGACACATCAATTGCCAGACTGTAGAATGGATCTTTTTCCAGTTTCTTCAGGCCGGACTTTCCAAAACGCCTGATAAAAGAATCAAAACGTTCTTTGTCGGTAAAGACAGAGCTGTTGTAGAAATCAGGGGACAATTTCCCGAAGTCGCCGCCTGACAGCTTTGTAAGCCTCAGATATTCCGGAGCAAGCCACTTCTGAGCCAGTGTCTCTCCATACATGGTCATCAGAGCTGAAAAAAGCTCCTTGTCGGTAGCCATGTCGTAGTCTTTAAAAAATTCACCGGCATAGGCTGCAAGAGTCTCCCGTGTTTTTTCTACTGCCTGACGGTCCGGAGCCTTTCCTCCCTGAAAGAGGGATGCAAGCTCATAGGTCCGGCGTGCCAGAACCATTGCCTCAATTCCGTTGAAGACTTCGCTTGTGTAGTTGTTAACGAGAGTGTATTCCGTCAGTTCTTTATACAGTTCACCGTAAGAAGGAAGGATATCGCCGTACTTCAGCATTCTCCCCTTGTCGGCCCTGATCCATTCCGTAAGCCCTGCCTCAAATTCCTGCTTTTTCCCTATCGTGTTCATCTTCTCAAGACCCTGGATCTCTCCTATCCATTTCTTCCATGAATTGGATATGCCGGCTTTCTTTGAGCTGTACTGGATCCTTATAAGCGGGTCTGATTCCATAGCCCTGTCTATTATTTCGAGCTTTTTTGTCCTGATTCCCACCATCAAAGGATTAATATGATTTTTTAGCATATCGATATGATGGGAAGGCACATATTCGGAGGTTGCTCCGGGATAGCCGAATACCATCGTAAAATCACCCTCATTTACTCCCCTGAGTGAAACGGGGAAGTAATAAGCCGGATTATAGGGAACATTATCGGGAGAATAGTCAGCGGGTTTGTTGTCCTTGCCGGCATATACCCTGAATAATGAAAAGTCGCCGGTATGTCTGGGCCACACCCAGTTATCTGTATCTCCGCCGAATTTTCCTATTGCTGAAGGAGGGGCTCCCACCAGCCTGACGTCCCTGAAAGTCTCATTTACAAAAAGGAAATACTGGTTCCCCATGAAAAACGGCCTTACAACAGCGCTGTAGCCGGTTCCCTGTACTGCTTTTGCCTGGATATCGGCAATACGGGTAGCAATAAGCTTTTCACGTTCCTGTGCCGGCATCTCATCGCTGATGTCCTGAAGAACCTGTGCCGTTACGTCTTCCATCCATTTCAGGAGTGTAACTGTGACGCCCGGATTAGGCAGTTCCTCAGAGCGCGACATAGCCCAGAAGCCATTTGTAAGATAATCGTTCTCAAGTGTGGAATGGTTCTGTATCTGGCCGTAACCGCAGTGGTGATTTGTGATGAGCAGTCCGCTGCCTGATATGAATTCTGCCGTGCATCCCCCGTTGAAGTTTACAACGGCATCCTTCATACTGGAGCGGTTTACGCTGTAGATATCCCCGGCGCTCAGTCTGAATCCCTTCTCCTGCATCAGTTTAATATTGAATTTTTCTATCAGAAGGGGAATCCAGATACCCTCGTCGGGCAGCGTTGATGCAAAACCGGATCCGAATGAAAGAACAACAATAAGAGCTAAAAGAAACTTTTTCATAAAACAAATTTTTTCAATTCGCGGTAAACCTGTTCGACCGGCAGGCCTACCACATTAAAATATGAACCGTCGATGGCACTGCAGGCAGCTATCCCAATCCATTCCTGGATCCCGTATGCACCAGCTTTATCGTAGGGTTTGTATTTGCTGATATAATAAACAATTTCCTCATCAGAAAGCTCAGCAAAGGTAACCTTTGTTGAACAATGAAAAGATACAGATTTCACGCATGAAAGCAGGCAGACTCCGGTAATCACCTCATGGGTCCGTCCTGAAATTTTACGGATTATTCTTATGGCATCCTCCCTGCCGGCCGGTTTATGGAGAACCTCGTCAACGCACCAGACTATTGTATCGGCAGTAATTACTATATCATTGTCCTTCAAACCATCCATAAAGGATTTTGCTTTCTCGCCAGCCACATGGAGAGCAATTTCAGCGCCTGTAAGACCTGATGGATATTCCTCTTCCCAGTCTTTTGTGACAACCTTGAATTCAAGGCCGAGTCCCCTTAAAAGTTCCTGGCGTCTGGGAGATTTTGAACCAAGAATAATATTGTATCTGTTGAGTTCATCTATTACCATGTCAGACAAGGTTAAAATCGAGTATCAGTTTTACTGCCACAGAATAAAGAACTCCTGTGCACTGGGCGATCTTCATAAGCCGGCTTGCCGAACGAATGTTATTTTTTCCCGGGCCGGTGACAAGATGCCGGATAACAAGGATCAGGGGAATCGCCACAGCGACAGTGATGTATATAAGTGTTATTCTATCGTTCAGGAACAATTTCCACACCAAAAACAGCATAATAATGGTTATGGCTGTCAGGGCAACGGCAATGATCCTGGCTGTAAGTATTCCCGTAACCACGGGTACGGTATTCCTACCGTAGGCAGCATCGCCTTCAAAATCCTCAATATCCTTGATAATTTCCCTTGTGAGGGTGGTTATGAATGCAAAGAGAGCAAAAGCTCCCACCCAGTAAAAGATAATGCTTAAATCGGGTGATGACAGGGCGTTTACCGCATAGTAGCGGTAAAGGGCAGGCCACTCATAGAACACTACCAGAAGGGGGACCAGGGCTGTGAGAACAGCTACCACCAGGTTGCCGATAAGGAACTGCCGTTTATAGCTTGCGGAATAGAAGTAAAGCAGACCCGACACTATCAGGAAGAGAATCCCCATCCAGAAATAACCGGCTTTCCATGAGATGTAGAAACCGCAGGCCACTCCTGTCACATTAAGGAAATTGTGCCATAGCATTGCCTGCCGTCTGGGAACTTTTGTACCCACAATAACCTCTCCCCTGTTTATAATATCTGTCCTTATGTCGAAGTAATCATTGATAACATATCCTCCGGCTGTAAGGCTCACTGTTGCAATTACAAGGATGAGGAAATCGTACCACGGGAATTTTAACGACAGGGGAGTCAGTTCCCCAGCGCTTCCTGCGAGCGATACCGTGATCTTTCCAATCACAGGTTCAATCACGGCATAACGCATCAGGATCATCGTAAAAGCCACGATGAGCAAATTCGGCCAGCGGACAAGTTTAAGGAATGTTCTCATCCCTTACCAGCTAAATGCATCCTTATCCATCCATTTATCGTGCAGCCTCATAACCTGTTCGATTACGTCCCTTACACAGCCTTCTCCTCCCCTTTTGTCGGAGATATATGATGCAACATTCCTGATCTCGCTGTCAGCATCGGCAGGGCATACGGGTATCCCGGCCATTTTCATTACCCCGTAGTCCGGAATGTCGTCTCCCATGTACAGTACATCCGACGGATCAATATCATGCTTCCTGCAGAAATTTCCGAAGTGTTCGGTCTTCGAACGGCTATTGAGGTAAACATCGCTGACTCCCAGACCCTTCAGTCTTCTGATATATTCCTTTGCGTTGCTGCCGGAAATGACGGCTACGTGATAACCCTTCCTGACAGCAAGCTGAATGGCATAGCCGTCGCGCAGATTAACAGTGCGGTTCGGTACACCGAAAGCATTAAGGCTTATGGTCTGAAGGGAAAGCACACCGTCGATGTCGAACACAAAGGCCTTTACCCTGGCCAGGTCTTCCTTAAAATTGGTCATCAGAGTCTTTCTTGTAAAATTTAATAATTGACTGAGTTATATCCCTGTAAATCTCCTGAAGTTCGGGTGAGAAAGATAGCAAATCAATATGTCTTTTAATAGTGCCTGTATCATTTCTGTAAGCAGGTCCGGTCTGGCTGTTCTCAGGACTGTTTTCTATAGCCTTTGTAATTGTTTCTAAGACAAGAGGTTTCAGAACATCATAGGAAAATCCCGCTTTGCCGGAGATCATTTTTCCTGCTGTGAGCATATGATTGGTGAAATTGCAGGCAAAAACAGCTGCCAGATGGAGCATGGCACGCTGGCCTGTCGAGGTGACAAACACTCTCGCACCTGTAATTTCCGCCATGTTGCTCAGCTTTTTAAGTACCACGGGATCTGAAGCCTCGAGTAAGAACGGAAGTTCACTGAATGATACTGACCTGTTTTCAGAGAAAGTCTGAAGTGGATAAAACACACCTGTATGCTTAAGGAAGGGAGGGAAGACATCCAGGCCGAGGCTCCCTGCAGTGTGAGCCACAATAGTCTCTGACGGGCATTTAATTCCGTTCAGGATCCGGGGCAGACGGTCGTCGGGAACGGCTGCTATTATAAAATCTTCGTTGCTGTTGAATACAGCAGATTGCGACCAGTCAGCGTTACACGACCGGGCCAGGGCTTTTCCCCTTGACCCGGTCGGTGACACTATTTTCTGTATTCTGAAGCCTTTGCTGAAAAACTGTCTGCACAAAGCAGTTGCAACTTTTCCGGCACCAATGAAAGATATTTTATATCCCTTCACAGGATCATTCATAATCTCCCTCAGGCCTGTGCTGTCGGTCCCCCGAAAGTCAGGGGCAGAACAGGAGTGGAACCTTTGATATCCTTTATTTTCCCATGTACAGCTTCGTATTTGGCAATGTTGTCCTCCAGGGCGCCGACCAGTCTTCTGGCATGCTCAGGTGTAAGGATTATCCTTGATTTCACCTGGGCTTTCGGAATTCCGGGCATTATTCTTACAAAGTCTATTACGAATTCGGATGAAGAATGCGTGATTACTGCAAGGTTTGAATATACGCCCTGGGCCACTTCCTCACTCAGTTCAATGTTGATCTGGTTGGGGTTTTTCTGATCTGACATGGATTGAAAATATTTGATTTACTTTCTAGCCTCGTGTTCTGTTTCAACCTGTGATTCAGTAAGATTCTCAAGTTCATCAAGCGATCCAACAATAATGCTGTTGTAGTGGCGCTGTCCGGTACCTGCCGGTATGAGGTGACCAACAATTACGTTTTCTTTAAGTCCTTCCAGTTTGTCGACCTTGCCCAGGATAGCTGCTTCATTGAGCACTTTGGTTGTTTCCTGGAATGAAGCTGCCGAGAAGAAGCTGTTTGTCTGGAGAGCGGCCCTCGTGATACCCTGAAGCACCTGGTTGGATGTTGCAGGAACGGCATCCCTGGCCTCCACAACCTTAAGGTCGCGGCGCTTGAGAAGTGAGTTTTCATCCCTGAGTTTTCTGGCAGTAACTATCATTCCGGGGCGAAGTGTCTGGGAATCGCCTGAATCCACAATGTACTTCTTTCCATAGATCCAGTCGTTCTCATCCATAAACTCAAGTTTGTCAACAATCTGGCGTTCAAGGAATTTTGTATCACCCGGATCTACGATCTCCACCTTTCTCATCATCTGGCGGACTATGATCTCGAAGTGTTTGTCGTTAATCTTCACACCCTGAAGTCTGTATACTTCCTGGATCTCATTGACAATATATTCCTGTACTTTTGTCGGGCCCTTGATTGCAAGTATGTCCGAGGGTGTTATTGCTCCGTCAGAAAGCGGAACACCTGCTTTCACATAGTCATTTTCCTGAACAAGTATCTGTTTGGAGAGGGGCACAAGGTATTTCTTTATCTCTTCTGTTTTTGACTTGATGATGATTTCCCTGTTTCCTCTCTTTATCTTGCCGAAGCTTACTTCGCCGTCGATTTCCGACACTATTGCCGGGTTGGAGGGGTTACGGGCTTCGAACAATTCAGTCACTCTTGGAAGACCTCCCGTGATGTCGCCCGATTTTCCGACAGCTCTCGGGATTTTTGCCAGGACTTCCCCTGATTCAACCATCTTGCTTGCCTCAATAACAAGGTGAGCTCCGACTGGCAGGTTATAAACCCTGAGAATTTCGTTGTCGCGGCCCAGTATGTTAATTGCGGGGTTTTTGGTCTTGTCCCTGCTTTCTATGATAACCTTTTCCTTGAATCCGGTCTGTTCATCGGACTCTTCTCTGAAGGTTACACCTTCAATAAGGTGTTCATAAGCGACCTTACCTCCAAGTTCTGAGATTATAACAGCATTGAAGGGGTCCCATTCGCAGATCAGTTTACCTTTTTCAACTTCCTGTCCGGGTTTTATGTACAATTTTGAACCGTAGGGAATGGTATGAGTAGTAAGGGCGATTCCTGTTTTCTTGTCGATGATTCTCATTTCGGCAAGTCGGCCGATCACTATGTCAACCTCTCCCCTCTCGGAATCCTTTCTGGCTACCGATCTGAGTTCGTCAATTTCCGCAATACCGCTGTATCGTGCAACAAGGCGTGATTCAGTGGTAATATTGGAAGCAGTACCTCCGACGTGGAAGGTACGGAGTGTAAGCTGCGTTCCAGGTTCACCGATACTCTGGGCTGCGATCACACCTACGGCTTCACCTTTCTGAACCATTCTTCCGGTTGCTAGATTACGGCCATAGCATTTTGCGCACACTCCTTTTTTCGATTCGCAGGTAAGAACTGAGCGGATCTCGACCTGTTCGATAGGAGAATCCTCAATCTTTTTTGCAAGATCTTCAGTAAGTTCCTGGCCTGATTCAACTATAAGTTCACCTGTAAGGGGGTGGAATACGTCGTGTACTGTTGTGCGTCCCAGGATTCTTTCGTAGAGAGATTCAACAACCTCCTCGTTCTTCTTGATTGCGGTGGCAACGAGGCCTCTAAGTGTACCGCAGTCTTCTTCATTAATTATGACATCCTGCGAAACATCGACGAGACGGCGTGTAAGATAACCTGCGTCAGCGGTTTTCAGAGCGGTATCTGCAAGACCTTTGCGTGCGCCGTGGGTGGAGATGAAGTACTCCAGAACCGACAGACCTTCCTTGAAGTTGGAGAGAATCGGGTTTTCGATAATCTCTGAACCGGTTGCTCCCGATTTCTGAGGTTTTGCCATAAGGCCCCTCATTCCTGAAAGCTGGCGGATCTGTTCTTTTGATCCTCTTGCTCCCGAGTCGAGCATCATGAACACCGAGTTGAATCCCTGCTTGTCGTTCGACAGCTGCTTCATCAGCGACTGTGTCAGACGAGCGTTGACATGTGTCCAGATATCAATTATCTGGTTATAGCGTTCGTTATTGGTAATGAATCCCATGCTGTAGTTACTCAGCACCTCCTCGACCTGTTCATAGCCTTCGGTAACGAATTTTGTCTTTTCTTCGGGAATGATAACATCATCCAGGTTGAACGAGAGGCCTCCGCGGAATGCCGAGTTGAACCCGAGGTTCTTTATGGCATCGAGGAAGGCGGCTGTCTTGGCAGTTCCGGAGAGTTTCAGGACTCTTCCGATAATGTCTCTAAGTGATTTCTTTGTAAGGATCTCATTGATGAAACCGACCTCTTCAGGAACGAACTGGTTGAATATTACCCTGCCCACAGTTGTTTCAACCAGGTGGTTTACAAGTTGTCCGTCAACCCTGTCGTTAACCTTTACCTTAATATAGGCGTGAAGGTCGATAGTTCCTTCATTGTAAGCGATATTGACTTCTTCGGGTGAATAGAAGGTAAGTCCTTCTCCCCTGACTTTCTCTTCTCCGGCGCTTTTTCTTCCCTTGGTAATGTAATAGAGGCCCAGCACCATGTCCTGTGAAGGCACTGTTATAGGCGCTCCGTTGGCAGGGTTAAGAATGTTATGGGATGCAAGCATAAGCATCTGTGCCTCAAGTGTTGCAGCGTTTCCAAGAGGAAGGTGAACAGCCATCTGATCGCCGTCGAAGTCGGCGTTAAAAGCCGTACAAACCAGCGGGTGAAGCTGAATAGCCTTGCCCTCAATAAGTTTCGGCTGAAATGCCTGGATACCCAGACGGTGAAGGGTAGGTGCGCGGTTCAGGAGCACCGGGTGTCCCTTGAGAACGTTTTCGAGGATATCCCAGACAACAGGATCCTTGCGATCGACAATTTTCTTGGCCGATTTGACGGTCTTAACTATACCGCGTTCAATAAGCTTCCTTATTATGAAAGGCTTGTAAAGCTCTGCAGCCATATCTTTCGGCAGGCCGCATTCATGGAGGTCGAGTTCAGGACCAACAACAATTACCGAGCGGGCTGAGTAGTCGACCCTTTTTCCAAGGAGGTTCTGACGGAACCTTCCCTGTTTTCCCTTGAGGCTGTCGCTGAGCGATTTCAGGGGACGGTTTGCATCGGTTTTTACAGCATTTGCCTTTCTCGAATTGTCGAAAAGGGAATCTACTGCTTCCTGCAGCATCCTCTTTTCGTTTCGGAGGATCACTTCAGGGGCCTTGATCTCTATAAGCCTCTTCAGGCGGTTGTTCCTTATGATCACCCTTCTGTAAAGGTCGTTAAGGTCGCTGGTTGCAAAACGGCCGCCATCGAGCGGGACAAGAGGTCGAAGTTCAGGCGGGATCACAGGAACCACCTTAATAATCATCCACTCGGGTTTGTTCACATTCTTTGAATCCCTGAATGCCTCAACAACCTGAAGCCTCTTCAGAGCTTCATTCTTACGCTGTTGTGAGGTTTCCGTATTTGCCCTGTGGCGGAGTGAATATGAAAGTTCATCGAGATCGATCCTGCAGAGCAGTTTATAAAGGGCATCCGCTCCCATATCGGCTACAAACTTATCGGGATGGGTGTCTTCGAGATACTGGTTTTCCTTGGGAAGCGATTCGGTGATCTCGAGGTATTCCTCCTCTGTAAGAAAATCAAGGTATTTAACTCCATCTGCTGCCTTGATCCCGGGGTTAATAACCACATACCTTTCGTAGTAGATTATTGAATCGAGTTTCTTTGTAGGAAGGCCAAGCAGGTATCCGATCTTGTTGGGCAACGAACGGAAGTACCATATATGGGCAATCGGGACCACAAGCGATATATGTCCCATTCTCTCACGCCGTACTTTCTTTTCAGTAACCTCGACTCCGCAGCGGTCGCATACTATTCCCTTGTATCTTATCCTTTTGTATTTTCCGCAGTGGCATTCGTAATCCTTGACCGGTCCGAAGATCCTTTCGCAGAAGAGTCCGTCACGCTCGGGTTTGTAGGTCCTGTAGTTGATTGTCTCAGGTTTCAGCACCTCGCCGCTTGAACGATCGAGTATCTCTTCAGGTGATGCGAGACCAATGGAAATCTTTGAGTAACTTGTTTTTGCTTTGTTATCTCTTCTGAATGACATATACAGTAATTTATTTGTCCTGAAATTAAAATAATGAAGAATCCGGTCAGTCGAGAATGACGCTCAGTCCCAGACCTCTCAACTCATGCAGCAGCACGTTAAGTGATTCGGGGATGCCGGGTTGAGGCATCGGTTCACCCTTGACTATTGATTCATAAGCTTTTGCACGGCCGATTACGTCGTCCGACTTAATAGTAAGAATTTCCTGGAGTATATGGGCAGCTCCGAATGCTTCGAGAGCCCAGACTTCCATTTCACCGAAGCGCTGTCCGCCGAACTGGGCTTTACCTCCGAGAGGCTGCTGAGTGATGAGAGAGTAAGGTCCTATTGAGCGGGCGTGCATCTTGTCATCAACCATGTGTCCCAGCTTAAGCATGTAGATCACTCCGACGGTTGCAGGCTGGTCGAATCTTTCACCTGTTCCTCCGTCGTACAGGTATGTCTTTCCATATTTCGGAAGACCTGCCTTATCCGTGTATTCGGTGATCTGTTCAATTGTAGCCCCGTCGAAAATCGGTGTTGAGAACTGCAGGCCAAGTTTTTGACCGGCCCAGCCGAGAACAGTCTCATATATCTGTCCCAGGTTCATTCTCGAAGGAACGCCAAGCGGGTTAAGAACGATATCGACAGGAGTTCCGTCTTCAAGGAAAGGCATGTCTTCCTGACGTACTATTTTAGCCACGATTCCCTTGTTTCCGTGACGGCCGGCCATCTTGTCCCCTACTTTCACCTTGCGTTTCTTGGCAATGTAAACCTTTGCCAGACGAACTATCCCTGCAGGAAGCTCGTCGCCTATGGTGATATTGTATTTCTTGCGTTTGAAAACACCGTCAATCTCCTTGTACTTAATAATATAGTTATGAAGGAGTTGCTTTATATTGTCATTTTTCTTCTTGTCGGTGGTCCACTTATTGGGATTGACATTGAGGAAGTCTATTTCCTGGAGCTGCTTTAGTGTGAATTTGCTTCCTTTCGGAATCACATCAACGTTCAGATAATCTTTCACACCCTGTGAAGTTTTTCCGTTGACAAGAATGAACAGTTTGTCAACAAGCCTGGCCTTAAGTTCATCTGTACTTCTAATGAAATCGGCTTCGATCTTGTCGAGAAGAGGTTTCTCAACGGCTTTTGCCTTTCTGTCCTTGATTGCCCTGGTGAACAGCTTTTTGTCAATAACGACTCCTTCAAGTGAAGGACCTGCTTTGAGGGAAGCATCCTTGACATCTCCGGCCTTGTCGCCGAAAATGGCTCTCAGGAGTTTTTCCTCGGGTGAAGGGTCTGATTCTCCCTTGGGAGTTATTTTTCCTATAAGGATGTCACCCGGCATTATATGGGCTCCCACTCTTATAAGTCCGTTTTCGTCAAGGTTTTTGGTGGCTTCCTCACTTACGTTGGGGATATCCGAGGTAAGTTCTTCCAGACCGCGCTTTGTATCACGAACCTCAAGAAGGTATTCGTCGATATGAACTGAAGTGAACATATCTTCTTCAACCACTCTTTCTGAGATCACAATAGCATCCTCAAAGTTATAACCTTTCCAGGGCATGAATGCCACTTTGAGGTTTCTGCCGAGGGCCAGTTCCCCGTTCTTTGTTCCGTAGCCTTCAGTAAGAACCTGTCCTTTTGATACTTTCTCACCTTTTTTGACTGCCGGTATCAGGTTGATACAGGTATTCTGGTTGGTTTTCTTGTATTTGGGAAGGATATAGCGTTTGGTATCGTCGTCGAAGCTGACGAATTTCTCCTCGTCCGACCTTGTATATCTTATTACTATTTCATTTGAATCGACATACTCGACCACACCGTCGCCTTCTGCAGCATAAAGTATCCTGCTGTCCCTGATTACCTGGCCTTCAAGGCCGGTTCCCACTATCGGGGCTTCCGGGTTTATGAGAGGCACAGCCTGACGCATCATGTTGGAGCCCATAAGAGCCCTGTTTGCATCGTCGTGTTCCAGGAAGGGGATAAGTGAAGCAGCTATGGATGCTATCTGGTTAGGAGCCACGTCCATAAGATCGACCTTGTCGACCTCCTCGAAAGGATAATCAGCTTCGTAGCGGCATTTCACCCTGGGGTTTTCGAAATGTCCGTCCTTGAGTATCGGGGCATTTGCCTGGGCGATGACTTTGTTTTCCTCCTCTTCGGCGCTGAGCCAGAGGATACCTTCGCCGCTAAGATCCACCTGAGCGTTCTGTACATTCAGGTAAGGTGTCTCAATAAAACCCAGATCATTTATTTTTGCATAAACGCAGAGTGATGATATAAGACCGATATTGGGGCCTTCAGGTGTTTCAATGGGGCAAAGTCGTCCGTAGTGTGTATAATGAACGTCCCTGACTTCGAATCCGGCTCTTTCGCGCGACAGACCGCCGGGACCAAGCGCCGACATACGGCGTTTGTTAGTCATTTCGGCCAGAGGGTTTGTCTGGTCCATGAACTGGGACAGCTGGTTGGTTCCGAAGAATGAGTTTATAACTGACGAAAGTGTCTTTGAATTTATAAGGTCAACCGGGGTAAATACCTCGTTGTCTCTTACGTTCATTCTTTCGCGTATTGTTCGTGCCATTCGGGCAAGGCCTACGCCAAACTGGGCATAGAGCTGTTCTCCTACTGTACGGACTCTTCTGTTACTGAGGTGGTCGATATCGTCAACTTCAGTCTTTGAGTTGATGAGTTCGATAAGGTAACCTATTATTTTTATTATGTCTTCCTTGGTAAGGATCTTTACCGACATTTCGGTTTCAAGACCGAGTTTCTTGTTGATCCTGTACCTGCCGACATCACCGAGATCATAGCGTTTATCTGAAAAGAAAAGTTTATCTATCACATCCCTTGCGGTTGCCTCGTCGGGAGGTTCTGCATTTCGCAGCTGGCGGTAGATATAAAGAACTGCCTCCTTTTCGGAGTTGCAGGGGTCTTTCTGAAGGGTGTTGTAGATAATTGCGAAATCGGAGAGGCTTGTATCTTCCCTGTGAAGGAGGATAGCCTTGGCTCCTGAATCGACTATAAGGTCGACATGGTCGGCTTCAATTACGGTTTCCCTGTCGAGTATTACCTCATTTCTTTCAATGGAAACCACTTCTCCCGTATCCTCGTCGACGAAGTCTTCCACCCATGTCTTAAGTACTCTTGCGGCGAGTTTACGTCCCACAAGCTTCTTTATGTTTGTTTTGGAAACCTTATGTTCTTCAGCAAGGTTGAAGATTTCGAGGATTTCCTTGTCGCTTTCGAATCCGATTGCCCTGAGGAGAGTTGTAACCGGCAGTTTCTTTTTCCTGTCGATATAGGCATACATGACATTGTTGATGTCAGTAGCAAATTCTATCCAAGATCCCTTGAAGGGGATGATCCTTGCGGAGTACAATTTTGTGCCGTTGGCATGAATGCTTTGTCCGAAGAACACACCCGGTGATCTGTGAAGCTGTGACACCACAACTCTTTCAGCGCCGTTGATGACGAAAGTACCTCTTTCGGTCATATATGGAACAGTGCCGAGATAGACATCCTGGATCACTGTATCAAAGTCCTCATGTTCCGGGTCGGTGCAATAAAGCTTCAGCTTTGCTTTGAGCGGGACGCTGAAAGTAAGTCCGCGTTCGATGCATTCTTCAATTGTGTAGCGTGGGGGGTCGATATAATAATCGAGGAATTCGAGAACGAAATTATTTCTTGTATCTGTTATTGGGAAATTTTCTGTAAAGACCTTAAATAGTCCTTCCTTCTTCCTGTTTTCGGGGATTGTTCCAAGCTGGAAGAATTCTCCGAATGATTTCAGCTGAACCTCCAGGAAATCGGGGTAGTCGAGCTGGTTTTTCCTGGATGCAAAACTAATTCTTTCAGTACTTTTTAAAGACATTTATAAAAGGATTAAGTGAACTTACAATTAAAAGAACGAAAAGGCTTAGTCCCGAAAATTCGGGACTAAACCTGGAACCCGGGAATCAGGTATAACTTATTTAAGTTCAACTTCAGCTCCTGCGTCAACCAATTGACCTTTAATAGCTTCTGCTTCTTCTTTTGATACACCTTCTTTAACTGGAGCCGGGGCTGAGTCGACGACTGCCTTAGCTTCCTTGAGTCCTAGACCGGTGATATCCTTAACCAGTTTTACGATCTGTAGTTTCTGACCGCCGGCTGCTTTGAGGATAACGTCGAATTTAGTTTTTTCCTCAACTTTGGGTGCTTCTGAACTGGCAGCGGGCCCTGCAATTGCAACTGCTGCAGCTGCCGGTTCGATTCCATATTCTTCCTTGAGTATTTTAGCCAGTTCGTTTACCTCTTTAACAGACAGGTTAACCAGTTCTTCTGCAAATTTCTTAAGATCTGCCATTTTTATTGAATTTAGATTTGATTTACTTAATTAGTTTTCTTTTTTTGATAGTGTTTCGAGAACACCGTGCAATTTATTTCCACCTGACTGTAAAGCTGAAATAACGTTACGGGCGGGAGACTGGAGCATGAAGATAAGATCTCCTATCAGTTCTTCCCTTGTCTTGACTGAGACGAGAGCATCGAGCATCTGGTCGCCAATAAAGATAGATTCCTGTACGTAAGCGCCTTTCAGGACAGGTTTATCATGTAGTTTACGGAACTCCTTGATAAGTTTTGCAGGGGAGTTTCCGGAGTTAGTGAACATGATGGATGTAGTACCTTTGAGAACCGGATAAAGTTCTTCAAAGTTACCTTCGGACATTTCAAGTGCTCTTTTAAGGAGGGTGTTTTTAACGACAATAAGTTTAATGTCGTTTTCAAAGCATTTTCTTCTTAGAGAGCTTGTGTCAGCGGCATTCAGCTGAGCGGTATCAGTCAGATAAAAGTGGCTGTACTCCTTTAGTTTCTCAGCGAGGCTGTCTATGATAGCATTTTTTTCTTCCCGTCTCATAGTTTTTTTCGAGTTTAACTTTACTGATTAGTCGTCAAGACCTTTAGGATCGATTTTAATACCCGGGCTCATAGTGCTTGAGAGGAACACGCTTTTGATGTATGTTCCCTTTGCCGCAGCCGGTTTCAGTTTGTTTACCATGTGGATAAACTCCCTGGCATTTTCAACGATCTGTTGTGGCTCGAAAGAGACTTTTCCAATAGAGGTATGAATGATTCCGCTTTTATCAACTTTGAAATCAATTTTACCCTGCTTCACTTCCTTAACAGCCTTGCCAATTTCCATTGTGACAGTTCCGCTTTTCGGGTTCGGCATCAGTCCTCTCGGACCGAGTATTCGACCTAACTGACCGACTTTGCCCATCACGGATGGCATGGTTATGATAACGTCGACATCTGTCCAACCAGCCTTGATTTTTTCTACAAAATCGTCAAGGCCCACATAGTCTGCTCCTGCGTCTTTAGCCTCAGCCTCCTTGTCGGGGGTGCAGAGAACGAGAACGCGTGTTTGTTTTCCTGTTCCGTGAGGAAGGGAAACAACACCGCGGACCATCTGGTTTGATTTTCTCGGATCGATACCTAACCTTACATCCAGGTCGATGGAAGCGTCGAATTTTGTTTTGGTTATTTCCTTAACCAGTGTCGATGCCTCTGTCAACGTATAAAGCTTTTCCCTGTCAATTTTGCTTTCGGAAAGCTTCTGGTTTTTGGTAAGTTTAGTCATTTCTTCTACATATTAATTATTACCTGGGGCGCCTTTTACAGCGATTCCCATACTTCTGGCGGTACCAGCTACCATCTTCATGGCCGACTCGAGTGTAAAACAGTTCAAGTCTTCCATCTTTTCCTCAGCAATTGCCCTGACCTGGTCCCATGAAACGGATGCCACCTTATCCCTGTTGGGTTCCTTGGAGCCCTTCTTGGTTTTGGCAACCTCTAGGAGCTGAACTGCGACAGGCGGTGTTTTTGTGACGAAGTCAAATGACTTGTCGGCATAAACCGTTATCACCACCGGGATCACTTTTCCAGCTTTATCCTGGGTCTTGGCATTGAATTGCTTGCAGAAATCCATAATATTCACACCTTTGGAGCCCAGTGCGGGTCCGACAGGTGGGGAAGGATTAGCCGCTCCGCCACGAATCTGTAACTTGATAATTCCAGCAACTTCTTTTGCCATAATTTAAAATTTGCGTGTTTATTGCGAAAGCTTGGCGGTCATTCAGGAAGCATTATAAATATTATAACCGTCAATATCTTTAGTTAATTTTCCTTTTCTACCTGCATAAAACTGAGTTCAAGGGGGGTTTTTCGTCCGAAGATCTTAACCATAACCTTGAGTTTTTTCTTTTCATCATTCACCTCTTCGATGATGCCTGTAAAGCTGTTGAATGGTCCGTCAATAACCTTAACTGTTTCGCCTACGAAGAAGGGAACATTAAGTTCCTCATCGCTTGCATTCAGTTCATCGACCTTTCCAAGTATCCTGTTTATCTCAGGTTTTCTGAGAGGCACGGGCTCACCGTCCTGTGAACCAAGGAAACCAATGACATTTGGAATATTTCTCAGAAGGTGAGGAATCTCACCTGTAAGGACAGCTTCAACCAGAACATAACCGGGGAAAAAAGTCCTTTCTTTGCTGATTTTTTTCCCTGAACGTATCTGGTACACTTTTTCAGTCGGGATCAGAACCTGAGAGACAAATTCTTCAAGCTTAAGGCGGGCTACTTCACTTTCTATATACTCCTTAACCTTCTTTTCCTTCCCTCCAATAGCACGAAGTACATACCACTTCTTAATATTCTCGCTCATCGGGATTGACCTCTTGAATTAATATAACAAACTGTAAATGAATTCCATAATTTTACTGAATCCAAGGTCCATAACAGCCACTACAATAGCTATCAAAAGTGTTGCCACCAGTACGAGGATCCCGCTGTTCTGAAGTTCGCTCCAGGATGGCCAGGTAACCTTGTGGACCAGTTCAGTATAAGATTCCTTGAAATAACCTTTAATATTCATTTTACCATTTTAATTAGCACGGGAGGAGAGACTCGAACTCCCGACACCTGGTTTTGGAGACCAGTGCTCTACCAACTGAGCTACACCCGTGTGGGAAAAAGCAGCATCATTACTTGAATGATGCTGCACTGATATATCCAAAACTCTATTCCAAAATTTCTGTTACGGCTCCTGCGCCAACTGTTCTGCCGCCCTCGCGGATAGCGAAACGAAGACCCACGTTGATAGCTACAGGGTAGATAAGTTCAACGGTGATTGTAACGTTATCGCCCGGCATTACCATTTCCCTGCCCTCAGGAAGAGTGATCTCGCCTGTGATGTCGAGGGTTCTGATATAGAACTGTGGACGGTACTTGTTATGGAAGGGAGTATGGCGTCCGCCTTCTTCTTTTTTCAGAACGTAAATCTCGGTCTTGAACTTGGTATGAGGAGTAATGGTTCCGGGTTTTGCAAGAACATGTCCTCTCTTAATTTCCTTTTTGTCTACGCCTCTGAGAAGGAGTCCGACGTTGTCGCCTGCTTCACCCCTGTCGAGGATCTTGCGGAACATTTCAACACCGGTACATACGGTTCTGCGTTTTTCCGAGCCGAGACCTACTATTTCGAGTTCATCACCTGTAAGAACCACACCTGTTTCAATACGGCCTGTTGCGACAGTTCCGCGTCCGGTGATTGAGAAGATATCCTCAACCGGCATCAGGAAAGGCTTCTGGTTGTCACGGGGAGGAACGGGGATAAAGGAGTCAACAGCATCCATCAGTTCCATGACTTTGTCTTCCCATTTGGCTTCGCCGTTCATGGCGCCGAGAGCAGAACCGCGGATAACCGGAGCGTTGTCACCGTCAAACTTGTAGAAATTAAGCAGGTCGCGGACTTCCATTTCAACGAGGTCGAGAAGTTCTTCATCATCAACCATGTCGACTTTATTCATGAAGACCAGTACCTGGGGAACGTTTACCTGGCGGGCAAGAAGGATATGTTCACGAGTCTGTGGCATCGGACCATCGGTAGCTGCAACAACAAGAATAGCGCCGTCCATCTGGGCAGCACCTGTTACCATGTTCTTGATATAGTCAGCGTGACCGGGGCAGTCTACGTGTGCATAATGGCGTGTTGCTGTCTGGTATTCAACGTGAGAAGTATTGATGGTAATACCCCTTTCCTTTTCTTCGGGAGCATTATCAATAGAATCAAAATCCCTTATTTCAGAGAGACCTTTCTTAGCAAGCACCATGGTGATTGCTGCGGTCAGGGTGGTCTTACCATGGTCAATATGACCGATAGTACCTATGTTCACATGCGGTTTCGACCTGTCAAATTTTTCTTTTGCCATAACTCCAAGCGTATTAA
>ERZ1645192.1649-NODE-1649-length-18631-cov-11.795004_pt1 | contig 18631 bp, 16 predicted proteins | sample MGYA00575354_ERZ1645192 | MGnify/ENA primary metagenome ERZ1645192 (study PRJEB40844, sample SAMN11349763) | freshwater sediment metagenome | isolation source: river sediment | host: Sediment | place: India: Faizupur Khadar , New Delhi | collected 2017-02-21 ... | reverse complement strand
GAAATCACACCAGTTGTCCCTCCCACCACCAACATCGAAACCATGCCGCCTTTTCCGCCAGAGACTACCCGGGAATCCTAACATGAACCATCAGTTCGAAGCCGCCCGGCGCTGCCTTGAGACCAGCCGACAGGTTGTCTTCATGGGAGGAGCCGGCGTTTCGACGGCGTCAGGCATTCCCGACTTTCGCGGCGCGGCTGGGCTTTATACCCAGGCTTCTGGTTCCCGCCTCACCCCTGAGGTCATTCTCAGCCATGGCTTTTTCGTCCGTCATCCCGATGAGTTCTACGCGTTTCTTCGCGAATCACTCTATTTTCCCGAGGCAAAGCCCAACGCCGCGCATTTCGCCCTAGCCGATCTGGAAAATCGTGGAAAACTCAAGGCGTTGATCACGCAAAACATCGATGGGCTGCACCAGCAGGCTGGCTCGCGCGTGGTGTTTGAGCTTCATGGCAGCCTAAACCGTTTTTATTGCACTCGCTGCCGCGCTGCGTTTCCGGCGGAACAGGTCTACCACCAAAAAACGACTCCGCGCTGTGACGTCTGCGGCGGATTGGTGCGCCCAGACGTGATACTTTACGGCGAGCAGCTCGACCCCCAGGTGCTAAACGCCAGCGCGGCTGCCGTCCGACAGGCTGATTGCCTGATTGTGGGGGGTTCTTCGTTGGTCGTCCACCCTGCCGCCGGCTTACTTGACCACTTTCGGGGGGACTGCCTGCTGATCATCAACCGCGAGCCAACCCCCTATGACTCTCGTGCTGATTTCGTGTTCCATGGGGATATTGCTGAGGTTCTGACCGAGCTTTCCACCGTTTGATCGGGCGGAGCTGGCTTAGCCCTGCCTTCCAAAAACCCTCTACCTGAGGCTGCTCTTCGCCCGCTGCCAGATCTGATCAAACATATCCACAGTCAGACGACCGGTTTGCGTGTTCTGCAAGCTGGGGTGGTAGGAGCAAAGGATCGAAGGCAATCCCGCTGGAGTTTCGTAAAAGCTGTCATGACCAAAGGGAAAATCCTTCTTAGGCAAACCACCAAAATCCGGCAGCGAAAGCAGCCCATCCAGCGCGATTTTTCCCAGAGCAACAATAAGCTGCACCTCCGACAAAACGCTCATCTCCGCCGCCAACCAGGGCAAACAGTTGGCAACCTCATCTCGGCTGGGTTTGTTATCCGGCGGCGCGCAGCGGCAGACCGCGGCGATAAACACATCACGCAAAACCATGCCATCATCGGCTGATTCCGCGTTGGGCTGGCTGGCGAAACCCGCCCGAAAAAGCGCCGGGAAGAGAAAATTCCCAGATCCATCGCCCGTAAACATCCTGCCTGTCCGGTTGGAACCGTGAGCGCCAGGAGCCAGACCCACAATCAAAATTCTCGCGTCCGGGTCCCCAAAACCAGGCACAGGCTTCCCCCAATACTCCTGGTCGCGGTAGGCTTTTCGCTTGACCCGAGCGACTTCCTCGCGCCATGCCACCAAACGGGGGCATTTTCGGCAGGAGATTAATGCCTCCTCAATCTCATTCAGGGAATTTGTCATTCCAAAATTTTACCAGAGGCGCAGCGCATGGAAAAAAAGCATCCCCTCGTGTTGAGGGGATGCAATCAAGTGTAAAGCAAATTAGCGTTTGATCGCCAGGGCGTCCCAGCCAGCATATTTGGCTGTCAGGTCCAGTTCCTGTTCGATCCGCAGCAGTTGGTTGTATTTTGCGACACGGTCAGAACGGGCTGGAGCGCCAGTCTTAATCTGACCCATATTCATCGCGACCACCAGATCCGAAATCGTGCTGTCTTCGGTCTCGCCGGAACGGTGCGAACAAACAGCACGCCAGCCATTGTTCTGAACCATGCTGACTGCCTTCATCGTCTCGGAGAGAGATCCAATCTGGTTGACCTTCACGAGTAGCGCGTTGCAGGCTTTCTCTTCAATAGCCCGAGCGACACGCTCCGGGTTGGTCACGAGCAGGTCATCACCAACGATCTGAAGCCGGTGTCCGTTGAGGGCTGTGAAATTCTTCCAGCCTTCCCAGTCATCCTGGGCGAAACCATCTTCAATCGAAACAATCGGATACTGATTGATCCAGTTGGTCCAAAATTCCACCATCTGGTCCGAAGTCAGTTTTCGACCTTCTTTGCGCAGATTGTAGAGCTTGGTGTCTTCTTCGTAGAGCTCGGAAGCAGCCGGGTCAAGGGCAATAGCCACGTCTGTGCCTGCCTTGTAACCAGCTTTTTCGATCGCTTCGAGGATCAATTCCACTGCCTCGTTATTGGCGCTGAGTGCCGGCGCGAAACCACCTTCGTCGCCAACCAGCGTTGTGTACCCCTTGCCCTTCAGGACGGTCTTAAGAGAAGCATAAATTTCAGCCCCCCACCGCAGACCTTCCGCGAAGCTTGGGGCGCCAAAAGGCATAACCATAAACTCCTGGGCGTCCGTGGACTGCCAGCCGGTATGTGCACCGCCGTTGAGGATGTTCATCATCGGCACAGGCAAAACATGCGCGTAAACACCGCCAAGATAGCGGTAAAGAGGCAGACCCAACGAGGCGGCTGCCGCTTTGGCAATCGCCAGGCTTGTGCCCAGAATGGCATTTGCGCCAAAATTGGCTTTGTTGGGAGTGCCATCGAGCTCAATCAGAAGCTCATCAATTGCCTTCTGTTCGAGGGCGTCAATACCAAGCAATTCATCAGCGATTTCGTTGTTGACGTTCTCAACCGCTTTGAGCACACCCTTGCCATTGTAGCGATTCTTGTCGCCATCACGCAGTTCAAGGGCTTCATGAATACCGGTTGAAGCGCCGGAGGGTACAGCCGCGCGGCCAAAACTGCCGTCCGCCAAAATGACTTCAACTTCCACAGTTGGGTTGCCGCGGGAATCCAAAACTTCTAATGCATTGATATATTCGATAATTGTGTCCATTAAACACCTTCCTTTGTAGCTTGTTTTTATTAAGTATAGCCTATCACGGCTTCAATTCGTAAAGTCATCAATAACAGGTTGGTCCGCCAAACCAGCTTTTTTACATGCCGCCTTGATGAACCCGAGAAAAAGCGGGTGTGCCCGATTTGGGCGCGATAAAAACTCAGGATGAAATTGAGATGCCACCATAAACGGATGGTCCTTGATTTCAGCCATCTCAACCAAAACTCCGTCAGGGGACATGCCCGAGAAAACCATGCCGTTTTCTTCAAACTTCTGGCGATATGCATTGTTGAACTCATAGCGATGCCGGTGGCGTTCCTGGACTACCTCTGCCTGGTATAACGCCGAAGCCGTAGTGCCTGGCTTAATCTTGCAAGGATAAAGCCCAAGGCGCATCGTGCCGCCCAACTGATCCAACCCGCGTTGTTCGAGCATCAGATCAATCACCGGATCTGGCGTGAGTTTATCAAATTCCGCTGAGTCGGCATTCTTTAATCCCAAAACGCTCCGCGCGAAGTCGATCATCATAACCTGCAGCCCCAGACACAGCCCAAGGTACGGGATTTTATTTTCCCGCGCGTACTGCGCGGCAAGAATTTTCCCCTCTACCCCGCGGCTGCCAAAGCCACCCGGAACGAGAATACCGTCCAGCCCGCTCAGCCGGTCCATGCCGCTGCTGCTGTCGATATCGGTTGAGGAAATCCAATCCAGATCAATATCCACCCCATAATACAACGCGGCGTGGTTGAGGGCTTCGCGCACGCTCAGATAGGCATCGTGCAGCTCCACATACTTGCCAACAAGCCCAATCTTAATGCTCGGCTTCTGCCGTTTGAGTTCCCCAACCATCGTTTTCCAGCCCTGGAGCCTTGTAGACTGCCGGGGCTCCAGCTCGAGCCGTTCCAAAAGAATGTCCGCCACGCGTGCTTGTTCCAGAACCAGCGGAATCTCATAAAGCAGGTCGGCTGTTACCAACGGGATTACAGCTTCTTCCCGAACGTCGCAGAACTGGGAGATCTTATGCGCGAGTTCTTTTTCAACAGGAAAATCGCTCCGGGCGATGATCATGTCCGGCAAGATACCAAGCGAACGCAGTTCACGAACCGAATGCTGCGTTGGTTTGGTCTTGGTTTCATTGGTAGCCCGAAGGTACGGCAGCCATGTAATATGGACAAAAGCGGTGTTCGCCCGCCCCAGGTCGTTGCGCAGCTCGCGAATTGCTTCGAGGAAGGGTTGGCTTTCAATATCGCCTACCGTTCCGCCAACTTCAATCAAGGCAACATCCGCCGAGGTGGACCGTGTAAGCAGGTCGATCCGCCGTTTGATCTCATTGGTAATATGTGGAATAACCTGGATCGTTCCACCAAGGTAATCACCCCGCCGTTCGCGGTTGATCACTTCCTCATACACCTGCCCGGTTGTAACCGTGCTAGTCTTCTTCAGGTGAAGGTCACAAAAACGCTCATAGTGCCCCAGGTCAAGATCAGTTTCCGATCCATCATCCAGAACATACACCTCCCCGTGCTGATACGGACTGAGCGTCCCTGGGTCAACATTTAGATAGGGGTCAAGCTTTTGGATGGTGACATCAAACCCCCGGGCTTTAAGCAGCCTGCCGACCGATGCGGCGGTCACGCCTTTACCAACGGAGGAAATCACACCGCCAGTAAAGAAAATCAGTTTTGTTGCCATATAACCTCCTGAGCCAGTTGTCTCCATTAAAAGTAACGGGGAGGGCTGATTATTCCAGCACCTCCCCGGCTCGCATCTTAGTCTATGCGCAGTCTTCGACGTCGCGCATTCTAATCCTTATTGTTAATCTTGTTTTGCATTGTTCTTTCAAAGATGTCGTCCGCTTCGCTATCATAGGATTTGGATTTCTTCACACGGCTTGCGATCTCAGGCAGGCGCTGTTCCGCCTTGTCCATGGCTTTGCGCATGGCAATTTCCATGTATGTCGGATCCGGAATCACTTCTTCGGCTGGTTCTTCAACCTCTTCTTGCTTGTGTCCCTTGCCCTTACGACCACCGCGTTTTGGCTCCGGAGCAGCTTCTTCGGGAACCTCGAGCAGGGCTTTCAGGCTGAGCTTGATTTGCTTCTTGCGGCGGTCGACTTCGAGGATTTTGACGTCGAAGTCATCACCAACTTTTACGACCTCGTTGGGCGTGCGCACGTAATTATGCGAAAGCTCACTGACATGAATCAAACCGGGACGTTCAGCGCCGATTTCGACAAACGCGCCGAAGGTTTCGAGGCGCAGCACTTTTCCATGCACAACCATCTCGGGTGCCAGTTCGCGCCACTCATAAGCCAGCGGCTCACGCATGGTCAATTCAACGTGGTCCTTCAGGACACGGCGGACCCAAACGGTCACAACATCGTCAGCCTTCAAAACCTCTTCGAGCGATTTCACATCAGCATCGGGGTTCTTGGGGTCAATAACCTGGGAAATGTGCAGGAACGCTGGCATGGGGCTATTGATGTCAATCAAAGCTCCCTGAAGCGAGGTTTTCAATACCTTCCCTTCGAATTTGTCTTTCGGCTTGATGGTTGATTCTTCTTTATTGTTTTCGACGGGGGCGTCCATAATTAATTTCTCCAAAGGTTAAATGTTCACAGCGAATTAGTATACTCCTTCGGTGGGAAAGAGTCAATTACAATCGCGTTTTTAATAGTGGTTTTTTTATCAAAACTTAACTCACAGGCAGCATAACTGCTGCCTGATTACTGCCAAATTCGATTATGGTAATTGTATCACGGCAGCCGCAATCAAAAACTGCGCAATGTGATATGTGAAAATAATCCAAAACCGATACTTCGGTAAGCGTCGGTCAAGCTTGTCCATGCCGATCATCCCATCCGAAAGTAGAAACAACACCCCCCCAACCCCAGCCATTGCTGCCGCCCCGAATGGCCAGCCAATTCTGGCGCTGCAGAGAATCGCGCTCAGGGTCATCGCGAACACTAACGAGCCGTACACCTTAATAAATGGCACAATATTTTTCTGGACGCTCGAAGTTTGTGCTAATCGGTTAACCGAAAGATGGATCGAGACGACAGCCAACACAAACACACCGATCCCAACCAGCATAATCGGCAGCGGTGCGAGCGTGCGATTGAAACCCCAGATATACATCAGTTGGGTCAACGAAAAAGCGCCCATGCCTGCCAAAAACCAACGGTTGCCTTTGGGAATCAACAATATGTCGCCAAGCAAAGAAAATAATAATCCCAACACGAACGGCAGCCGCGCTGGAGTAACCGGAACCTTCGTGACCAGATATAGAATCAAACCCAACAACACGATAGGCTTGGTAATGTAATACGGCATCGTAAGCAGCTTCCATGCCGAAATCCAGTTGACCAAGCCGACAAGCCCAATCCCAACGATCGGTATCGCCCCGATCACATCACTCAGATTAACCACCACCCGCAAGTCCTATCTGTTTCAAGAACACCTGATCGTTTTTCCAATCCTTTTGAACCTTCACAATCAACTCGAGGAAGACTTTTTGTCCGGTAGCCTTCTCCAGCTCTTCCCGCGCTTTGGTTCCAATTTCCCGGATCATCTGACCCTTCCTGCCGATTACGATTGCCTTTTGGCTGTCGCGCTCCACATAAATCGTGGCGTCGATATACAGAGTGCCATTCTCACGCTCCTTGTAAGATTGCACCTGGGTGGCAATCGAATAAGGCATTTCCTCAGTCAGCATATCCATGCAGACCGCCCGGATCATCTCCGCGGCAATATCACGCTCGTAATCCTCCGTGATTTGCTCATCAGGAAAATACTGCGGACCCAAAGGCAGCAGCCCAACAATCTCCTCCAGCATCGCCTTGACTCCGCTTCCATCCAACGCCGAGATCTGCAGCGTGCGTGCGTTTGGCAGCTTCTCCCGATATAAGGCGGAAAGCTGCGCGAAACCAGACTTGTTCAAGCGATCAGCCTTATTAAAAACAATCAGGACAGGTGTTTCGGTTTTACAAGCCTGAATCGCGTCCAGCAGCTTCCCGTCCATGGCGTCAAGCGGATTGCTTGCGTCCACCAACAGCAGCAAAAGGTCCGAGTCTTTCAGCGCGAATTGCACTTCCGAATTGATCGACTTCGCGAGCTTATCCTTGGCATCCGTCAGCCCGGGAGTGTCCACAAAAACAATCTGATAACCCTCCGCTGTGAGAATCCCCAACTGCCGCCTGCGGGTGGTTTGGGGTTTGGCGGAAATGCCCGCGATTGGCTGCCCCATCAGGCGGTTCAACAGCGTACTCTTCCCAACATTTGGCTTGCCAATCAGCGCCACAAAGCCCGAACGAAAATTTGTCTCTTGGTTTTCTTCCATTTTCAACTCTCTTTGAGGCAAACTTTGCCTCCAATGATCTCATGTTTCTCATGCTGTAACAGCCATGTTTTCGTTTCCAGCCCTCCAACTGCCGAGAAACCGTGCAGTTTTCGGTCCGCCCCAACCACACGGTGGCAGGGCACCACAATCAGCCAGGGGTTGGTTCCCACCGCCGCGCCGACTGCCTGCCCGGCTCCGGGCTTACCAATCAGTTTAGCAATTTCGCCATAAGTCAACAACCCGCCAAACGGAATTCCTGCTACAACCTCCAAAACGTCCCGGCGAAACCCCGAAATTCCGCCCCAGGCGAGAGGCAGCGAGAATTTCTTTGAGCTTCCTTCAAAATACGCCCTCAACTGACGCGCGGCAGTGTTCATCAGCAGGCTTGCGCTTTCCGCCTGCGTGTAAGGCGAGGTCCCCAAATCGATCCGCGTCAATTCCCCACCTACCGCTTCAATGCGCCACCAGCCAAGGTCTGTTTTGATGTTTACCGCCTCAATCCAAGCCATATTAAGCGTACTCCTGATATCGTAGGGTAATCGTAGGTTAATCGTCAAGCAACTATCTGTCCTTTATTGTAATATAGAGTTCGAAAGGGCGACTTCTCTTCTTCTTCTCCTCCTTAAACGCTAATGCCGTGGTCGGCGTCCACGGCATTAGTTGCGTTAATACCCCAAAACGTTTGCTTAAGTCATTTTTGGACTAAAATCAGTTCGATCAATTTTCCAAGGAGATGGAATGGAACACAGAGACGTTTTTTCAATTGATATCGCTGGCGTAAAACGCGACTTGCGGCTGTTTGAGGTCAAACCAGGAATGCGGATTGCTATCCTGAACATCCTCGGAGATGTGGAACTGGTGGACGCCTGCGCGGTCGCCCTCGCGCACAAACTGGAAGATATTCCATTTGACGTGATCCTCACCGCCGAAGCCAAAAGCATCCCGATTGCCCATGAACTGGCGAAAATCACGCAAAAACCCTACGTCGTTTTACGCAAAGAATACAAGCCCTACATGGGCGCGGCTCTCGAGGCGGAAACCCTCTCCATCACAACCGGAAAACCGCAGCACCTCTTCCTGGACGAAAAAGATATCGACTGCCTGAAAGACAAAAAGATCGTCGTTTTGGATGACGTAATCAGCACAGGCTCAACACTCCAGGGCATGCACCTGGTCGTGGAAAAAGCTGGCGGCATCGTCAGCGCGGAAGCGGCTATCCTGACCGAAGGCGATCGGGCAGAATGGCGTCAGGTCATCGCCCTTGGTCACCTGCCAATCTTTTACAGCTAACTCATGACCCTGATTCAAGTCGGGCTCGAAAATAAGCTGCAAGGACGCACCCTCGCCTGGGCGCTTGACTTTCCGGGCGTGTTCACCTATGGCGCCGATGACGCCGAGGCGCTGATGCGCATACCGCGCGAGATGCTCAGGTTCGAAGCATGGCTGAACCTCCACACTGACCAGCCCTGGGTGCTGCTCGGCGGGCTGGACATGCATATCTATGAGACCTTCGAAGTGAGCACGGTTTTAGCCGACGGCGAACCCTATGAAGTAAACGCCTTTTTCAAATCCGACCTGCTTCCTCTGAATGCGGATGACATCAAAAAAACGCTGTTAATCTTTAACTGGCAGCGCGAGGAATTGTTGGCTGGGGTGGAAACACTACCAAAAGAACTCCTCACCCACGAGTCTACAGACCAACCCTGGTCGATTGAAACCATTCTGGACCACATTGCCCGGGTTGAAAGCTGGTATTTTTCCCGCCTCGGGTTCGAAGCCTGGCTCAAATCAGAAACCGGCACATCCCTGCGCCTGCTTGAGCTCAGCAAAAATGCGGTCAACCGCCTACTGCCGGAGCTCGAAAATTCCGACCAGGTTTTTGAACACAACTGCGAAAAATGGAGCGCTCGCAAATTGGCGCGTCGGTTGCTTTGGCACCAGCGCGATCACATTGATCAGATACGGGATTTGGCGTTCAGGTATTTCGGAAACATTTCCTAACCATGACTTTAAACTAAAACAGCCGCCTCACCTGCGGCTGTTTTAGTTTCGATCAAAAAAGTGTTTTGTCACAATCCGATCCTATTCGCGTAATTTGAAAGGAGAGAAACAATATTCACGCGATTGCATATATACTAACACGCGTTAGTTAACTCATAATAAAGGAAATGTTATGATATTGTTAAATTCCATACGGATTACCGTTAATTAAGCCCTTCCCAGCCCTTTTACCCCCGAGCGCGCCATTTGTACCACTTTCCTCACATCCCATACCAGTCAGCCGGGGCTATCCCAAAGCTCCTTTTCACCCGCGAACAGCCAAGCCCAAGCGCCGCATCCTCCCACCGGACATCTTCTTTTCTTACTATTTCACCGTTACCTTGCCGGACTTTCACCTATAATCAGAATTTATCCCAAGCCTTTTATGCTATGATTATGGCAGAAATTATCATGAAATCGTGGAAAAAGACCCTCCCTTTTATACTGCTCAACATCGCAGTTTCCGCCGCGACTCTTTTGGTTGTGCTCCATTTTTGGCAGCGGCAGAATCCCCTGCCCAAAGCCGAACCAACCCAACCGATCATCACGCCCATCCAGGTTAGCCAGCCCACCTCCTCCGTAACGCAAACCGCCCAGATCACCCAAGGTCAGGTGCTTCGTATTGAAGGCGTTTTCGGCGCAGGCGATATCCAGGTGGAATACATCCTCCTACGCAACCCTGGCGAAAGCCCGGTCGACCTCGCCGGCTGGCGGTTTATCGCCGAGGACGGGCGGAGTTACCGCTTTCCCAATCTGACGCTCTACCCCCAGGGCGCGGTGAACATCTTCACCCGCCCCGGCACCGACACCGTCACGGAACTACACTGGAACTCCGACACTGCCCTTTGGGCAAGCGGCGATCTGCTGACCCTGTTTGACAGCCAGGGGAATGAACACACTGAATTTTCGGTACCTTAAAGGACACACACATGGCTCAGGCACTCTACCGCACCTGGCGGCCCGCCCTCTGGGATGAGGTCGTCGGACAGGACCACATCGTTCAGACCCTAAAAAATGCAATCGCGACCGACCGCGTTGGTCAGGCATACCTCTTTGCTGGTCCCAAAGGCACCGGAAAAACAACCAGCGCGAGATTGTTGGCAAAGGGGGTTAACTGCCTTGAAGAAAATCCAGAAATCCGCCCCTGCAACCACTGCGCGAACTGTATCGCCGTTAACGAAGGACGCTTTTTGGACCTGATCGAGATCGATGCGGCTTCCAACACCTCCGTGGATGACGTCCGCGACCTGCGCGACAAAATCAACTTCGCCCCCTCGCAGGGTCGTCTCAAGGTCTACATCATCGATGAAGTCCACATGCTCAGCACCTCAGCCTTCAACGCCCTGCTAAAAACGCTCGAGGAACCTCCAGCCCACGTGATCTTCATCCTCTGTACCACCGAAATTCATAAAATCCCCGCCACAGTGCTTTCACGCTGCCAGCGGCATGAGTTCCGCCGCATCCCCGTGCCCGTTATTGTCCAAAAGCTCAAAGAGCTTTGCAAGCAGGAAAAAATCAAAATCGACGACGACGCCCTGACGCTCATCGCCCGGCAGGCAACCGGCGCTATGCGCGACGCGATATCCCTCGTTGACCAGCTTTCCTCCATCTCAAAGAAAATCACGCTATCAATCGCACAGGACGTACTCGGAACTGCCACCAACCAGTCGGTGATCGACCTGGTTGACGCCAGCCTGGAAGGCTCAAGCGGCAAAGGGCTCGAAATCATCCACCGATCGCTCGATAGCGGCACAGATCCCCGCCAATACGCCCGCCAGGTGGTGGACTATCTGCGGGATTTGCTGGTAATCAAAATGGACGCGGGTAAGCAGCTTGAACTCACCCCCGAGGTTCGCACCGCCATGGAAAGCCACGCCGCCCAATTCGAGATGAACCGTCTGGTCGCCATGATCCAGGCTTTTACCAGCGCGGCAATCGAGCTAAAAGCCAATTGGCACCCGGGCTTGGGGCTTGAGCTCGCCTACGCGGAAGCCCTCTCCCCCACAGTTCCCTCTCAGGTTCAGCCATCAACACAGTCCTCCCAGTCCCAGGCTACACCCGAGGAAAAAGTTAAGCCAGCCACAAAACCCGTCGAAACCGCGCCAAAGCCAGTCGAAACCGCCCCAAAACCGGTTGAAACTGCGCTGCCCACGCCAATCACCGGTCCCATGACCCTGGAGTTGGTGCAACAGAACTGGGAAGCAGTCAAACGCTCTGTCAAATCCCTCAACACAGTCACCAACGCCTTGTTAAACTCCTCCCGTCCAGTAAATGTGGATGGAAATACAGTCGTGATCAACTTCAGCAGCGAGCTGCTTCGGGAGAAAATGGCTGAAGAGCAAAATACCCGCATGGTCTGCTCCGTCATGTCCAAATTGTTTAAGCGGGATATTCGCCTGATCTGCACCACAGGCGAACGCGAAACCGCAACTGTCTCAACCTCAGGCGGCAATGAACATTTGGTTGAAGATACAATAAAAAAATTAGGCGGACAACTCCGCGAAATACCCACAGAATATCAGATAAAGGATGACTAATGGCAAAAGGATTTAACGCACGCCCCAGTGCTTCTGGCGGCAACATGATGTCCCAATTGGCTAAACTGCAGGAGCAGATGGCTCAGGCGCAGGAAGAGATCGCCAACATGACCGTAACCGAAACTTCCGGCGGCGGCGCGGTTTCGGTCACAATGACCGGTGACCAGCAGTGCAAAGCCATCAAAATCGATCCAGAACTCCTGACCGATGGCGACGCCGAAATGCTCGAAGATATGCTGCTGACGGCTGTCAATAAGGCGCTCGAAAGCTCACACAAAGTTTCCGAAGAGAAAATGGCGCCCTTCACCAGCATGCTCTCCGGCTTCGGCATGGGTCGCTAACCGCAATGCGCACGATCCCCGGTCCGGTCCAAAACCTGATCGACGCTTTCGCTCGTCTCCCCGGCATCGGCCCAAAAAGCGCCTCACGGCTGACCTTCTTCCTGCTCAAAGCACCCTCCGAAACCGCGCTGGACCTGGCGCAGGCACTTGAAGCAATCCGCACGGAAACTTCTTACTGTCCCGAGTGCTTCAACATCACCCTCGCTGGCGAAGAAAAATGCGACATTTGCTCTTCCAGCACGCGCGATCCGGAGCTAATTTGCGTCGTGGAAGAACCGCTCGATGTGCTGGCAATCGAGAGGACTGGCGCGTTCCAGGGTAAATATCACGTTCTTCAGGGGGTGCTTTCCCCTATTGAAGGCATCGGACCCGATCAGATCAAGATCTTCCCGCTGTTGGAACGCCTCAAAACCGGGCATGTCCGCGAAGTAATCATCGCCACCAACCCATCCATGGAAGGCGACGCAACCGCGCTCTACCTCCAACAGCGCATCAGCAAGCTCGGAATCAAAGTAACGCGCCTTGCGCGTGGACTTCCCGTTGGCGGTGACATCGAATATGCCGACCAAAGCACCCTCCAACGCGCCCTGTCCTACCGGCAAGAGATGGACTAACAGCCTCCCTTGGGGATTCCTTTGCCTTCACCACTGGAAGTCCTTGCGATTTCGCAGGGCGGAATGGCGTTCTAATCGCCACTCCGCCGCCCCAAAACCCATACGGTGGTGTCAGCAGTTGAAATTGTGACTGTCCTGCTAAAAACCATCAAAAAACCCCCGCGATAGATGGTACACAGCGTTCAGGAAATATGTGATCATGCCTCCTTGCCCACCGTGAAACGGATGGGTAGTCTCCAGACCGAGCACGCGACCTGACCACAGGTCTCCAACCAGTCCTAAAAAATCGTGATGGAAATATTCGGCCCTGATTTAACCAACGACGGGCACCAATTTGATGTATGTTAACCGTACACACACAACTAAGTGAAGAGAGAAAACACCTTTTGTTACCACCTCAACCAACTTCCTGTACCAAGCCAAAGCCGGATTAGCCCGTAATTCAAGTATAATTTTCAAGTTATCACTATATATTTGGAGCTATCTTATGTATTTAACCGGCAACCAGGTTCGTCAATCTTTCCTCGACTTCTTCGCGGAACGCGGGCATACCATCGTCCCAAGCGCCTCGCTCGTGCCAGGCGGCGACAGCACCCTGCTGTTCACAAACGCTGGTATGGTTCAATTTAAGGACGTCTTCCTGGGCACCGAGACCCGCCCCTACACCCGCGCGGTCGACTCCCAGAAATGCCTGCGCGTCTCAGGAAAACATAACGACCTCGACACTGTCGGCCGCGACAACACCCACCACACCTTTTTTGAGATGTTGGGCAACTGGTCCTTTGGAGATTACTACAAACCCGAAGCCATCCAATGGAGCTGGGAACTTCTCACCCGGGTTTGGGGGCTAGACCCCAGCCGCCTGTATGCGACTTACTTCAAGGACGACCAGGGCGACCTGCCCACCGATGAAGAAGCCCGGCAGGTCTGGCTGGCTCAGCCTGGCTTCGTCGCCTCCCACCTCATCCACGGCGGTCGAAAAGACAACTTCTGGGAAATGGCAGAAACCGGTCCCTGCGGTCCCTGCAGCGAGATCCATTACGATTTTGGCGCGGATTTCTGTAACATGCAGCATGTCCCAGGTCACGTGTGCGAAGTCAACGGCGACTGTTCCCGCATTGTAGAAATCTGGAACAACGTCTTCATCCAATACAATCGCACCTCCCCCACCAACTTCCAGCCGCTGCCCAAACGGCATGTGGACACGGGCATGGGTTTTGAACGCATTGTTTCGATCATCCAGGGCGTTCGCGGCAACTACGACACCGATCTCCTCAAGCCCCTGCTGGACGAAACCCAGCGCCTCGCCGGCCAGACAGACGACGAACGGGCAGCCAATCTAACCCCCTACCGCGTAATCGCCGACCATGTACGCGCAGCCGCTTTCCTTATTGCCGATGGCGTCACGCCCGGTAATGTTGGGCGCAACTACGTCTGCCGTATGATCATCCGCCGCGCCGCGCGGTTCGCGCGAAAGATAAACCTCACCGAGCCCTTCATGGCGCAGGTGGCGCGGTTGGTTGTGGAAAATTACCAGGCTGCCTACCCCGAACTGCGGGAAAACGCCGAACTGATCTACGAAACCCTCACCGCCGAAGAAAAACGCTTCGCTGAAACGCTTGATGCTGGTTTCACGGAATTACGGGACCACGTTGCACGCCTCAAAGCCGAAGGACAAAGCCAGCTTGACGGAAAAACCGCCTTCATCCTCTACTCCACGCTCGGCTTCCCGCTCGAAATCACCCGCGACATTCTCGAAGAAGACGGGCTGACCGTCGACGAAAAGGGATTCTACGAAGCGATGGAAGCCCACCGCCTTGCTTCAGGCAAGGGACAGGCTTTCGGGAACATGAACGGCGAAAATGCCGAATTTTACGCCGCGCTTTTGAGCGACCTCCAGGCTGCCGGCAAACTGCCCAGTGATGGCGTCCACTACGACCCCTACACTTCTTTCTCGATCGAAACCAGGCTGGCTGCCATCCTGCGGGACGGCGCGTTGGTCCAGTCTGCCCAGGTTGGGGACGAAGTTGAACTGATCCTCCAGGACAGCCCCTTGTATATCGAATCTGGTGGACAGGTTGGCGACACAGGTGTCGTCGTATCCAGCAGCAGCCCCGAATGGGAAATCAGCGTAACCTCCACGCGCAAGCCAGTCGCTGGTTTGATTGTGCAATCCGGCATAGTCCGCCGCGGCACCCCCAGTGTGGAAAGTGTCGTTTTAGTCAGCGTGGATATTGCGGCGCGTCGGGCAACTATGCGCAACCACACCGGCACGCACCTGCTCCATACCGCGCTTCGCACCATCCTCGGCGATAAAGTCCACCAATCCGGTTCCGCGGTGGATCCCGAACGCATGCGCTTCGACATCAACTTCCCCCGCCCCCTCAAAAACGCTGAGCTTTTGCAGATCGAAGCCCTCGTGAACCATTATATTGCCGAGGAATACCCGGTCATAAAACGCATTAAGACTCTTGACGAAGCCAAAGCGGATGGCGCTATGGCGTTGTTCGGCGAAAAATACGGCAGCGAAGTCCGCACAATCGAAATTGCGGATAATCGCGGGCGGGTTTCCTACGAACTCTGCGGCGGCACGCATCTCGACAACACCGCCGAGATTGGCTCTTTTTACATCACCAGCGAATCCAGCGTAGCGGCTGGTATCCGCCGCATCGAAGCCGTTACTGGCGAAAAGGCATATTCCTGGGCTCGCGAACGGCTGACCCTCCTCAACGAGGCGGCTGCCTTCCTCGAATCCAGCCCCTTTGAGCTGCTTTCAAAAACAACGCTGCTCGAAAACAGGCTCAAAGAATTCGATAAAGAGCTCGAACTGCTCCGCGCCCAAGGCGCCCAGGCAGAGTTTAGCAAGAGACTGCAATCTATCCAGGAGGTCGCGGGTGTGCCTGTGCTCAGTGCCATCATTCCCAACGCCGACGCGGACGCTCTTCGCAACCTGACCGACCAGTTCCGCCAGCAGCACCCTTCAGGCGTGGTTGTTTTGGGCACGGTAAGCCACAACAAGCCCATGCTAATCGCGGCTGTCACACCAGACCTGATCGCGCGCGGCATCAAAGCCGGTGACCTGATTAAACGGGCTGCGGCTGTGGTTGGCGGCGGCGGTGGCGGACGACCGGATATGGCTCAGGCTGGCGGTAAAGACCCTGATAAACTTTCCGAAGCACTCGACCAGGTTTCAGCCTTTATTCGGGAAAATCTGAAGTAACCATGCCTCAGGATATCACCCCCCTCCGCCAACAGTATCTGGATATCAAAAAACAATATCCCGATACGATCGTCTTTTTTAGGCTGGGTGATTTTTATGAAACCTTTGATGATGACGCCCGGACGACCTCCGAAGTGTTGGATATCGTCCTGACTTCACGCCCGGTCGCGAAAGGCGTTCGCGTGCCAATGGCGGGCATCCCTTTTCATGCGGTCGATAATTACATCGGCAGACTAATCGAAAAAGGGCACCATGTTGCCATCTGTGAACAAGTCGGCGACCAGCCCGATAAGGGTCTCTTCCCGCGCGAAGTGGTGCGCGTGGTCACCCCCGGCACAGTGGTGGAGCCCAACCTGCTGCCTTCCGGTCGCAACAACTACCTCGCCTGCGTCTACACTCTCCAAAGCAGCGCGGGGCTTGCGTATGTGGACGTCTCCACAGGCGAATTTGCCGCCGCCGAGCTGACCAACCGCGACGTTTTCGTCCAGCTTCGGGCGGAGCTCAAACGCCTCTCCCCCGCCGAAGTGTTGGTCTCAGACGCGATTAGTTTGCCAGAAAGCATTGACGGCAACCTAACGGTCATCCCCAACTGGTATTTCGAACCAGGTCGCTCGGAGGAGTTGATTAAAACCCGCTTTAAAGTCAGTAGCCTGGAAGGTCTTGGGCTCAAATCGCTTCCACTGGCAACCAGAGCAGTCGGCGCTTTGCTAAAATACTTACAGGAAACCCAAAAAGGGTTGGCTGATGTGCGCTTCAGCTTCAGCACCTATAGCCTGGACGATTTCATGGTCCTGGATGCCGAAACACGCCGCAACCTGGAACTGACCGAAACCCTGCGCGACAACAAACCCGAAGGTTCGCTGCTCGGCATGCTCGACCGTGCCAAAACCCCGATGGGCAAACGAATGTTGCGTTCGTGGGTCAACAAACCCCTGCTCGATCTCACCCAGATCGACCAGCGTTTGAACGCCGTTGAGTTTTTCTTCAACAATGGCATTCTGCGTCAGAACCTACAGCCCCTCCTCGCGGACTTTCACGACCTTGAACGCATTGTCGGTCGGCTAAACAACGGCAGTGCCCGCCCTGGCGACCTTGTGGCTCTGCGCGAAGACCTGCGCGCGATTCCCCGGCTTCGGGCGATTCTTCCCGCAGGCGAACCTTCGCTGCAGTCCTTCGTGGATTCCATAGGCACTTTCGACGCCCAGCTTGAACTACTGGAAAACGCCATCACAGAGGATCCCCCCGCCACCACCGCCAACATCGGCATCATCCAGCCCGGATTTTCCGCGGAACTGGATGACATCCTCGCCAGCTCGAAACACGCGCGCGAATGGATCGCCGGGCTCGAAAGCATCGAACGCCAAAGAACCGGCATAAAAACCCTGAAAGTAGGTTTCAACAAGGTTTTTGGCTACTACATCGAAGTCTCGCGCGGCATGGCGGACCAGGCGCCCGAAAACTACATCCGCAAGCAAACCTTGGTGAATAACGAACGGTTCATCACCCCCGAACTAAAGGAATACGAGTCGCTGGTTTTAAACGCTGAATCCCAGATCCACGAAGTGGAGTTGCGCGTCTACAAACAGGTGTGCACCCAACTCGCTTCGAACTCCCCCGCGTTCCTCCAGGCTGCCCACGCCATTGCCAGCCTCGACTGCTTGCTCTCACTTGGAGATGTAGCCGCGCGCAATAACTACACCCGCCCCCAACTAACCCCCGAAAAGGGTCTGAAGATCCTTGCCGGTCGCCATCCGGTCGTGGAACGCATGCGCGGCGAGACTCGCTACATCCCCAACGATGTGGTCTTTGAAGATGGCGAAATCGTACGCCTCATCACGGGTCCCAACATGAGCGGCAAGTCCACCTACTTGCGCCAGGTGGTTCTGATCGTGCTAATGGCACAAATCGGCAGTTTCGTTCCAGCAGACAAGGCGGAAATCGGCTTGGTGGACCGGGTTTTCACCCGTATCGGGGCGCAGGACGCCATCCACCACGGTCAATCTACCTTCATGGTCGAAATGCTCGAAACCGCCAATATCCTCAACAACGCATCCCCCCGCAGCATCCTCATCCTGGATGAAATCGGCCGCGGCACCAGCACCTACGACGGGCTCTCAATTGCCTGGGCAATCATTGAGCACCTCCACAGCCATCCAAAACTCAAACCCCTGACGCTTTTCGCCACCCACTATCACGAACTGACCGAACTGGCGGACCTCTTCCCAGGCGTGCGCAATTACAATGTGGCGGTTTCCGAAGCGGATGGGACGGTCGTCTTTCTCCACAAGATCATACCTGGCGCCGCTGATCGCTCCTACGGCATCCACGTCGCCCAGATGGCGGGGCTGCCCGCCTCAGTAATCACTCGCGCGAACGAAATCCTCAAACAGCTCCAGCAATCATCCGGCACAACCCTGCCAGCAGCCTCCGCCACGCAGGACCAGCTTCGTCTCTTCCCGGAAAACAACCCGATGATCGAATCATTCAAAAAGCTTGACCTCGAAACCCTCTCACCGATCCAGGCATTGAACCTGCTCTACGAGTGGAAGCGGAAATACTTTACCACACAGGATTAAGCAAAGACCCTGCCAAACAGGGTCATAATCATCAAATACGATTACGTT
>ERZ1645192.1648-NODE-1648-length-18634-cov-9.043275_pt1 | contig 18634 bp, 8 predicted proteins | sample MGYA00575354_ERZ1645192 | MGnify/ENA primary metagenome ERZ1645192 (study PRJEB40844, sample SAMN11349763) | freshwater sediment metagenome | isolation source: river sediment | host: Sediment | place: India: Faizupur Khadar , New Delhi | collected 2017-02-21 ... | reverse complement strand
TCCCAGGTGATGGGGATCATGCTGAAGGCGCCCTTTTCGTAGTCGTAGTTGGTGCCTTCGTCCTCATAAAGGTTGAATGCACCGTTTTTACCAGTATAGATGTAAAGGGTGATGGGGTCGGCGCTGTTTCCGGCGGTATGCATGATTTCAGGGCCGAAGGGGAGGATAGCGCCTTCGCGGACGAAGAGGGGCAGCACCTCATAGGGTGCGGCGACCGTCTGTGTGTGTCCGCCGTCGTTGTATTTTCCGGTGTAAAGGTCATACCAGCCGGTGCCGGCAGGGAAGACCACCTCCCTGCTACGGGCCTGGAATTGATAGATCGGGGCCACCATCAGGGCGGGACCGAACATATACTGGTCGCCCACGCTGGTCACCATCGGGTCGCCGGGGAAGTCCATCGCCAGGGCACGCATAATGGTGTAGTCATTGTGCCAGGTCATGCCCGCCAGGGTATAGATATAGGGCATGAGCCTGTAGCGCAGTTTGTTGTAGTACACCATGCTTTGATAGGCCGGATGGTTGTCGGGGGCGATGTTAAAGATTTCGCGGTAGGGATACTGGCCATGGCTCCGGAAGAGGGGGCAGAAGGCTCCGAACTGGTACCAGCGGGCGTTGAGTTCGCGCCACTCCTCCAGGTCGGCCGATCCTTCGGCAGCCCGGGTATAGCGGTTTTCGACGCAGAAGCCCCCGATGTCCATGGTCCAGTAAGGAATTCCGGAGAGGGCAAAGTTAAGGCCGGCCGATATCTGGGCTTTCATGTCTTCCCAGCGGGTGCCGATGTCGCCGCTCCAGGTGGCCGTAGAGTAACGCTGCAATCCCGGGAACCCGGAACGGGTGAGCAAAAAGACCCGGCGGTTGGGATCGGCCTCCCGCTGGCCGTTGTAGATGGCCTCGGCATTCATCAGGGCATAGGCGTTGAAATATTTGGCGGAGGGGCCCAGGGCTGTGGGGGTCATCAGCGCCTTGCGGTATTCCACACTGGCATTGGAAAGGATGTCGGGTTCTGAGGCATCCATCCACCAGGCATCGAAGCCCTTTGGTAAAAGATGCTCCTTCATCTGGCCCCAGAAGAGTTTCCGGGCCTCGGCATTGTAAGCATCGTAGAAGGAGCCGATGTATCCCCGACCCACCCAGTCACGGATGCTGTCTTCGGTGGCGCGGCGGTACATCCACCCTTTGGCGTCGAACTCCTTGTAATGGTCGGTGGTGTGGTAGAATTTGGGCCATACCGAGATCATGATCCGGGCGTCGAGGCTGTGGACGCTGTCGACCATCGCCTTGGGATCGGGAAAGCGCGAGGCGTCGAATTCGTGAGAGCCCCAGGCCTCCTCAGGCCAGTAAAACCAGTCGAGGACGATGTTGTCGAGGGGGATATTCCGCTTGCGGTACTCTTTCACCACACCCAGCAGCTCATCGCTGGTTTTATAGCGTTCGCGGCTCTGCCAGTAGCCCATGGCCCACTTGGGCATGATCTGCGATTTCCCGGTGAGGGTACGATAGCCGCTGATCACCTCGTCCATGTTGTTCCCCCTGATAAAGTAGTAATCGATCTGGTCGCCCATTTCCGACCAGAGGGAGAGGGCTTCCTGTTCCTCCTTCGGTCGGGGGCTCAGGGCCTTCAGCCCGATGTAGGAAATCCCCCCGTCAGGTTTCCATTCCAGCTTCACAGGATATCGCTTGCCGGCCTCCAGTTCACAGCTAAATTTATAGGTATTGGGGTTCCAGGCGGTCCGCCACCGCTCGGGGACCACCAGTTTCCCGTCGATCCATACTTTCGTATAACCAGCATAGTAAAGCTTGAAATGGAACAGCCCGCTCTCCTTCGGTTCGATCTCCCCTTTCCAGACGATAGTGGAGTTTCCGAAGCGGAACCCTTCGGGGAAATTCTTTACCGTCTCCAGGTTTTCATAGTCAATGGCTGTTTCGTTCCGCTCCACGAACACATCGCTGGTGTCGGAGTTGGTATAGTAAAAGGCCGACAGTCCGCCTGATTCGCCTTTGGCATTGTAGAGCCCGAAGAGGTCCATTTCGGAGTAGTCGCGGGGGTCACCGAATTTCGAGAGGGAATAGTTGTCCCAGAGGATGCCGTAATTTTTGTTGGATACCAGCATGGGTACCGACACCTTGGTATTGTACTGGAAAAGCACCTCATTTTTCCCCTTGTAGTTGAATTCGTCACTCTGGTGTTGCCCCAGGCCGTAGAAGGCTTCATCGGTGGGTGATTCCCATATCTGTTGCATGGTGAATCCTTTGGTGCCTTCCACCTCAATGGGGGAGAAACTGCGTCCTCCCTCCCGTTCGCTGGTGATCAGGTTTCCGTTACCGTCGAGGAAGGTCACCTGCCCGGTGGCCAGGGCCACTTTGGCTTTGACTTCGGCAGCCGATACCGTGACAAATCCTTCTTCCTCTGTTACAGTGAAGGGCGGCACCGTGGTTTGGTCGATGACAATCAGGCTTTTTGCGTCTGAAAAGGATCTCTCCGGAACCGCTGTCACCCGTATAATCCGGTCGGTGACGACGCTCACTTTCAGCATCGACGTTTCTGTTGGTGACGCAGGCTTCAGCCTCACCAGCACTCCGTTGTCAGTTTGTTCCCATTCCTTCTGTCCGCATGAGATCATGAGAAGGAACAGAACTGGTAAAAAGAGTAACTTCTTCATAAGGGTAAAGGTGATTTTATAAGTTGTTGTTCTAGATTTTGGCATTTATTTGAATTGAACGCATCAGGGGAGATAAGGTCAACCAGGACAGGCTTCCCGGATTAGGGTGGTCAGGATGCGTCAGATTTGATAGTAAACAGACATTGGTTTATTAGGTTAAGCATCCTGAGGTTGAGGATCAGGGGGCCAGGTAGGTGTCGTGTATCTGGCGGTATATCTCCATCGTTGCGTTGATATTTTTCTCCCGGTCGGTGACGCGTTCACCCCAGCCGTAGGGTTCCCAGATGCAGGCGCCTTTGCCCATGTCTCCGGGGAGGCCGAAGACGATATCGTGGACTTCTTTTTTGTACCAGGAATATTCGACCACGTTGACGGGTTTGTGGTATTTTTGGGTGAGGGCCAGCAGGTTAGCCTGGAGGTCGTCGAGGGTGCCATGCCAGCGGGGGTAGTAGGAGAGGCCGATGAGGTCGAACCGTACGCCGCGGGCGATCATGTTGTCGAGCCAGAAGACCGACTCGTCATTTTGTCCGCCCAGTGCGATGTGCATCATAATAGGTACGGTGGGGTCGACCGACTCAACGGCTTCCACCCCTGCCCTCAGGAGGGCCGCCAGGTTATCGGGCTGACTGATATGGCCATCGGGCCAGAGCATCCCGTGGTTGATTTCGTTGCCCACCTGCACCATGGCGGGAGGGGTTCCCTGGTTCTTCAGGGCGGTCATCACCTGCACCGTATGGGCAGCCAGGGAATCCCGGAGGGCATCAAAACCCTTGCCGGTCCAGGCCTGCGGCTGGTTCTGCTGCTGCGGGTCGGCCCAGTAATCACTGTAATGAAAATTGAGCAACAGATCCATTCCTGCCTCTTTCACCCGCCGGGCCATGGCCAGGGTATGCTCCTGATCGCAGAATCCCTTTCCGGGCGAATAACCCTTTTCCTGTTCAGGATGGACGAAAACCCGCAGCCTGACCGTGTTGAAACCACACTCGCGCAACAAAAGAACGCCGTCTTTCTCCTCCCCGTTATATAGGAGTTTCTCCCCGCGGGCTTCCATTTCCGGCAGCCACGAGATGTCGGCACCTATCATCCGGCCTATGATTTTGGTGGTGGGAGGTAACTGCTCTTCCCCGGGCTGCATCATCACGAAGTCCCCTGGAACTATATGCAGCTCATGGGCCCCGGGCCATGTTTTATCGCAGGAAGCCTCCACCTTAACCTTCCCAGGCTGCACTCCCGTGACATAGTAGAAGGTGGCCTCTCCGCCGGTGAGGATAACGCGGGCCGTTCGTTTTCCCGCCGTATCAGCCTCCAGGGCCAGCTCCTCACCGCTCTTGGCGGTGAGTCTTCCTTCACCGTCAAGGGTCACCCTGATGGTATCCGTGGCGGAAAGAATCTCCCGTCCCAGACTGTCGGCCAACGTTACCCGCATGAGGGTCTGGTCATTGCCGTTGGCCCGAAGGGTCGTACTGTAACTGGTGAGCATTACATTGACCGGCGTTCCGCTTTCCACCTGCCTTACACTGGCATAGCCCACAGGCTTCTTTACTTCATGGTGGCACCCAGCCAAAAGGGCCCAACCCATCAACCCCCATAAGATCTTACACCTCATTTGTAATATGTTAAAATGTTGTATTTTATATTTTTAAATCAACGCTGGTGAATTGATATATTTCTCCCTTCCGCTGTTTCAAAATCCTTGGGGTGACCTCCCGGGGCATTCAAGGATGCCCTGTTTTACAAAAATAGGATTTTTCCCCAACAGCCGGAAAGGAAATGATTGGTTCATACCCAATCTGCTACAGTGGACATCCATCTGGTGATCAGAATGGTCCTATTACCGGCTGTAACTATGGGTCGATGCCGAAAGGATGATCCCCCTGAAACAATAGACCGCCGGTCCTCTCTGCCGATTGATTTGATCAGTCGTCTGAAACCTTAAATTTCTTCTTATCCTCTTTGCAGATGGACTTGATGAGCCGGCGGCCGGAATGGATGCCGGTGGGCAGTCCGCCCCCGGGTTCCACCCACTGCCCGCACATGTAAAAGTGGTTTAATCCGGGCAGCGTCTGCTTCATGGGCTTGACCATGGTCATGGCATTTTGCGGGGTGATCAGCCACCCTTCGAAGCTCCCCTTCCAGTTGCCGGTATATCTTTCGAAGGTCGTGGGAGTGGCTACATCACTCATCTCCACCTGGGCAGTGATTCCCGGGAACCGCTGCTCCAGGCAGGCAATGACTTTCTCAAAGGCCTCCTCCTTGGCGGCCAGGTAGGCCTGCCGGTTCTCAGAAAGCTTCTTCCAGAAGCCATAATCGCTTTCGAGCATAACGGTCAGGGCCGTTTTTCCGGGAGGTGCCAGGGAGGGATCGTGATGGTAGAGGTGAACGGGCAGCCTGCTGAGGGTCACACCGGCGATCTCCACCGGTTCCTTCAGCGGGAAGCTGAAACCCGACACGGTCAGGGGTACCTCTTCAAAGGTACGGTTTACCCCTAGTCCGACAAACAACAGGGAGTGGAAGAGGGGCCATTTTTCATATTGTTCGAGCAGTGCGGGAGAGGTGAATTTACCTTCCAGCATTTTGAAAATGGTGGTGTACCCGTCAGCGGCTGAGATGACCCGATAAGCCCGCTGTTCCGAACCATCGGCAAGCACCACTCCCAGGACATTTCCATTTTCGGTGAGGATATTCTCCACCTTTGATTTATAGTGGATTTGGCCCCCCAGATGGAGGTATTTCTTTTCCAGTGCCTTTGACAGGGGCATTGACCCTCCCAGAGGGTAGCCGGCATTCCGTTTATGCAGCCAGGCAAAGGTGAACAGCATGAAAAACAGGGAAAATTCGGGGATCCAGATCTCCCTGAAGGCCTCTTTCAACAGAGGTTCCTTCAGACGGTCTATAAAATCGACGATGGTGGTGTTCATCCACTTCTTCATTAGAGCGCCTTTGGTGGCCATGGCCCACCCCAGGGCAGCCTTTTCCTTCAGCCGCTGCCATAAAGGAGCTTCTTTCCCCGACATATCAAAGACCAGCACCATCCTGATCCCGTTGGTGAATTCGCGGATGGGACCGGCATCGGCCGGACTAATTTCCAGCAGATGCTTTTCCAGGCGGTCTATATCGGTCCAGAAGTTAACCACCCTGCCATCGGAGGCCTCATAACGCATGTACAGCTCCATGTCAACGAATTCCCTTCCGGGGAGAAGGCCTACCTCTTCCCAGATATCATGGAAACTGCTTTGGGGATTGGATCCCACCAGCCAGTGAATGCAGGCGTCGATGGTGAAACCTTTGCGATCCCATGAGGTACACAAACCGCCGGGTTTGTCGTGCATTTCAAAGATTTCTGTGCTATAGCCGTTCTTTTGACCATAAATTCCGGCAGCCAGTCCGGCAAAACCGCCGCCCACGATGATGATCCGGTTTTTTTCCATAATTCCAAATATGATGTGGTAAGTTATGGAATTATTCTCTCTGATCAGCTGGCGGCCATTCATTTTTTAAAACTTTGATAATGAGCGGGGGTATTGCGTCTTCTTGAACGGATCCGGAAAAAGAAAGAAATGTTAAGTTGAAAAAATTATGTTATCTTTAAGGGTGTTCAATGCCGGCCATCTCTATCCTCCCGACAGATCCGGGAAAGGGTAAAACCATAAATCAGGGTACGCTGATCAGGACCATTAACTATTGGTTAAAATGACAGAAAACCATCTAAAGTATCCCCGTCAACAGCCGGGGAATCTGCCTTGCAGAGTGGCAGACGTGGTGCAGAATATCTCAGGTTTTATGCATTGTAACACCCTTGATGACTTCAGGCTGATCTGTGCAAACAAGAATTTTGAGGCTTATTTCGGATTGACCACGCAAAAAATCGCTGAAATGGGCTCTTTATTTATCAGGAGGTATTACCATCGGCAGACCTGGATCAGTTCATTGCGACACATTTTAACCATGGGACTGGACCATCGGGAACAGAAAGTGTTCGGCCATATCCAGAAAATCAGAAAAAGCCCTGCGCAACCCTATCGTTTCTTCATTTGTACTACAAGGGTGCTGCCCCAATGGAACTGTTATGTGACCGATTATGTTCCCGGAGATTTATTCGGATTGAAGTCAGAAGGGATTGGCGCCATTAACAATTGTATGGATTTCATCCACACCAACCAAAATAAGTTTTCCTCCCTCACTCCCCGCGAAAAAGAGATCGCCCACCTCATCGGTATGGGGAAAACAAGAAGTGAGATTTCGAACATGCTTTTTATTTCAAAACATACCCTTGATAACCACCGCAAGCATATTCGTCAGAAAACAGGGGCTCAGACTACCGCTGAACTACTGCATTTTATACAAATTTTCGATGCATTCAATTGAATCATAAGAAAATGACCGAATTCGGTCATATGTATTCTTATGTAAATTAAATAACTTTCGTGGCAACGCTGCCAGAATTTGCTGTTTCCCTTGTATGGGGAGCTCTGTTTAACTTGGCATGGCATGGGCCTCAACTAATTCAAACCAAGATGAATCTGAAATTATTCCCATTTACTTTTTTACTTTTTGTTTTTTGCCTGTGTATTTCGATACCCTCCAGGGCGGATATGGATTTCATCAAATCCGCCAATGTGACAGTTGAATCTCATTTGTCGGAAGGTTACATCAGTTTGAAAATACCGATGTATGAAAACGAGTCTCTGGATGAATGCTTACGCTCAGGCTCCGGTTTCTTCCTGGAAATCCAAAACGATGACATCCTTCATTTTTGTCTTTTCTTCCAATCCTCCAAAGCTGATGGAAGCGAAGGTTTCCAACCTGACAGCGATGAAAAATACAGCATCTGGGTGGCCAAAGGTTCGGGGGCCTGCAGGGTGGTGACCAGTGGAGCTGAAGGGGGTGATGTGACCATATCTTCTACCCCCACTTTCACCGAATGCCAGTTCAAGGTAGAAAATCATGAGGTGTACGCCACCTTTCTCATTTATATTGCTGAACCGCTCCTGGGGAAGAGTATTGATTATACCGTGACCATGGTTCCGGATAAGAACAATGACAGTGCCGGGCCTCCGACCCATGACTTCTCCGTCACGGGTTCCATGGATGGCATCTCCTATGCGACCCCTTCCATTAATACCCCGGGTTTTTCCGATACTCCCGGATTTTATGACGCGACATTTACCATTACAAATCCCAGAACCGGATCCACCTATAAATGGGATGACCAGACCCCCAGGAGCTATTCGACCAATCTGCCGCCTGATACCTTCAGAATTAAAGAGAGTCCGCAAACCCATACGCTCTACTTTTACCATAAGGTATCGGATTGGCAAAAGTACACGGTTTCAGCATCCATGACGCTTCCCGCTTACCAGCAGCCCTATCATTTTGCGGCTACGGATTCTGTCAATGGCGACACAAAAATCAGTTGGAATATCGCTTCTTCCCCTGATCCTCAACAGATAGCCGACAGATTTGAAGTGCAGCGGTCAACAGATTCCCTTTTCAGCGTGACAACCACCGTAAAAACCATCGACTTTGATAAGACTAAAACTTATTACAGTTTTATAGATGAAACCAGCAAGGAGAACATCAACGGAAAGTTATGGTACCGCATAAGGAGAACGAAGTCCGAGGCGAAATGGGGATGGGCGGTCTGCGCCAAGACCTCCATCGTCAAATCCATGACACACCGTTATATTGCCTCTGCTCAGGCTGGGTTACTGGAGAACAACATCGCCCGTATTACCTGGGAGTATGATCAGGGGAATATCTGGTCAGAAAACTCCGTGGTCATGCTGGAACGCTATAACATCACCAACGGTGGGGTCAGGGAAGTGATAACCTTGCCGGCCGATTCAGTGAAAAAGAGATCTTACTCAGAGGAGTTGTTCCTGATGTGCAATAAGTTCACCTATAAAATTTATGTCAAACCAGGAAGCATCAAATATTCGGCACAGGAGCCACTTTCCGTTTCAGGCGGCAACATCGTGCCGGTGGAGTCGGGTTCCCTGCAGGGGCTTCATGCCTCAAAAGGCTACTTCTCCAACCGCATTGAACTGGAATGGGAAACCGACGGACTGATCATCGATTATTTTACGGTTAAAAACCGCGTCTACCAATCGGGAAAGGTATTCAAACAAATTGCTCAGGTCACCGGAACCGCGGGTTCTGAGTTCTACCAGTACAGTGATATGCAGTCCACCCCGGGAGAGATTTATGAGTACCAGATAGTGGGCGTAACCCGATGTGCCGACGTCACTGTATACACCGATACCTTGTATGCCTATGGCTTCAGAACCCCGACAGGCGATATCTACGGCAGGGTAACCTTTGAAAGCGGCCAGGCGGAGGAAAAGGTGGAAGTGCGCCTTGAAAGCGAGGAAGGGGTCATGGGACAGAGTCTTGAACTGAATGCTTCCACTTATGCTTCCATCGATACCTTGTTCCTGGAACATACCACTGCGGCACTGACCCTTCAAGCCTGGCTTTCTCCCGATGAAGTAACGGGTATCAGGAAGATCTTCTCAAAGCGTGGCATGTATGAGCTGGGAATTGAAGAGGATCGTTTTTATTTCATGGCCGGAAACCGCACCCTGGTATCGGAGAAACCGGTATCCTCCCTGTTGGCGGGAAACGGATTTATCCATCTCTCAGCGGTGTTTGGTGGCGACAGCCTCTTTTTGTATGTGGATGGAGCGCGCACTGACAGCCTGGCCTATGACGGGAGTGTGAAGGGAAACAGGCAGGAGGCCACCCTGGGAGTGAATTATGACGGCATTATCGATGAGGTGAGAATCTGGGAGCGCGCACTGCCTTCTTATGAGATCCAACGGGATTATAACCGGTATCTGACCGGAGGGGAAAATGGATTAATTGCCTATTGGAGTTTTAATTATGCTACAGACCATGAATTCTACGATTGTTCTTATAAAAACAGTGATTACAATGAGAACCATGGTCAATTGAATGGGACCGTGTTGAATGACCAACGGATTCCATCAGGCAATCAGCTTGGTTATAAGGGGGTTACCGGGGTTGACGGTTCCTATTCGATCAGGGCGGTCCCTTATTCCGGGAACGGCACCGTCTATACCATCATTCCCCGGCTGGGCATTCACCAGTTTGAGCCCGCGCAGGAGGTCAGGTTCATCGGTCCGGGCTCTGAGACCTTTACCGTCAATTTCATTGACAAATCGTCTTTCAGGGTGACCGGAGTAGTCACCTATGAAGGGGGCACCATACCTGTCGAAGGGGTCTCCTTTGCCATAGACGGGGTAACAGCCATGGGAAAAAAGGGGAGTGTCCTGATGACGGATGCCAATGGGGAGTTCGAAATCCAGGTCCCCGTGGGATCTCACGAGGTGGTGGCCAAAAAGGATAACCATCGGTTTAAAAATGAAGGAAAGATTACAGACAGTTATCTGCAGGACCTCAATTACCAGGATGAGGTTCTGGGAGTGAAGCTGACTGATGTCACCAGGGTGAGGTATATTGGCAGGGTGGGAGGGGGGTCCCTGCAGGAGGCCTACCTGCTGGGGCATTCTCTCTCTAAAAATAACCTGGCCGATGGGATCAGGGTGATTCTGACTTCTAAAAATCCGGCTTACCAGATCGCCAGCCGCGACACGACCCTTCAGTTTGCCCATTTGGTCCCCTCCTCCAAAAAGGGGACCGGCTGGTTTAAGAACAACAGCGTCCAATATTCAGCAGAGACAATCACCATCTATCCCAATGGGGAAACCGGGGAATTTATGGCTGATGTCATTCCGGAGTCTTTTACCGTCAGGGTTTTTGTACCCGGCCATGACAACATTCCCGGATCGGGAGAAAATCTCGATTTTTCCAAGAGTTTTACCTTCCAGAAGGAGATCCATCAGTATACCGATTCACTCCTCAAGGATTCTGTCTGGGAAAAAAAGCAATACGCTGATACGGTGTTTTACCAGAAGTCTCAAAAATTCATCAAGCGTTACTCTCCGGAAGTTAGAATCCGACAGGTTAACCCGGCCAATAACCAGTTTCTCCCCTATTTCGGGAATGACACGGTTCAGATCATGGCCCTGGATGGTTCACTGACAGAGGTTCCGATTTACAAGGCAGCACAAAAAGTCTATACCCTGGGCATGCCGGTGTTCTTACAGGGGGTGGATTATAAATTGAGGGCCGACATTTTTGAGAATTACATCTATTACAATGCCAACGGCTCGGTAAAAGCCGATCGTGCCCCCGATGAGATTCCTACCCAGGATGCCCGGGTTAATTTCTCCAATAACATAGCCACACCAGATCAGTCGGTCGTCACTGTTGAAGCCGGCGATAATGGAGTGGCCTATTATGCCTTTACGGCTGGAGAACCTGAAATGACTTCAGCCAAAAGAAAAATCACCGCCACTGTTTCCTTTGGCGGGGAATCATCGACGGTAACGATTCCCTGGTTAAAACCGTTTGATGCCATTGTCCTGGGGTATAAACAGGCCGGTCATAATTTTGTCACCAAAGGCCCGGATAAGGTTCTGATGGTTTTACGTGATCCTCCCGGAAGCAACAGCTATTCCTATCTGGAGAAAGGCACCACCCACAGTGAATCGTCTAAGTATACCGGATCAATTGCCAACAGCGGCGAGGAATCCTGGGTCCTCGGCTTCAAACAGACGACCATTACATTCACCGGAGTGGGGGCAGGAACGATCACCCCGCTTACGGAAACAAATGCAGGGGTGACCCTGGGGGTCCTTCATGAAGAGAAATATGAGGGCAGTGATGCCAAAAAGATCTCCACCACCATCACCACACGGTTCCAAACCAGCAGCGACCCCTCCTATGTCGGGGCCGATGCCGATGTCTATATCGGTTATTCAACCAACATTGCCTATGGGGTCACACAAAACGTAACCATCGTTTCGAAGGAGCTTTATGGCAACGGCGACGGATTTCTGTTGTATGATGCCATTACCCCTGTGCCTGGTGATTGGTACCTGGTGCAAAAAAAAGGACTGGGTGTGGCCCAGACTTTCGAGACCATGTTTGCCTATCCGCAAAGGCATATTGAGCAGGTGCTGTTACCCGAACTGATCAGTATACGCAACACTCTCCTGATGCCTCCGGGTTTATACTCTGATGAACAATGGCAAAAAATTGCCAACCAGAATGATTCTGTCTTCGTGGTGTCGAAGCTGGCTGCCTCAGATCCAAACTATGGAAAGAGCAACAGTGATGAGGTATTCAACAATCCTGATTTTTCGGGGTTTGACGGGAATAGCTATAAGATCTACTTCCCCGATAACCAGGAAGTGAAGACAGATACTATATTGTCAATCAACCAGATGGTGGACAACTGGAAACAAAGGCTACAGGATAACGAAAAGGCAAAGGTCAACGCCAACGTCCTTCAGAACTATTCCTTCGAAGGGGGGACCCAGGTTGAATACAGTGAAGCTTACGCGACTGAAAAATCGCACGAAAGTTCTTTTTCACTCATGATCGGAGGACAGGTCGCCAATGATTACTTTTTTGCAGCTTTAGGTTCCACTGTCAGGTTTGATTTCAAAGAAACCGTTCAAACCACCCATGGAGGCACTTTTTCTACGCAAGAGGAGGCCCGGCATGTCAAAGGATTTGTGCTTGACGATTCAGATGGAGATTATCTTAGCGTGGATGTTTGCAGGGAGAAGGATTGGGATCCTTCTTCCGAGGAGTATGACACGGGTAACCTTTCACAGGGGAACACAGCCGATACCGAAGAGAAGGAATATTATTCCAGTTTCATCTTCAGAACAAAAGCCGGTGCCTCCTCCTGTCCGTTTGAAGATGAATATGTGACAAAGTATTTCGAACCCGGCCAGCATGTCATCGATAAAGCAACCATGCAGATTGAAGTTCCGGAGATCGCTGCCGAAAAGGATTTTATCGAGAATGTCCCTTCAGGAGGAACAGCCTACTTCAATCTCTACCTGAGGAACAACTCAGAAATCAAACAGGACAACTGGTTTACCCTGCAAATCGTCAACGCTTCCAATCCCTATGGAGCAAGGATGTTTATTGATGGTTCCCCGATTGGAAACGGGCTTCATTTCTTAGTTCCCGCTGGCAGTACCTTGTCTAAAACCCTGGAGGTGAGGAAGGGATCTGTTTTGAATTATGATAATTTAAAGCTGCTCCTCCAATCACAATGCCAGAACGATATCCTGGATACCTTCTCCTTTTCTGTCCACTTCATTCCCTCCTGCAGTGATGTGACCATTGAGAAACCTGGCAAAAACTGGATTTACAATACGAAATTGCCAGTGGTCGACGTGGATGGTGTGAAAAAGCATTACATGGAAGTGCTGATGAGCGGATTTGATGTGAACTACGACAGTTTCAACCATATTGAACTGCAGTATAAATCCTCGGCAGAATCGGATGACCAATGGAAAACCCTGATGAACTATTATGGGGATTCCATCCTCTACAAGAAGGCCCTTGAAAAAGGAAACGCCGCCTTTATCAACCCTGCTGATGCCGGAAAAATCAAGTTTCTCCTGAAAATGGATGATCTGCCCGATCAGAAATATGACCTGAGGGCGGTTTCGGTCTGCCTGATCAACAATGAAGAGATTGAAAACTACTCTGAAACGGTGAGCGGAATAAAGGATATGCTGTGCCCGCGCCTGTTCGGCAGTCCGCTGCCTGCCAATGGCATCCTGACCATTCAGGATGAACTGAGGCTCAACTTCAATGAACCCGTGGCAGAAGGATTGCTGACCAAAAACAATTTCCAGGTTACAGGCATCAGAAACGGGGCGGTGAATGATCATTCGGTTTCCATCAGCTTTGATGGGATCAATGACTTTCTGGAAACGGAATTTGAGAAAAACATGGTAGGGAAAGATCTGACCGCAGAGATGTGGATCAGGTCAGAGGCGCCGCAGGAGGCGGTACTCTTCAGCCACGGCAATGTCAATGAAGCCATAGGCATGTCTCTGACCGCCGATAACCATCTGGTGTTGTTTGTCGGGGATAGGGTAATAAAAAGTGCGCAGCCTGTTCCTTTTGAACCGGGAACCTGGGCGCATGTGGCTTTTGTTTACAATAAAGAGGGGTCGATTTCGGGATATTACAACTTCAGCGAAGTGATCAGTAAAGCTCCTGCAGGTCAATACGCCGGCGTCGGCAATATGGTGTTGGGAAAAAGCATGGACGGCCAGGGAGGATTCTTCAGGGGCCTGATGCATCATGTACGGGTCTGGAATAAGACAGTGACTTCAGGAGAACTGCAGGTCAACAGCTTAACGCAGCTTTCAGGCACAGAACCCGGGTTGCTGGCCTGCTACCAGATGGACAACGGGATGGGCCCGATGGCCGAAGACAAGGCCCGGGGGGCCCACCTGACCCTCCATGGCTGTACCTGGAGCGTGCCCCAGGGAAGAGCAGTCCGCTTCAACGGCGTGGATAGTTATGTGCAAATAAATACAGGGAGTGCCGCGATTACCAAATCGATGGACTTTACCCTTGAATTCTGGTTCAAGGGAGAACCCGGACAGACTACTGCCACTTTATTGTCAAATGGCAAAGGCGATGGTCAGGATCTGGGAGGTTCGGCCAATCTCTTCTCTGTCGAATTCAATGAGAACGGTCAGCTCTGTTTTATCAACAACGGGATCAAAGAGATCACCGAAGGGGATTATCTTGACAACAACTGGCATCATTTCGCCATCAACGCAGGCCGTACCATCGGTCGGGCTCAGATTTACATCGACGGCAATCTGGTCCATTATTTCGATGTGACCCGGTTGGGGGGGATCGCTTCTTCCTTCATGTGTGCCGGTGCCCGGGGATGGTATGCACCTGGTGCCCCCTCCACACTCCTGATTGACCGTCCTTTCAAGGGAAGTATCGATGAACTGAGAATATGGAACCTTTACAAGTACGAATCTCAAATTGCGAAAAACAGAAATGTGAAACTTGACGGGACTGAAATGGGCCTGCTGGCCTATTATCCTTTTGAATACTACAAGGAATGGCAGGGACTGAAAGAACTCGATTTCACTCTGGCCGACATGAAAAAAAGGAAAGATCCGGGTTCTGCCGTTCCCCCGGCCGTCAGCCATAATGCCGTACAGATTTCCGACATCCCTCCGGTCATTGACAAAGGCCCTGTTTCCAACCTTGAATTTGATTTTGTGGTAAACAACGACGCCCTCATCGTCAATCTTGAAGAGTCGCCCGAGAAAATTGAAAAAACGGTGGTCACTTTCAATGTGGATGGTGTTCAGGACCTCCATGGGAATAACACCATTTCTCCCATCACCTGGAGCGCCTTTATTGACCGGAACATGGTGAGGTGGAGTGAGTCCGCCCTTGAGATCTCCAAAGAACAGGGTAAAGAGGTGGTATTTAAAGTGCAGGCCGTGAACCTGAGCGGTTCCCTTCAGAATTTCACCCTCCGGAATGTGCCCTCCTGGTTGAAGATCACCCCCACCTCAGGGACTATTCTACCTAATTCTTCTCTTGAACTGAAAATGGAGATTGACGAAGGGTTGAACATCGGAACCTATAACGAGATGATCTATCTGGTCAACAGCGATAATGTGGCTGAGGTGCTGGAATTAAACGTCTCCTCAAAAGGAGAAACCCCACCCTGGACAGTAAATCCGGGAGATTTCAAGTACAACATGCAGGTTTTCGCCAAGTTGCGCATTAACAACATCTTTTCAAAGGATCCCGATGATATGATTGCTGCGTTTTCTGGAGGGAAATGTGTGGGTGTTGCCCATGTGCAATACGAAGCCCGCAACGATATGTGGTATGCTTTCCTGGTGGTATACTCCAATGAGGTGAGCAGCAACAGCATTACTTTCAGAATCTGGGATGCCAGCACCGGCATCGTCTTTCTGGCTGATCCGGGAATAATCATTGGTTTTGCCAACAACACCACCGTGGGATCGCCCGCACAGCCCCAGCGCTTCGATGCCGGAAACATGGTTTGTCAGAATCTGGAGTTGTCACCCGGATGGAACTGGATCTCCTTTCAGGTGAAATCACCTCTGCTGGGCAGTCTCAATGAACTCCTGACTGATCTGTCGTGGGATTCGTCCAACTTCTTCAAAAGCGAAGCCGATAACCTCAGTGCCAACTATTCGGTGGTTCAGGGCAAATGGGTGGAAGAAAATCCCCTGACCATGACCAATTCCCGGATGTATAAAGTGTCAACGACCATCACCCAAACCCTGGCCATTGCCGGCAACAAAATTAAACCGTCGTCGGAGTCGATTCCCGTCATTGGAAACCAGTGGAATTATATCGGCTATTTGCCGTCGGTAAGGCTGAAAGTGGATGAAGCGTTGGCTGGCTACGAGGCCCATGAAAAGGATATCATCAAATCGCAAGATGCCTTTGCCATGTACGCCGGTAACATCGGGTGGGTGGGAAGTCTTTCTTACCTTGAACCCGACAAGGGATATATGCTCTTCCGGAATGGAAATGACGGGGTGAACCTCCGCTATCCTGACACGGAAGGAACACTGAAGGGAGGTTACCCTGAACATTCCGGGGGGTTTGTATCCCATGCGTATTCAGGGAATATGAACTTGGTGGCCATCACCGATATGACCCCGGCTTCCAATGACCGCATCCTTACCTTCTCCGGTAATGAACTGGTGTCAGCCACTCCTGTCAGGTTTCTCGATTCAGGTCCGATCTATTTCATCACCATCCCCGGTCACGGTGACCAGCTCCTGAGGTTCCGGCTCGAACGCAACGGGGAGATGGCCGGTGAAACCCGGGATCCTTATCTTTTTAAGCTGAATACCATCACCGGAACTTTAACAGAGCCGGTCGTTCTCAGTTTCAGCCAACAGGAGGAGCTGGTCAGGGCTTATCCCAATCCCGTCAGCGATGAAGTCACTATTGCCCTCTCTACCCTAAAAACGGGATCCGTTGAAATTGAAGTGACAGATTTAACCGGAAGATCTCTTCTCAGCATTCAGGGCCAGGAGATTCACAATGGATCTTCGGTCACAAAGATCGACTGCCGCGGTCTGAACCAGGGCTTCTACCTCGCCAGGATTATTCTGGATGGAAGTTGTTATGTCGTAAAACTGGAGAAAAAATGATAACAAGATGTATAGACTGGTGTGGTCCTATAAACATGTCCATATTAAAACCTGCAAAAATGAATCTTTCAAGGGTTATTTTCCTGATGACCGCTGCGCTGATGTTTTTGGGCTGCAGTGAAGACACCGATCCCTGGCCGAAGCAACCCGTGCCTGAATGGCAGGTGGATTCGCCCGCATTACTTCCCAACAGTTTTTCAGCCTTTATTGCTATCCCTGAAAACCTGCAGGTTTTTGCCACCGACAAGGATATGGTGGCTGCCTTTATCAATAACCAATGCCGCGGAGTCGGAACCCTGATCAGGGGAGATGACGATAAAATCAGCGTCTATGCCCTCACCATCAGGGCAATGGAGGATGAAAGCGGCAGTATTGTATTCCGGTATTATAATTCAAGACTCTCTTACCTCTACGAAGCCAGGCAGCGGATAGCATTTGAAATCGACGGAACTTATGGAACGTTTGATGCGCCGGAGATCCTGGATTTAGAACCACTTGCCAATTGAGTCCGGAACACGGATCCCTTTGTGACCATTGATCGACACTTTATAAATAAAACATGATGATCAGGAAAATACTCGGAACCTTTATCATTTTTACCCTGTTTTCTGGGATAGTGACGGCTCAGGCCCCTGTCCTGCGGCAAGCCGCTGACTTGGATGTGACCCCCAAAGCCTCCATATGGAACAATATGTTTATAGAAATAGCGGGTGGCAGTCAGATGTTATTTTCTGCAGATGCAGAGAATCTTGATTTTAAAGAGCGGCTGACTCCCCAGGTTGCGCTGTCGCTGGGGAGGTGGTTAAGTCCTGCATTCGGGGTATCTGTGAAGGCGGAGGGTTGTTCCCTCAACGGCTTCAGCACAACTGAAGGAGAATATGCGGCGGCTGATGAAAGCAGCCTCCCCTTTGATCGTGATCCTGTCAGAAAAGAGGTCACCATCAATCCCGATGGAACGTACCGTCACTTCATCAGATACGTCAACTTCTCACTGAATCTCTCTCTGAGCCTTACCGATCTCATCCTGGGGTATAACGACCATTCGGTTTTTAGTCTGGTTACCTCAGCCGGAATCGGGAACATGCATGTATTTGGTTACAAAGGGATTCCCCGGAAGAATTCGTTGTCGGGAAATGCAAACATGACCCTGAAATTCCATCTTTCTCCCTGGGTGGAACTGAATCTGAACGGTTCAGCCACGGCGTTTCCCAACCAATTTGAAGGAAGAATGGCCGGAACCCGTGATTATGAAAACTATCTGACGGCCAATGTCGGGTTGGTGTATAACCTGGCAGGGCGGCGTTTTGCGGGATCCAGGACTCCAACCAGTGCAAACCCCTCAAAATAGCCGGTCCTCCCCGGTACCCAACTTTTCAGGTTGCCAACTAAGTATACCATAGAGGAAATGCTCGATTTCGACAAGGCTGTCGGGAAAGCCCTTGAATTTGCGGCCCGGGATGGGAATACGCTGGTTGTGGTTACTGCAGACCATGAAACAGGTGGATTAACCCTGGTGGGTGGCGACATCAAATCGGGCATGGTCTCAGGTCGGTTTACTACCGGAGGCCATACCGGTATTGCCGTGCCTGTTTTCGCTTATGGGCCCGGCGCTTCAGAATTTACCGGGATGAATGAAAACACCTTCTTTTTCAATAAGTTCCTCAAACTATTAAGATTTAAATAGCTGTGATCGAAGATTCAGTTCCGTCACAACGGATTTTCGGTAGGATGCGTCTGCCTGTTGTGAGTGAAAAGGAAGCAGGCAGACTTGCATTAGTCTAGTGAGATTCAGCAAAAAACGAAGAGCGGCCAACATCATTCAGTTGGTCGCTCTTTTTGTGCCCGAGGCGGGAATCGAACCCGCACGATATTGCTATCACTGGATTTTGAGTC
>ERZ1645192.1647-NODE-1647-length-18645-cov-5.779236_pt1 | contig 18645 bp, 14 predicted proteins | sample MGYA00575354_ERZ1645192 | MGnify/ENA primary metagenome ERZ1645192 (study PRJEB40844, sample SAMN11349763) | freshwater sediment metagenome | isolation source: river sediment | host: Sediment | place: India: Faizupur Khadar , New Delhi | collected 2017-02-21 ... | reverse complement strand
CATATTCAGCGTCTTCGATGCAGAACGAATGGCTGATGAATATATCCTGTCCGTCGAGATTAACCACCTTGTCGGCCATTTTCTCCACCAGAAGGTTTAATGCTTTCTTTCTGCCCCGCACTTTTTCTCTCGGAATCAGATGTCCGTCGTTGTCCACGTTAAGGACCGGTTTAATTTGCAATGCCGTGCCGATAAACGCCGCCGCGCCGGATACGCGTCCGCCGCGCTTTAGGTGATGCAGGTCGTCCACGGTAAACCAGTGATTGACCTTCAGCTTGGTCTCTTCGATATACGCCGCCACATCATCAATGCTCTTCCCTTCGGCCTTTTTCTTGATGGCCTCGTTGACCAGAAGCCCGTAGCCTAAGGATGCGCACAGCGAATCGATGAGGATAATCTTGCGTTTGGGGTATTTTTCTTTCAGCTCGTCGACAGCAATCCGCGCCGAGTTGTAACTGCCTGAAAGACCGGACGAAAACTCGATGTGCAGGATATCGAACCCCGCGTCCAGATACTCGGTAAACAGTTCAACATATTCCGATGCGTTGACTTGCGAAGTCACCGGCTCCTTGCCGCCCAAAAGCTTGTCGTAGAAATCCTTTGCTGAAATCGAATTGAATCCGTCATCCTTGGATTCCACGTTTTCAATGTAGTACTTGTAGCTTAGCGGCCTTAAGCCGTATTTTGCCAAATAATCATTCGGCAAATCCGCCACGTACGAGATTGAGAGTTTAAAGTCAGCCATATACTGTTCCTCCATAAAAAATGATTTTTTATATTAGAGTCAGTAATTAATCAAATGAATTCATCAATTACTACTCTTTTTTTGCATTAATTCAAATAGTCGCCGAAAGTGATCGTCACCAGCGTTTGCCGGTTGCCCGAATCCTTGGTGCTGTATAGGGATACCGCCATCGCTTCGCCGCTCCAGGACACATCGAAAGCCTTGTTGTCGCTTTTGTCCGAGCGGAACGCGTCAGCGTACTGTTCATCCATGTACTGAATGATTTCCCCATTCAGGCTTTTCATACCGCGCGCGGATTCGTTTGGGCTAAAGAGCGTCATCTCAATCCTTTTCAGCGAACTGCCTTTAAAGACGTGCCGCGCTGAAAGCAGTACCGTGTCCGCCGGTTTGTACACATACTCCACAATGCTGGATGTGCTCTCGCTGTTGTTTTTGGTCTCGCCAGAGACCACGCTTAAGATGCCGTCGCCCAGTGCGCTTTCGCAGAACGGCAGCTTGAACACAGCCACCGATGTGCCGCTGTAACTGGACTCATAATAACTTAACACCGCATGTGTATCCAGATTTTCATCCACCGAGTAGCTTAAAGTAATCTCGGCGTTGTTTTTGTCCCAGACCACTTTGGGATTCGTGTTCAGGGCGCTGTAGATGTCCTGCGTATATCCTTCATCCGGATAGCCGAAGAATTTCATGCACTCATCGTAGACGTTCTGGACATCCTGCTCCGCAGTGTCACTGGCAAAATCGAAAAAGAATTCCACGCTGGACAGTGTACCGCCCGCACTGAACGAATAAACCAGTGTTGCGGGAACGGTTAAAAAAGTGGTTTCATAAGCGATTTTCGTGTTTTCAGAAAAATTATATGCGCTCGACCGGGTTTCGCTGGATATCAGTTGGCTAATCGTGGTATCCTTGCTATAGGTATCCGCTTTTTGAGTCGTCATATCCACCCGCATAATTTTGCGGCGAAAAAGTGACATCTCTTCGGTCGATGACGCACATGATGTGAACACAAACGCCGTCAGCAGAACCATAATCAGCCATCTTAATTGTTTCAGCCGGTATTTTGATGTGCGCTGGGTCATATCTCGCGTGTTTTTCATCACATTAAATTATACAATATCCGCATCGGATAATATATTAAATTTTTAAAAACATAGCCAGTCGGTTTTGCATTCTCCCGCCTTTTGCTATATAATACTTTTCGATAAAGATTAAACGAAAGAACGGTTATATGAGGTTATAATTGATGACAAAACGACTGACCATTATCGCGCTGTGCACGATTTTTCTTTTGACTGCGCTGACCGCCTGCGGAAAATCGGGCAAGAATTCCCCCGAACCGACGCCGCTCACCAGCGGAGCATCTGCCGCACCGTCGGACTCCCGCCCCATGATTGGCGTCAGTCTGTCCAGTGAGTCCCCGTTTAATCAGGTATTCGCCGAATCCTTCAGTGCTGTGTTTAAGGACAGCGATTATCAGGTAAAGGTCGTCTATGCTGACGGTGATTACAACAAACAGGTCGCTGATTTAGCCGATCTGATGACCGAGAACGTTAAGATTCTGGTCATCGACCCCGCCGATTTGGATAATCTCGAGTATATCTTGAGCGAATACGAAGTCGCGAATATTCCGGTCATCAATCTGACCGAATCGATTAATGCTTACACCAAGATGCTGATCGGCCCCTTTTACCGCAACATGGGCAAAAAGATCGGTGATTATACCTTCCAAAAACTGGCCAATGCCACCGACTACCGTTTCGAGACCAACACGGTCTTCTTACGCGGCAGTGTAGATTCCTCCAAGATGCAGGGCATCTATGACGGTTTCCTGGAAGCCGTCGGTGAGAGCCGATATAACACGCTGATTGCATCGCCCTACTGCAACTATGACCACGCCAAAGCAAAAGAAGAGATGGCCAGCATCTTAAGCCAATACGACGTCCATTGCGTCTTTGCCGAAACCGGTGATATGGCGTTGGCCGCCATTGAAGCCATCGATGAAGCGGGAAAAAGCGGCATCGTCATCACCACCATCGGCGGTGAACCCGAAGTGCTGGAAGAGGTGAAATCAGGCAGAATTGACGCCACGATCATCTATGCGCCCGACGATATGGCCAAAGTGGCCGCCACTTACGTCAAGCGGATTTTAAAAGACGGCTCAGATCTTCTGCTTCCGCAGTTTGTCGAGCTGAACTACGAAATCATCACCCCGAAAAACGTCACCAGCTATCTGAACGCAGACACCGTTTATGCGAGGGCCACCAAGTCCACCGAACTGCCGGCCGACCCCGTGCCCACGCCGTCTGCATCGCCTTCTGCGAGTGCTACAGAATAACTATCCAAGCACAAATAAAATAACGGCTGCCGAAAGGCAGCCGTTTTGTTTATCGCTGTTAATCATACATTCCGGCAAAGTCGATGGTGGCCAAGTCTTTCAGCGGCAGTTTCACCGGCTGTTTTTGCTTGGAAGACAGCAGCATGGCGAAAATCACTTCAATCGCGTCCCGTCCGGCTTTTGCGTCCACAAAAATCGGCTCTTTGCCCGCCAGGAAAGCCGCGAAGTTTTCATACACCGGCCGGTGTTTGTCGCCTTTCGCGGGCTGTGCCAGCTTCTCGTAGCTTTGCACCACTTCGCCCGGAATCGGGTCATCCTTCACGTTCCACTCCACAATCTTGGATACCGAAGGTCCCACCAGTTTGGCGGTTCCTGTCTCGCCAAAGACGTACAGCGTCTCCTCCAGATTTTTGGGGTATACGTTAATCGTACCCTCGATAAACCCATAGGAACCGTTCTTCATTTTGATGAGCCCAAGGCCCATGTCGTCGGTCTCAATGTAAGGGTGCGCCAGTCGGTCGGTGTAGGCGAATACTTCGTCAATCTCGCCGCCCATCACCCAGCGCAAAATGTCGATGTTGTGGATGCACTGGTTAAACAGTGTGCCGCCGTCGGCCGCCCAGGTGCCCCGCCAGGACGCGGCTTTAAAATATTCTTCGTCGCGGTTCCAACGGATATGCGCACAGCCGTGCAGCAGCCGTCCAAAGTCGCCGTGCTCTATGGCGTGCTTCAGCTGTTTAACGGCCGGATTAAACCGGTTCTGCAGGGAAACCGCCACAGCTACGTTCTTCTTTTCGGCCGCGTTGATCACCGCGTCGGCGTCTTTCAGCGAAAGCGCAATCGGCTTTTCTATCAGCACATGGAAACCCGCGTCAATGCAGTCCAGCGCGATTCGTGCATGCGAACCGCTGTCGGTCGCAATGGTGATGAAATCCGCGTCGGTTTCTTTCAGCAGATGATGATAATCGCCGCAAACCGCCACGTTCTTCTTCTCATCGTCGTTTAAAGATGATCCCGAAAGCACCCGCTGGATGTTATCCGGCGACAAATCGCAAAAAGCGCTGAGGCGCAGGCCCGCCATTTTGGCCGCTTCGATATGCTGTTCGGATATCCGGCTGGCGCCGATCATCGCGTATGAATATTCTGCCATAGTTTATCCTTTATAAAACGATTCGAACGCCTTGAAGATGCGCGCAAAATCCTTATCATCCAAATAAGGATGCATGGGGATGCTGAGCACGCTCTGGCTTAAAGCCACCGACACCGGATAGTCCTCTGCTTTCAGCCCTAAGTACTTAAAAGCGCCGAGAAGCGGCAGTGGCGCGCGGTAGTATACCGCCGTGGGGATGCCGCTGGCTTTTAAAAATCCGGTCAGGCGCTCCCGCTCGCCGTTTCGAAGCTTGATGGTATACTGCGCAAAGGCCGAGACATACCCTTCGGGTATCTGCGGCACATCCACATATTCCTTAAGGCCTTCGGCATAGATGGCGGCCACCTGCTGGCGTCTTTCCATCTCGTCGTCGAATATTTTGAGTTTTTCCAGCAGAATGCCGGCCTGCACGGTGTCGATACGCGCGTTGAGGCCGATTCTGACATTGTCGTATTTATCTGTTCCCTGTCCATGCACACGGAGCGAACGCATCACCGCGGCCAGTTCATCATCATCGGTGAAAACCGCGCCGCCGTCGCCGTAGCATCCCAAAGGCTTGGCCGGGAAGAAGGACGTACAGCCCACATCCCCGAACGTGCCGGATTTTCTGCCGTTGTGCGAAGCGCCAAAGCTCTGCGCCGCGTCTTCAATCACCTTCATGCCATATTTATCGGCAACTTTGCGAACCGCGTCATAATCCATGACCAGACCAAACAGACTGACCGTCACAATGGCTTTCAGATTCAGCTTGGTGTTCTTCTTGGTTTCCTTCACCGCTTCTTCCAGCTTGTCGATATCCATGTTGAAGGTCACGGGGTCCACGTCTACAAAAATCGGCGTGGCACCGACTAGCGCGATGGTCTCGGCTGTGGCAAAAAAGGTGAACGCGGAAGTGAACACCGCATCCCCGGCTTTAACGCCCATGGCCATCAGCGCCAACGAGAGCGCATCGGTTCCGCTGGAGCAGGAGATGGTGTTTTTAACGCCGACATATTCGGACAGCTGTTTTTCCAGCTCAGCCACCTCGGGGCCCATGATGTAGTGCCCGTGCGCCATAATCCGGTCGAAGGATTTTTTGACGCCGCCCTCAATGCGCTTCTGCTGAGCAGCCAGGTCGATCAGCGCCATCGGCTTGTCCTCGGCCAGATTCAAAAGCACCTGTCTTCCCTGCTCGGTGATGGCTTTCAGCGCATCCTCGGCTTTGTCCCTGGCTTCGCCCGCTTCTTTCAGCAGGCCTTCGGCGCGCTTCATCATTTCGTTTTTTATATTCTCAGTGCGTGTTTTAATCGTATTCAAATCCATTGTCATTACCTCTACAGCAGCCAGATTTTATCGCGGTTTTCAAATCCCTTGAAACCATTTTTGGTGTCGAAAATCGCCTTTGCGTTTTTCTTAATCATCGCGTAGTCATACGCTGTGTGGTTGGTCAAAAGCAGCACCAGATCGGCGTCTGCCACCTCTTTTTCGGTGATGCCGTCTGCGCCCTGACGCATCTTGCCCGCCAGCTTAAATTCCTTGATATGCGGATCGTAGATGGTGAGATTGGCGCCCATTTCCTCCAAAAGCTCAATAATCTTCAATGATGGGCTTTCGCGGTAATCGTCGATATCTGATTTGTAGGCGACGCCAAGCAAAATGATGTTGGCGCCGTTGACCGACTTTTTGAAGCCGTTCAAAATGCGCGACGCTTTTTCCACCACGAAGTTCGGCATGCTCTCATTAATCTCGCCGCTGGTCTCAATCAGGCGAATAGAGTAGTCGTATTCCCGCGCCTTCCAGGATAGATAGTACGGGTCAATCGGGATGCAGTGTCCGCCGAGGCCCGGGCCCGGATAGAAGGGCTGGAAGCCGTACGGCTTGGTGCTGGCCGCGTCCACCACTTCCCAGATGTCGATGTTCATGCGGTCGCACAGCATGGCCATCTCGTTGATGAGCGCGATATTGATGTTGCGGTAGGTGTTTTCCAGAATCTTTTCCATCTCGGCCACAGCCGGACTGGTTGCGCGGAAAATCTCGGTTTCCAGCACGTTTTCGTAGAGAGTGGCCGCCACTTCGGTGCAGGCGGCTGTGATGCCCCCCACCACCTTGGGTGTGTTTTTGGTCTTGTAGATTTTGTTGCCCGGGTCGATGCGTTCGGGCGAAAAGGCCAGGAAGAAATCCTCGCCGCATTTAAGGCCGCTTTCTTCCAGAATCGGCCTCATCACTTCCTCGGTCGTGCCGGGATAGGTGGTGCTTTCCAGAACAATCAGCATGCCTTTATGCATGCGTTTGGAGATTTCAATCGCGCTGGCCTGCACATAGGAGATGTCCGGCTGGCGGTATTTATCCAGCGGGGTCGGCACGCAGATGGCCACACAGTCCATCTCTTTGACCACATCAAAATTCGCGGTGGCCGAAAGCTTTCCGCTGCTGACCAACTGCTTTAAGTCGTCATCGACGACGTCACCAATATAGTTGATGCCCTTGTTGACAAGATCCACCTTCTGGGCGTTCACATCAAATCCGGTTACATGGTATCCCACTTTTGCTTTTTCCACCGCCAGAGGCAAGCCCACATAGCCCAGTCCGATGACCGCAATCTCTGCGCTTTTATCTTTGATTTTCTTAATCAGCTGTTCTTTCATACGCACCATTTCCTTTTCTTATATGTAATAATCTTTAATAAACTTATATGTTGTCAAAGCTGGAGATAATCTCCCGCTCTTCACTGTCATCAAATTTCGGAACGATGCGCCAAATGGCTTCAATCATCTTGGCGTCGTCCGTCTCAATTTTCTCCATCTCGGCCAGCGCTTTTTTAAGGCCGTTCGTATCTTCGCGATTGTTCAGACAGAAGATTTTATCCATCTCGGTTTTAGTCACCGTTTCGTCCATGAAGGAAAGTTCCTCAAACATCTTCTCGCCGGGGCGAAGTCCCGTGTAGACAATCTTGATGTCGGTGTCCGGCTCAAACCCGCAGAGCTTAATCATATTGCGCGCCAGTGTATCAATCTTGACCGGCGTACCCATATCCAGCATGAAGATCTCGCCGCCCTTGGCCATGGCGCCCGCCTGCAGTACCAGCTGTGCCGCTTCGGGGATGGTCATAAAGAACCGCGTCACGTCCTTATGTGTCACAGTCACCGGGCCGCCTTCTCTGATTTGTCGCTCAAACAGCGGAATCACCGAGCCATGCGAACCCAGCACATTGCCAAACCGTACAGACGTGAAGATGGTCTTGGAACGCTTGCTTAAATCCACAATAATCATTTCGGCGATGCGTTTGGTAGCCCCCATCACGTTGGTGGGGCGAACCGCTTTGTCCGAAGAGATCATCACAAACCGCTCGACGCCGTTGGCGTCCGCCGCCTCGGCCACGTTGCGTGTGCCGATGACGTTGTTGCTGAACGCCCGGATGGGGTTGTTCTCCATCAGCGGCACATGCTTGTGCGCCGCCGCGTGCAGAATTACCTGAGGCTTATGTTTTTCTACAATGTGTGTAATTTCTTTCTTCCCGGCGACCGAACCAATCTCGATCACCGCTTCGATGGCCGGATGCCGTTCGCGCATCTCACAGAAAAGCTCATAGGTGGTGTTTTCGTAGATATCGACCATCACGACTTTTTTGGGTGCAAACCGTAAGAGCTGGCGAATCAGCTCGGAGCCGATGGAGCCGCCCGCGCCGGTCACCATAACCGTTTTCCCGGCGAGATACCCGGATATCGATTCGGTATTAAGGTCGGCCGGATTCCGCTCCAGGAGGTCTTCAATGGCCACCTCACGGAAGCTGGTCACGGTTACGCTCTCGTCCACGATGTCGTAGATGGACGGGATGGTTTTGGTTTTAAGGCCCGTATCGGCACAGCGTTTTAGAATATCGCGCTTCTTAGCCGCGTCGATTTTATTGATACAGAAGATAATTTCGTCAATCTCATAGCGGCGTGCAGCCTTTTCGATATCGGCCAGCGTGCCCACCACTTTCACGCCGTTGATAAAACGGTTCTGCTTGTGGTCGGAGTCGTCCAGCACGGCCACCACGTTGTAATGCGCTTTGTACTTTAAGTCTTCAATCACCTGCCGCGCCGCGTCTCCCGCGCCGATCAGCATGACCTTCACAGGGTTTTCCACCTTGTGCTTGCCGTAGCGGATGTTGCTGAAGATGCTGAAGATGATGCCCATGGCCAGACGCACGCCCACCGTCAGGTAGGTGGCAATGAACATGGTCAGAATATAGACCGAATACGGCAGACGGTTTGAGAACAACAGCGCATAAAACAGTACCAGAATCGGGGCGATCAGGTTAGCGATAAAGCAATAGCGAATCTCATCCCACATCTTCTGGGTGAAGACCATCATATATACGCGGGACAGGTTAAACACCACCAGATAGATGATGGATATGGGCAGCATGGTCTGCATGTATATATCCGTGTAGCCCAAATCCCCGGTGCGGATGAAACGGAACTGGATGGCCAGATAGAAAGCTCCATTAATCAGCAGCAGGTCCAGCAGCATGGACACGAGTTGTAAAACACTGAATCTTTTACGCAATGCGTTTTCCCCCAAAAAGGCAAGGACAGGACGGAACATCGTCCGCCCGAATCATTTTAGTTTTCTTAACTTAACTAGCATTATACAATATAAAACAGAATAAAAGAAGGATCCGGCATATTTCAATTTACCCCCTCCTTACATATACTTTTTCGCATGAGTACTTCTAAATATCAACTGGCTCAATAAAACAAAAGTGCAAGGAATCAGTTAAAATTCACAATGATATATTCTTCCTCTTCTTTGATATAGCCGGGTTTCGGATAACTCGGCATATCCTCGGCAATCTCTCTTCCCTCTTCATAATACTCCTCGGTGGCGTCAGTAAAGGCATGCCCATGGATCCTAAAAAAGTCGAGTAAAAGATATGAATAAGGATTCGCCTTTTCGCGATAGTTTGAGTATTGATTGAAATATTGAACGCCGTTATATTCTCCCGGAATCGTCCGCGTGTCGGGTGAGTTCTCTACCCAGCCGATAAACAGAATCGGTTTTGATGCGTCGTGATAAGTCTCAATTTCGTTTGAGATATTTTCTTCAATTTCTAAATCACGTTCATATCGCTTGTAGTCATTATAGAACCAATTATTCAGCACTCTGGTCTGGTTGATAACCAAAATTATAATCAGTATGCCATATATCACCCGCAGACGTTTGTTTCCCAGCGTAATCCACAACAGCATCATGGAAAAACCAACAAATACGGCCAACGCCGAATCTGTCCGATACGGAAGCGTGCCCCCTTTGACGATATTTAGCGATACGATCGAAAGATACATAAGCAAAAGTAAAATAAATAATACGGGCCTTTTTTTCTTGATCGCCCAATAAATTGTACTGATTAAGATAATCCCGCAGGCCAACAGCAGAACGAATATCGGCAGATATGTTTTCGCAATGATCGCATACTTGCTGATCAAACCCCAGAAGAGATTTTTCACAATGACCAGCGCCGATGTGTCCAGCCAGAATATTCTGGTATTTGCTGCGCCCACCGCCACTTCCGGTTGGTAAAACAATTGTATGATTCGCAGCAGGGCCCATTCGCAAACCACAGCAATCAGCAGGACAGCCGCAAAGCTAAGCATTTTTTTCACGATTTGTCCGGCGTTTTTCAAATTATCGCCAAATATGATTTCAAGCATGAAAATCATCAGCATGCCGGCTAGAAAAACGGCGGCAAAAGATTCATTAAGCGATATGACAAACACCATCAAGATGCTGGCAAGCACGCCAAAACCCAAGTTTTTTTTGCTAAACGCTTCGTGGCAGCCCATCAGAGCCATTGCGGTCAGCCCATATCCCAACGGGAAATCCAAAGGCAGGAAGATAAAGTGCTCATTGATAATCGGATAGGATACCAGAACGGTTGAAAAGATTGTACAGGCCGTGGAATTGATATTCTCCCCGCCGACACGTTTGAATAGAATGCACCACATCAGCGACGAGAAATACAGTACGATAACACTAAGGGCGTTTACCCAGAACGGCGGATACGTATACGCTCCAAACAGGATATCCAACAGCACCTGCGTAATTCTGCCTTGTGATATTGCACCGCCTTGTACGTAATATAGCTCATGGGCATTATTATCAACACCGATACTGTAATGCGTGATTGTAAATCCATATCCCAGGACACAAACCAGAGCCAGAATCAGCAGCGATGCTTTATTCTTTAAGAAAAATGTTTTAAAAATATCCCGATATTCCTGAAAAACCTGTTTCATACGATGTTCCATTCCTTGTTCCTCAATCGATGCGCCAGCGGTTCTCATCCGGTTTTCCCTTTGTTCTTGCCCGTTATATTGTGCTCCCGCTAAAAGTTGTTTCTGTGAATTATATCATCAATCCGTATACATTACCATATTATATGGCCCAAAGCGCTTCAGCTCCCCTGCTTGCTGTTTTCGGGCGCAAACGCACTTAAGATGTTTAGGGTCAGCACAAAGACGCAGAACGGATAGATGTGCATCAGCATCCGATTCCCGGAATCCGACCAGTAGATGTGCAGGGTCGAAGACCGAATAGCAAACAGAATCAGCATCATTAAAAGAAATATCGGAATCAGCCATTCTAAAAACATCTCTTTCTTCTTACTGACCAATGCCGCCGCGATGCCAAAACCCGCTACCGCCAGCCAGGTAACCTTCCAGTAACCATAGTAGAATATATTCTGATACATCGCTTTTAAGTTGATGATGAGTTTTCCCATATCCATCACGCTGAGTCCCACGGCACCCAACATCAGCGCACCCATAAACAAACCGAAGAGGATGCGATTATATTGGCTGAAGAACTTATCTTTGAGGAAGATATACAGCCCAATGATGAGGTATGCTGCTGCCACCAGCATCGACCGCCCCACCGTTAAAAATTGTCCGTTGAAACCGGCCGGAGACTGGATATAGAAGCTGACATACCAGAGCGCGACGATGATAAAAAGTCCGCCTGTGTAATACAGCAGATGTTTGTTCTCGATTTTGGTATGCGCGAAATACGCCATAAAAACGGCCGCCAGTAGGGGCCCTTCCACACGGGAAAAACAGAAAGCCGCCATAAAAAAGAAGCTTAATGCTACATCGGCGGGTTTTTCATCGCGGCTGTAGCGATACATATAGACCGCCGCGAAGAACAGCGTATACGCCGCGAACAGATTGGGCACCAGGCAGATACCCAGGAACAGGTAAAAGAAATTGACACCTAAAAGTCCGGTGGCCAGCGCGCTTAAGCCAAGCGCTTTTCTGTCATCAAATCCCATGCGGCGGATTTCGTCCCTGATGTGATATCCAAACAAAAGCGTACACATGACGAGAAACAGATTTTGAATGGCGTAGGCATAATCGAAGCCGAAGAATGCGGCGATAGAATTAATCAAGGTCGGGACAAACGGGTGTCCGCTGACCTGATAGATGAAATAGTCCCGAATAAAGCCTTGCGACGCATACATCTTGCCCAAGCCCATATATTCCACACTGTCGAAAGAAAGTACGTCCATGGGCACGAAGGAAAGCATGGCGGCCGCAGCGGCCGTACCCGTCAGCCACAAGACAAACATCCAGCCCTCGCTTTTCTTAAACCAAAGCGCTTCCGCTTCGCCCCGATGTGCCGCCCGCCAATAGAGAACTACCACCACAGCCAGATACACAGCCATTACGGCCAGATAGGTGTAGCGGACGATCAGAATGATGATGAGAGACGAAATCAGCTCGAAAACCAAGAGTCCGACCAGAAAGGACAGCAGGTACACCTGCGTCTGTCCCAGCCGACTGCGGAACGGCCAGAGCACCACCCATCCCATTAAGTAAAGGACGACGATGGACAGTGTCTGCTTGACGGCATTGGCGTTGAAGTTCTCCCCCACCGCCGTGCCAATCTGCTCGGTCTTGTCGGCAACCGATGTCATATACAACCCGAAGACGGTCATGGCAGTGATTGCAGCAATCCATATCAGAAATCCCGTAAGTATCGGTCTTTTTTTCGTCATCTCGGCCTCTCCTTCAGCTCGGCAAAGGTCTCGGGCGTCATAAAGAACATGCACATCTGTCTCCCCCACAGCACAATCACGTCGTCCGAATCCATCACATTATAGAAGAAATAAGCGTTAATCTCGCGGTAATAATCCCAGCTGACCATCTCGTATTCATCGGTTTTTGCCTTTAGGAAAGCTAAATCGTCGTCAGTCAAAAATCCGTACGGTTCTTCCAGCGTCTGAATCGACTTGACCGAGGATTTCACGCTGGCCATGTAGCTGTGGGCAATGGCCGAAAGCTGATCGTCTTCGCGGTCGAAATACGTGACCGTGGGATCCAATATCAGCGTTTTGCCCGCCAAATACTCCTGCAGCTTGACCGAGGTCTCCAATGACACCGGAAAATAACGATTGAACACGGTCGTAGTGTTGTGCGGCACAAAATAGCTGGAGTTTAAAAGATACGCATTGAACAGTACTGCGCCCAGTGCCGCGGATAGAAGCACCCATTTCAGCGCTTTGTTCAGTTTCGCCTTTTTCTTTAAGATCATCACAATCGCCGCGATGACCGCCGTCACCGCCAGCAGTGCCAAAACGCCGAGCATCGCCCATTTGGCGCTGTTTAACGTATAAAAAACATAAGTATAGGTTCCTGCCAGCAAAAACAAAAACAGTGCCCCGGCCAGAATCCATCGAGCGGGCGTAAGGCCTGTTTTATCATTGCTTTTCTTTCTTTTATTATCCAAGCTTCAGTCCCTCGTCGTTCATGAGTCGGCGGTACAAAATGTCGATGATCCGTGCATATTCGCCCCGCGAATAGAACGGCGTTTCCGCATTCCCGTACACCGCTTTGAATACTCGGCTCCGCATTTCCACCATCTCGGCGTCGCAGAGCGCGGTATCCCCGATCAGCGACAGATAGGAGTTGGTCGAATGCATGCGGTAATGGTAGGCTGTCTGACTGCAAAAACACACCCGCGTTGTCAGGGCGGCGCGCATCAGAAAATCCCAGTCGTGAATGTACTGAAAATCGCGGAACAGACCAATCTCTTCAATCAGCGACCGTCGGAAGAACAGATTGCCCGAGCTGATGGCCAGATTGTCCTGGCACAGCCGGAAGAACATGGTTTCGCTGTCGATACCCTTCTGCAGTTCCGAAAACGGGGAATCCGTCTTGCGGTTTCCCTTTTCGTCCACCACCTCGACGCGCGAAAACCCGATGCCCGCCTCGTTGATATTCAAACAGCTAATCATCAAATCAAAGCGGTCGGCGTCGTAAAAATCATCCGAGTTTAAGACAGCGATATATTCGCCTTGCGTCATGTTCACCGCTTCATCAATGCTGCTGTGCGCGCCCGCGTTTTTCTTGTGGGCAACAAAGCGCAAGCTGTGGAACCGGCCAGCCTTTTCCCAGGCGTCAAACAGGGTTTTGATAATCCGGGGTGAAGCGTCGCGGCTGCAGTCGTCCACCACAATCAGCTCAATCTTCTGATAGGTCTGATGATAGATGGAGACCAGCGCCTGCTCTACAAAATCCTCGTGATTGTAACAGGGCACCACCACCGAAACCAGGCCGGGCACCATCGGCGCCTTTCCGCTAAACGAAGGAACAGGCATTCCTTGTTTTCGGTTCAAAAACAGGTCTGCCTTTTCAAAGTTGTGCTTTCTCAGTTTTGATTGCGTCCTTTGCAGGAAAACGCCGAAGCCGTAACGCTTGATGACGCTTCTTGCCGCACGGACGGTGGTTTTTACGCCCATTTATCTATCCTTATACATGTTATCATAGTAGTTCTGATATTCACCGCTTAAGACCGAGTTCATCCACGCCGCGTTGGCCAGATACCAGTCAATGGTGAGGCCGATGCCTTCCTTGAACATCACAGTGGGTTCCCAGCCCAAGTCCCTTTTAATCTTGGCCGGGTCGATGGCGTAGCGGCGGTCGTGTCCCTGCCGGTCGCGCACATGCTTAATCAGCGTTTCGGGTTTGTCCAGCCGTTCCAGAATCAGGCTGACGATCTGGATGTTTTCCATCTCGTTGTGTCCGCCGATGTTGTAGACCTCGCCGCTTTTGGCTTTCCACAGAACCAGGTCGATGGCCGCGCAGTGGTCGTCCACATACAGCCAGTCCCGCACCTGTTTGCCGTCGCCGTACACCGGCAGTTCTTTGTCGGTCTTGGCGTTGTTCACCATCAGCGGAATCAGCTTTTCCGGGAACTGATAGGGGCCGTAGTTATTGGAGCACCGCGTGATGTTCAGCGGCAGTTTAAACGTTTTGTTGTAAGCGCGCGCAATCATGTCCGCCGCGGCCTTGGATGCCGAATAGGGGCTGTTGGGCGCAAGCGGGGTTTCCTCGGTGAAGTAACCTTCCCTGCCCAGCGCGCCGTATACCTCGTCGGTGGAAACCTGAAGGAACTTGACGCCGTCGCGGTAGGTGGGGTATCCGTCCTGGTCCTTGCCGGACTGCCATGCGTTTTTGGCGGTGTCCAGCAGAGCCTGCGTGCCCATCACGTTGGTGCGCAAAAACACCTCGGGGTCTTCGATGCTTCGGTCCACGTGCGATTCGGCCGCAAAGTTGACCACAAAGTCAAAATCGTAAGTCTGAAACAGGTCCTGCACCAGCGGCAGGTCGGCGATATCGCCTTTTTCAAACACATAGCGGCTTTCGTCGATGCCGCTTAAGTTCTCTAAATTCCCCGCATAGGTCAGGTTGTCCAGATTGACCACCTTGATATCATCGTGCTTTTTCAGTATGTATCGAATGTAGTTGGAGCCGATAAATCCGGCGCCGCCGGTAACCAGATAGGTCTTCATGTGTATATCCCCCTTATTTATCCTGATATTTGAAATTGGCCTGCTTAAAGGTCGGCAGGTTTTTGTCTTTGTCCGACAGTGTATATCCGCCTTCCAGATGCGGCCAAACGATGCCGATTTCGGGGTCGTCATACTTGATACCGCCCTCAAACTCCGGATAGTAAAAATCGGTGCATTTATAGAAAAACTCAGCCGTGTCGCTCAACACCAAAAACCCGTGCGCAAAGCCTTCGGGCAGGTAGAGCATCCGGCGGTTCTCCGCCGAAAGGATGATGCCGTCCCACTGGCCGTATGTCGGCGATCCGTCACGCAGATCCACCCCGACGTCAAAGACCTCGCCGCGGATGACGCGTACCAGCTTGCCCTGCGCGTGTGTCTTCTGGAAATGCAGTCCGCGAAGGACGCCCTTGCTTGAGCTGGACTGGTTATCCTGTACAAACGCCATGTCAAGGCCAATCTCGGCGAAAGCCGCCTGGTGGTAGGTCTCCATAAAGTAACCGCGCGCGTCTCCGAACACGGCGGGTTCAATGATCAGCATGCCTTCAATTCTTGTATCAATTCTGCTAAACTTGCTCATCCGTTATTCCGTTAATCAATCCTGTCTATAATATTCATCAAATATTGGCCGTAATCGGTTTTCAGCATCGGTTTAGCCAGCGTTTTGACCTGTTCCTTGTCGATGAATCCCATGCGGTAGGCAATTTCCTCGATGCAGGAGATATACAGCCCCTGACGCTTCTGGATGGTCTCCACAAACACCGCCGCTTCGCTTAAGCCGTCGTAGGTTCCTGTGTCCAGCCAGGCCATGCCGCGTCCCAGAATCTCGACATTCAGCCGGCCCTGTTTTAAGTAGTAATCGTTGACCGAAGTGATTTCCAATTCGCCTCTGGCCGAGGGTTTGATGTTCTTGGCCACGGTCACTACATCGGCATCATAGAAATACAGCCCGGGCACCGCGTAATGCGATTTCGGGTTCTCGGGTTTTTCTTCAATGGACAGCGCTTTACCGCTTGCATCAAACTCCACCACGCCGAAGCTTTGGGGTTCGTTGACATAATAGCCGAAGATGACGGCGTTTTCGCTGTTGGAAGCGCGCTGGACAATCTGAGAAAACCCGCGTCCGTAAAAGATGTTATCCCCCAAAACCAGTGTGCTGGGGCTGCCCGCCAAAAATTCCTCGCCGATGATAAACGCTTCGGCCAATCCGTTCGGCGCTTCCTGAACCCGGTACTCAAAGTGCATACCGAGATCGCTGCCGTCGCCCAGCAACTGCTCGAAGCGCGGCGAATCATATGGCGTTGAGATAATCAGCACCTCGCGGATGCCGGCCAGCATCAGAGTGGATAATGGATAATAAATCATGGGTTTATCGTAGATGGGTAAAAGCTGCTTGGAAACCGCCTTGGTGATGGGGTACAGACGCGTCCCCGAACCGCCAGCCAGAATAATGCCTTTTCTCTTCATCGAAAATATCCTTAGCGAACTGTTTTAATTGCAACACAAAAAAATCGTCCTGCAACGATTACAGTATATATCAGATTTTGATGACCCGTCAATAGAACAAGCAAAGGGCCGCCGATTTTATGCTTGAAAAAATCATGGCTGCCCATATATAATGGTCGTGATATATTCTAAAGAAGAAAGGCTAGGATTTAAGAAAATGTCCAATACGAAATTTTACTATAAAGAAGGAAAAGCGGGAGATTTTCCGTATATCGAGCTGGGATACGCCGGCGAAGCACATAGCCACAGTGTGAAGATTGCTGTGAAGGAAGCGAGCAATATGTTTTCATACATCATCGACGGCGACGAGACGCTGTACTACGACAGCCAGCTGCCGCTCCGTTCCTTTGCGGTCGGCATGCCCCTGCTGTTCCCCTTCCCCAACCGCATCACCGACGCCATGTACGTCTGGAAAGGCGTGACGCGCCTGCAGAAAAAAGACGGTATCCCCATCCAGCTGCATTCCATGCTGAATGACGAAACCACCTTCACCAACGATGCGCCGGTCGTTACCGACAAAAGCGCCAGCCTGACCACCCGCATCCGTGTGGACGAAAGCCACCCCATCTACTTGGGCTTCCCGTTCGCTTTTCTTCTGGAATTCACCTTTGTGGTCGATGAAAACGGCGTTTCGGTCATCCACCGCCTAAACAACCTGTCGGGCGAAGATATGCCCTACGGCATCGCCTACCACCCCTACTTCAACAAGCTCTCGGGCGAGGATGAGACCATCATCCACGTGCCCTGCACATACATGTACGAAGTGAAAACCGACGTGGAACCAGCCTTCTTCAACAAGACCGCGGCTGGTCTCGGCATGGTGCCCAACGTGATGCCCACCGGCAACCTTCTCGAAGTCGCGGGCACCGATTCGGATATTCTGGAACCCACCCCGGTCGGCAAGCTGGATCTGGACACGGTCTACACCAGCGTAGCCCCCAACCCGCCGGCCACCATCGAATACCGAAAACAGGGCTTCACGCTCAGCATCAGCGGCAGTGAGGAGTATCAGCACTATGTGGTCTTCACACCGAAAGGCAAGTCCTACTTCTGCATCGAACCGCAGACCTGTTCCACCGACGCCGTCAACCTGTATGCGCAAGGTTTGGAGCACGTTAACCTTTTGGTCTGCCCCGCTAAACAGAATATTGAAGGTGTTGTGCACTACAACTATACCTTTAAAAAATAATTGAAAATGCAAAGTGAGAGAAAATGAGCAAATTAACCATCGATTTTAATCACATGCTGGCCGAAAGCATCGGCGAGCACGGACTGACCAGCGCGGAAATCGCTGTCGAGACCCAAAAAGCGAAAGCCGTCTATGAGGCGCTGGAAGCCAAACGCCCCAGCACCGCATGGCGCGAACTGCCTTTTAACCAGAGCGAGATTGTGGCCGATATGGAGGCCACCGGCGAATATATTCGCAAAAACTTCGACGCGTTTGTCGTGCTCGGCATCGGCGGATCGGCTTTAGGCTCCAAGGCACTGTTCACCGCGCTAAAGCACCTGCATCACAATGAACTTCCCGCCGAACGACGCGGCGCACCGCGCTTCTATGTGGTGGACAACGTGGACCCCGACAAAATGAACGCGATGTTCGACATTCTCGACGTCAAGAAAACCGCGTTCCACGTCATCTCCAAATCGGGCAACACGGTGGAGACCGCGGCGCAGTTTGCGCTGGTTCTGGCCGAGCTTAAGAAAGTCTTAGGCGACGATTACAAAAAGAACATTGTGGTCACCACCGACAAGGAAAAAGGCAACATGAAGCGCATCGCGGACGACAACGGCTTTAAGACCTTCATCGTTCCCGACGGCGTGGGCGGCCGGTTCAGCGTGTTCTCCCCCGTGGGACTGCTCTCAGCGGCCGTTCTCGGCATCGACATTGACGGACTGCTGAAAGGCGCGGGCGACATGGACACCATGAGCCGCACGGCTGATATTTCGGTCAATCCGGCGTTTATGTACGCTTCGCTGTTTGTGGCGGCCATGAAAAAAGGTGTGAATATCTCGGTGGTCATGCCGTATGCCGACGGGCTTTTGTTCACCGCCGAATGGTACGCACAGCTGTGGGCTGAGAGTCTCGGCAAGCA
>ERZ1645192.1645-NODE-1645-length-18650-cov-5.359451_pt1 | contig 18650 bp, 11 predicted proteins | sample MGYA00575354_ERZ1645192 | MGnify/ENA primary metagenome ERZ1645192 (study PRJEB40844, sample SAMN11349763) | freshwater sediment metagenome | isolation source: river sediment | host: Sediment | place: India: Faizupur Khadar , New Delhi | collected 2017-02-21 ... | reverse complement strand
ATGTTGCATCTCAGAAAGAGATTTTAAGAGTTTTAAGGTGTCGTAATTTGCAAAAATGGTATCTGCATTTAAGGGTTTTAATGAATAGGTATAACTCCCTTCTTTTTTTATTGTGTATGATTCTTCGGGTGTTTCAGGAAATTCAAGCGTAAGCATTTTTATATCTTCTAATTTAATTGAAAGTATAGTATGATTTCGCCACTTTTCTTCAAGGGCGGAATATTTATTTTCTAAACTTTCTCTGTATCCTGGAATATGAATAATATATGGTTCTTCTGTGTTATATTTCATCATAAAAGTGGCTGTCTTATCTTCTGTTGGGCCTCCAACATAATATTTATTTTCAAGTTTTTCAATAGGGAATAGTTTAATTCCAAATAAATCAATGCTGAATTTTTTTATAAATATTTCAACCAAAACAGCATCTTCTTTTATGCCTTTTATAATTTTATTTTTGTTAGCCCTGGAAATAGGAGATTTAATGTCTATTAAGGAGATTGTCTCCATAAAGGAGCTCATGTTCTTATTTTCGATTGTATATTTTTCATTTACAACCCATCGTCCTTGTTTTTGTTTTGTTAAAGTAACTTGGTTTTTTAAATTATCTGAAATTATTATTTTGCTTACTTGCGCTGTATCTTTTACTGAAAAAAAGTTGCTATTATCTGAAAAAGGAAGGTTTATTTTTGTTAAAAGAAAAAATAAAAGAATAATTAAAAGAATAATTGAAATAATTAAAAATAACCATTTTTTTTTCATGTGTGTATTTTTTATTTAAAGATCAATGTAACTTAATCTTGTATTTGAATTTTGGAATAATGCAAATTATTTTTTTTGTAAATACATATAGTCTAAATAATATAGTAGTTTTATGGAAAAACTATTAAGTTGGTCTGATTTTAGTATGTTCGACGCGTTTTCATAATAATTTAGATCAATGAAATTGTCGTTACTAATAATCGCATTTTTCCAAACAAAACTTAAATTGCTACCGGGTGCAAAATACCATTTAAAAGTAAAATCGATATTAAATGCATTAAAGTTTTTATTATATTTATTTTCCATTATTTTCTCTGTAATATCTCCGTTGTTTTGAAGTAAGAAAAAACGATTATATACCACATTCATCCAATAATGTCTTGCTTTAATAGAAACCCCAATGTCTTTATTAAAAGAATAGCTTAGGTTAAGTGTATTTATAAATTTCCGATTGTTGCGTTGCCCCATATAAATTAGCGAATCGGCTGAAACATACCCAACATCTCTCCATTCCTTGTCGTATCTAGATTCAGGAATAATTAAAAGTTTGTCATTTACTCGAATTCGAGGAGAAAAAGATAAATAGGTAGCATCTTTAAATATTCCTTTTGATTTTAATAAACCCATTTTTACGTCAAACGCTAATTTTTTCCGATAATCTGTAGATATCCAAGGGTCAAAAGAAAAGTAGGGGTTTCGTATTAAAAACCACCCTTTTTGTCGTGGCTCATAATAATCATATTGTTTTGTAGGTTGTAAATAGAGACTTAAAAACAATGAAAAGTAATTTTTAAAAGTACCTCCCGAAGTAATATTAAATCCGGTAATTGTTTTTATGCGGGGTACATATAGGTATGTCTGAGAAAAGGAAAGGTTGTTATGCCAATTTAAAAGTTTCCAAAATGGTTTATAAATACTGTATGAAATAGTTGCTTTGTTTATTAAATTATTATTGTTATTTATATAGCCAAAGTCGTTTGGATTAAAAGTATTGCTATATAGAGAATTGGAAATATTGAATTTAAAATTCCCGCTAATTTTTCCAAGCAAAAACGCATATTTATGTCCTGGGTCAGCAGTTTTGTTTGTGCTGTCGAATTTAAGAGAAACAGCCGCTAATCCCATCAAAGCCCATTTATTTCTTTTGTCGGCAATTTTAAAATCGGTTCCGCTAACATTGGCCATATATCCATGTTTGTTGTAATAAACATTAGTATTTACAAAGCTTATGTAAGAGTTTTTTAGAAAAGGTTGGTCGTATACAATAATGTTATAATTGGTTAAAGGCTGAGTTAGAATTTTGTTTTCTGTTTGGTCTGCATTTTCAATGGTTGCATATGTGTTAGAAGTTATTGCATTTAAAAATCCTATTCCGGTGCCTTTTTTAGTACGACCTGAAATTTTAGTTGCATTTATCATTTGTGTTTGCGACGGGTTTTCGGTGATGGTTTGCGTACTGTCTATTTTTTTATTAACGGTATAATAATTTTTAGGAGTGCTTCCAATTCGTCGACTATAAAAAAGATCACCTCTTGAAAATAATTCGGTACTTTCTGTAAAAAATTGACGATTTTCATTGTATTTAATTTCAAAAGGGGTAAGGTTTAAAATAACTTCATCCGAAGCAACTTGTCCGAAATCGGGAATAAGAGTCATATCTAATGTAAAACTTTCTGTAATACCATATTTTAAATCAACTCCAGCATTATAAGAAAAAGAGGCATTATTAATATTAGGGTTGTGATGGGGGTAATGGTTAAGGTAAAACGATATATACGGCATTAGTGAAAGTCTTAATGGTACTTTAATATCTGTTATACCCATAAGTTTTCCCATTTGGTTTGAAATCTCTTTGGTGGTGTTATTTACCGGATTCCAAAAAGATTTTTCACGAGTACTTCTTTGATTTCGTTGAAAATTAATATCCCAGTCTTGCTTGTTGTTTGATGGAAATCGAATAGCAGACCAAGGAATACTTATTTCAACAGTCCACCCGTTTGAATGAATTTTGGTTGCGCTTTTCCATACAGCATCCCATTGTTTATCAGTTGTTTCTCCGCTAATCCGTGCATCTACTTGTATACCTGAAGCAGCCACCGAAAACATCCACGCATACTGACCGTCGCAAAAAGGATTTAAATACACGGAAAAATAATCGGCATTAAGGTTATCGTTATCACGTTCGCCAAATTGTGTATAAATTCCTGTTTTTAAAGTGTCATATAAATATGCAGCAATATATAAGGCCTTGTTATCGTAGGTAACCCATACATTTGAAACAAATTGAGAAGGTTTTCCATTTAAAGGTTCATATTGCATAAAATGATCAGCTGTAGGGACGTTCGTCCATATTTCTTCATCAAGGATTCCATCAATTTTAGGCGAATTTTCAATCCTTTTAGCTTCCGTTTTTTGAGAAACATTCTGCGAAAAAGTAGGAATGCTCAATAAAAGGAAGAAACTTATATAGGTGCGTATTTGTATTGATTTATTAAAAATCATAGTTAACAAAAGTATTAAAAATATTTTTAATTTATTTTTATCATTTTTTGAACTACATTTGTTTTTATTAATTTTTTTTAATTCATTTTTATGAATTTACACGAGTATCAAAGCAAATCTCTTTTAAAAAAATTTGGAGTTCAAATTCCTGAAGGGGTTATGGTTCAAACTCCCGATGCTGCTGTTCATGCAGCGATTGTAATACAAAATAATACAGGTGCAAATATTTGGGCAGTTAAAGCACAAGTGCATGCCGGAGGAAGAGGTAAAGGAGGGGGAGTGAAAATTGCACAAAATATAAACGAAGTAAGAACGTATGCCTCGGCTATTTTAGGGATGCAGCTTGTAACACCCCAGACGGGGCCTTTAGGAAAAAAAGTGCTACGATTGTTGGTAGAACAAAATGTTTATTATAAAGGAGCGTCCGAAATTAAAGAGTTTTATATAGGAATTTTGTTGAATCGACAATCCGGAAAAACGATGATAGTGTATTCTCCGCAAGGAGGAATGAGTATTGAAGAAGTTGCCGAAAAATCGCCACAATTAATATTCAAAGAAGAAATAAATCATGCGGTAGGAATTCAACTTTTTCAATGTCGAAAAATCGCCTTTAATTTAGGATTAGAAGGTCCTTCTTTTAAAGAAATGATTGTTTTTTTAAATTCTCTCTATAACGCATACATCGCACTAGATGCCACATTGGTTGAAATTAACCCTGTTATTAAAACAAGCGACCATAAAATTATTGCAGCCGATGCAAAGCTTACTATTGATAATAACGCGTTATATCGTCATGAGGATATTGCTAGTATGAGAGATTACAACGAAGAAGATCCGATGGAAGTTGAAGCAGGTAGTTTTGGGTTAAACTTTGTAAAATTAAATGGAAATGTAGGATGTATGGTGAATGGCGCAGGCTTAGCCATGGCAACCATGGATATTATTAAGTTGTCTGGAGGAGAACCTGCGAATTTTCTCGATGTTGGCGGTTCTGCTAATGCGAAAAGAGTGGAAGAAGCATTTCGTATTATATTAAAAGATGAAAATGTAAAAGCAATATTAGTGAATATTTTTGGTGGAATTGTTCGATGCGACCGCGTAGCTAACGGAATTGTTGATGCGTATAAAAATATAGGAGAAATAAAACTCCCCATTATTGTTCGTTTGCAAGGAACAAATGCCGAGGAAGCTAAAAAAATTATTGAGGAATCGGGTTTAAAAGTTTATGCAGCTATTCAATTACAAGATGCAGCCGATTTGATAAAAAAATTAATAAAATAATTTTCTTGTTTGATTTATTATGTAAGCTTGCTTTTTAAAAAGGAGTTATGCTGAAAATTTTCGTTTTCTAATAAATCTGTTCACTAAGGAAAATAAAAGAATTAGCAATACAGGAAGTCCTACATTTACGAATTGTATCATTGTTTTGTATTTTGCCGTTTTTGTTTTATCGAGTAATCTTAATTTTAACTCTCTCGATCGAACGTCTATCAATCCGGAATCATCACATAAGTAATCAATACAGTTTAGTATAAATTCCTTATTTCCGAATGTTTCTCGTGTATATTTATCATAACCTAAAGGCATCGGGTATTTTAGTCCGTTGGTTAATTGAATATCATTTTTAATAACATCTCCATTAGAAATAACAATCATTTTGTTCGGAATACTTAATTCCTTAAAATGATAATTTGGTTGGTTTATCATAGAATCAGATAATCTATTTTTAAACAAAGAAGGGAATTCTCCTTCTAATAAAACAGCGGTAGGAATATATGACTTATTAAATGCTTTTTCATTCGGTTTCTCTTGCATAATATCTAAGCTAATAGAAACGGGCGTTTGAATAAGTCGAGTGTATTGCGATGTGGTGAGTAGTATTGTCTTTTTTATTTTAGAAGAACCAACGGTATCGATGCTACTAGTAAATTCAAACTTTACAGCATTTAAATTATTAACAATGGGGTGTTTTACAGTAGGCATTATAACCGGAAAGAAATACCAAGGTAAGTAACTAAACTGGGGTTGGTTCCCCATATTCCCTGTTTTAATAGGTAGTGGCATTGCATTTAAATCTTGAATTAAATCATAATTCAATCTTACCCCATATTTAAATAATTGATCTTCTATCCCCAATTTTTGAGAAATACCAATGGTTTGATTTTCTGTGCGAAGACTATCCATACTTGCAAATACAGGATTTATAAGCCAAATTAACTTGCCTCCATTCATTACAAATTGGTCGATAATAAATTTATCGTTCTCGGAAAATATACGATTGGGTTTTGCAATAATTAAAGCTTTAATTTTATCAAGTGCATTTAAATTGTTAAGTAATGTTATTTGGTTCACATCGTAATATTCAGAAAGCATTGCGGCAATACTCCCTGTTTCATATTTATCTAACTCTCCATGCCCTTGTAAAAATGCAATTTTCGGTTTCGTTGTTAATGATAGTTTTTTTAATACACTCGCAATATTGTATTCAAGCGATTCAATAGAACTATTTAAGATGGCTTCGGGAGCAACTCCCAATTGGGAATTCAGCAGTTGTAAAGGCAATTCTTTTTCTTTATACGTAACAATAGCTCCGGGAAAAATTATTTGTTGACTGGAACCATCGTTGTTTTTAACTTGCAAGTTGGTAGGTTCTATGCCTTTAGTGTATAATTCTTTGTAAATATTATTCGTTTGTTTTTTATTTTTGCCTTCAGAAGGGTTTATAAATTCATATTGAATAAGCGTGTTGTATGCTTTAAATTGATTCAGCATTTCGCGTGTTTCATTTTTAAGTCTTTTAAATCCGGCAGGAAAATCACCTTCTAAATAAATTTTAAAATAAACAACATCATCTATGTTTTTTAATATTTTTTTAGTAGCTTTTGATAAGGTATATCTTTTTTCGGTTGTTAAATCTATTCGCGTAAATAAAAACGAGCTTAATACGTTAATTGCAATAATAAACAGCAAAAGCAAGCCAAACGTGCGGATGTTTTTCTTTTTTAACTGTTTGTTTATAATGGGAATAATCTCGTTGATTCCTTTTCCCTTTTTCCCTTTAAATATTACCATTTTCTGCTTTCTAATGATAATTTACTTAATAATATAAAAATTGTAATCAAACTTAGAAAATAAATGATATCTCGTGTGTCGATAACACCTCTGCTAATAGAATTATAATGAATACTAATACCCAGAGATTGAATTAATAAAGTTGAATTTGTAAAAATGGGTAATTGGTAAATAAAATCAAAACCAATATAAATAAATCCGCAAAGAAATAACGCAATTATAAATGAAGTAATCTGATTATCACTAATAGTAGAAGCAAATAAGCCTATAGATACAAAAGCAGCTCCTAAAAAAAGAAGTCCAATATACGAACCCCATGTTCCGCCAATATCGATGTTTCCAATGCTATTACCAATAAAATAGACCGTTATAAAATAGATTAAGGTGGGTAAAAGTGAGAATAAAACTAATACAACTCCGGCAAAATATTTGGCTAAAACAACATTTAAATCTGTAAGTGGTTTTGTCATTAATAATTCAATTGTGCCACTTCTTTTTTCTTCTGCAAATGAACGCATGGTAATAGCAGGAATTAAAAAAAGAAATACATAGGGAGCTAATGTAAATAAGCCGTCAATATTAGCATACCCATTTTCTAATATGTTATAATCTATTGGGAAAACCCAAATAAATAATCCATTAATTAATAAAAAAACGACAATTACAATATATCCAATCAATGAACTTAAAAAGTTTCTTATTTCTCTTTTAAATAATGTTAGCATGGATAGTTAAAAATATACGTTACATGATTTGTTAGGCGAAATTATAAAATTATAGTTAACAATATGTATTGTTTATGAAATTTTAACAGATTACAGCCTATTCGTTATTATTTTTACTAAATAAATAATTGAAATATATTTGTTACTATTGAAGATACTCTTATTTTATATTAAATAATTTCGGATATTTGCAAAATTAATTTTTATTAAGAAAAGTTCATCTATTATTTAACAAGTCTGCATAAAAGGGCAGTCATTAAATTTTTTATAATATGGCCGACGACAAAAAGATTATTTTTTCGATGGTGGGCGTTAGCAAAATTTTCCCTCCACATAAACAAGTATTAAAAGATATATATCTTTCGTTTTATTATGGTGCAAAAATTGGAATTATTGGATTAAATGGTTCCGGAAAATCTACGGTGCTTAAAATTATTGCCGGTATTGAACAGTCCTATCAAGGGAAAGTCGTTTTTTCGCCAGGATATTCAGTGGGTTATTTAGAACAAGATCCAAAGCTTGATACTTCTAAAACCGTTAAAGAAATAGTACAAGAAGGGGTACAGGAAGTCGTTGATTTATTGAAAGAGTACGAAGAAATTAATTTAAAATTTGCAGAACCAATGGGTGATGATGAAATGAACAAACTCATTGAAAGGCAAGGTGTTCTTACTGAACTTTTAGAACATCATAATGCATGGGAGTTGGATAGCAAACTCGAACGGGCGATGGATGCACTTCGTTGTCCTGATGGAGATTCCTCAATAAAAAATCTTTCAGGAGGAGAGCTAAGACGTGTTGCTTTATGTAGATTATTATTAAAAGAACCCGATATTTTATTACTCGATGAGCCAACAAACCACTTAGATGCTGAATCTATCGAATGGCTAGAATTGCATTTAAAACAATATAAAGGAACTGTTATTGCTGTTACACATGATCGTTATTTTCTAGATAATGCAGCAGGATGGATTCTTGAACTCGACAGGGGCGAAGGAATTCCTTGGCAAGGGAACTATACTTCATGGCTCGATCAGAAGTCGAAACGATTAGAACAGGAAGAGAAATTTGAAAGCAAACGTAGAAAAACACTGGAAAGAGAATTGGAATGGGTTCGTATGTCTCCTTCTGCCCGTCGTGCTAAAGGAAAAGCTCGTTTAAATGCATACGAAAAAATGATGAGTGAAGATGTGAAACAAAAAGAAGAAAAATTAGAATTATATATTCCTAATGGACCACGTCTAGGCAATCTTGTGGTAGAAGCCAATGGTGTTTCAAAATCGTTCGGTGACAAAATTCTATTTGAGAATTTAAGTTTTGCACTCCCCCCAGCCGGAATTGTTGGTATTATTGGGGCTAATGGCGTAGGAAAAACAACCCTTTTCCGCTTAATTATTGGGTCTGAAACAACCGATAAAGGAAGTTTTAAAGTAGGAGAAACGGTTAAAATTGGGTATGTAGACCAAACTCATACATCAATAAACCCTGAAAAAACAATCTATCAGGTTATTTCTGGCGATAGTGAAATAATTACGGTAGCTGGAAAAACGATGAATGCGAGAGCTTATGTAGCTCGATTTAACTTTAGTGGAGCCGATCAAGAAAAAAAATGCGGAATATTATCGGGAGGGGAACGTAATCGCTTACATTTGGCATTAACGTTAAAAGAAGAAGCCAATGTGTTATTACTCGATGAGCCTACGAATGATATTGATGTTAATACGTTGCGAGCATTAGAAGAAGGGCTCGAAAATTTTGCAGGATGTGCCGTTATTATTTCTCATGACCGTTGGTTTCTCGATCGAGTGGCAACGCATATTCTCGCTTTTGAAGGCGATTCGCAGGTATATTTCTTTGAAGGGAGTTATACCGAATACGAAGAAAATAAAAAGAAACGACTCGGAGATAATACGCCCAAACGTGTTAAATATAAGAAATTGGTTGCTGATTAAATAATAAAAAAATTATTTAATCGGTTCCCAATCGGCAAAATTTTCATATACCATAAACGTATGTGGGTCTGTTGACCAGAACTCATAGGAGTTGTAAGACCATCCGAGCGTTTCGGAACCGCCTCCACTTTGGGTTGTAATATAAAAACGATTGGATAAAGCACCGAAACAATCAGCTTGATCTCTTGGAAGTGTTTTATCTCCACCACTCGGGTCAACGGGAATCCATCCGTATCCGGGTAAGTAAACTTCTACCCAACGGTGAAAAACATTATCCATAGAAGCTTCTTCGCCTCGTTCAACAACAGCTCCTACATATCGAGCTGGAATACCGGCTGCTCTACACATGGAAATATATAAGAACGAATATTCCGAACAAGAGCCATTTCCTCTAGATAATACGGTTGGTGCGGTATTCCATCCTCCTACCATTTCATAATACATATGCTTATGAATGTAATTATAAATATTACGTGCAATCCAGTATGGGTTATTTTCGGTGCCAATCGCTTTTTTTAATGCATTGGTAATAATGGTGTCGTCGTATTGATACTTTTCATTATTTGCAAGAAATAATTTTTTTATACTGTCTGGAATAGTTGATAATGCGCCTACTTTATTAGGATAGATAAAATATCGAACATCGTATGTTGTAATATTTGAAACCATTTGTATCTCTTTGGATTCTCCCGATTTCATCTTTTCAAAGTGAAAACGAGTGGTTTTTTGTCCCCATTGGTCTGTAACAATATCGGTATAGTTTGGAGAATAGGTTATAGGTCCATTAATAATTTGATTTGCCCTGTTAGCAGGAATTGCAAAATGAACGTCTATTGAATTTACATTTCCAGGTCCAAAGTTATTAATAGTGTAAGTATACGTAACTTTTGATTTTTTTTCGTTGCTTATTTTATAAAGGGCTGCGTCGTGAATTTTTAATTGGTAAAGTTTGTCATTTTGATAATCGGAAGCCCATAAATGTTTCCCGTCATAACACAAACTATTGGTATAAGGGCCAGGCGCTTCAGCAATAATAATTACACACCCATTTTCGGGGTCCATCATATATATCTCGTTTTTGTTTCGGTCGGTAATCCATAAATAAATTCCATCAAATGCAATTCCGTTAGGATCGGAAGCGGGCGATTTTAAAGTACGTATGGTGGTACCGTCGTCGGCACTAAACTGAATTATTTCATCGGATACAGGGTCAGCACACCAGAGGTATTTTCCATCCCAGGCTAGTCCGATAGGCGAATTCGAAGGGGCTTGAATGGTTTTAAGGATATTGCCGTTTTTTGAGTCTATTTTATATATTTTTCCAATAAAATTTTCATACATGGGCACTCCACCTCTAACATCGGCATTCCAAAGGTATTCTCCATCCCATGCAATACCGGTAGACCAATAAGCGGGTGTTGAAATGGAACGTATTGTCTTTCCTGAAGCCGTATCAACACAATAAATGAGATCCGTTTTGCGGTCAGCTACCCAAATATGCATCCCATCGAAAGTGATACCGGTAGCATGAAAAGCGGGGGTGTTAAACGATTTTACTATTTCTCCGGTATATGCTGAAAGGATTAAAGGAATGAATACTAAAATAACGATATAAAGACCTAACTGTTTTTTCATAATAAGATGATTTATATATAATATTTTTAACGTGCAAAAGAATGAATGAAAATAGGTGAACAAATATAAATATTTTAGAATGAACTTATATTTTATTTAAAATTATTATGCTTATCGTTAGACTTAATACCGAAAGCATATATGTTAAAGTACAATAAATGAACCATTCCATAAATGTCATCGGCATTACCATTGTAAAATTTGGCTTTATACGAAAAAATGATAAAATATATCTATTAAAATACAAGAAAATTGTTCTTTTAAAAAAATGCGATTAACTTTGCAATCCTTATTAAATTAATATCATTATGTTCGAAAGTATAAGCGAAAAGTTAGATAGGGCTTTTAAAATATTAAAAGGCCAAGGAACGATTACAGAGATTAATGTTGCAGAAACATTAAAAGAAGTACGTAAAGCATTGCTAGATGCCGATGTTAACTATAAAATTGCCAAAACATTTACGGAACAAGTAAAAGAAAAAGCACTAGGACAAAATGTGCTTACTTCCGTTTCTCCTAGTCAGTTAATGGTTAAAATTACGCATGATGAGTTAGCGGGTTTAATGGGTGGACAGATGTCGGAGCTTAATTTAAAAGGGAGTCCTACAATTATTCTAATTGCAGGCTTACAAGGTTCCGGTAAAACTACTTTTTCAGCTAAATTAGCAAATTATGTAAAATCAAAAAAAGGGAAAAACCCTTTATTGGTAGCCTGCGACGTATACCGTCCGGCTGCTGTTGATCAGCTTAAAGTGTTGGGAGAGCAGGTTGGCGTGAAAGTATTTCATGAAGAAGGAAGTAAAGATCCTGTCTCTATTGCTAAAAAATCGATTGCACATGCCCGCGAAATGGGGTATAATCCGGTAATTATCGATACCGCAGGTCGTCTAGCAATAGATGAGGAAATGATGGATGAAATTGCGAATATTAAAAAGATCGTAAATCCTCAAGAAACATTATTTGTTGTAGATTCTATGACAGGGCAGGATGCTGTTAATACAGCTAAAGCGTTTAACGAACGACTCGACTATGAAGGGGTTGTTTTAACTAAATTAGATGGAGATACCCGAGGAGGAGCCGCATTATCAATTAAATCGATCGTAAATAAACCTATAAAATTTGTTGGTTTAGGCGAAAAAATGGATGCAATTGATGTGTTTTATCCTGAACGTATGGCCGACCGTATTCTTGGGATGGGTGATATTGTTACTCTTGTAGAAAAAGCACAAGAACAATTTGATGCTGAAGAAGCACAAAAATTACAACGAAAAATTCAAAAAAATCAATTTAACTTTAATGACTTCCTTTCTCAAGTTCAACAAATTAAGAAAATGGGAAACATGAAAGACTTAGTTAGTATGATTCCTGGTATGGGAAAAGCAATGAAAGATGTGGAAATGGACGATAATGCGTTTAAAAGTATTGAAGCCATTATTCAATCAATGACCCCGCTAGAACGAGAAAGCCCTGAAATACTCACTGGAACAAGACGTAAAAGAATAGCAACAGGGAGTGGAACGAATATTACCGAAGTAAATAACTTAATTAAACAATTTGATGAAACGCGTAAAATGATGAAGATGATGACCGGCGGAAATAAAGCAAAACTGATGCAGGCCATGCGCAACAAAGGAAAAAGATAAAATTAAATGAGATGTTAACCAAAAACTAAATTTATTTTATTATTAAAAATTATTTTATGGAATTAATTGACGGAAAAAAAATTGCAGAACAAATTCGCACGGAAATAGCACTCGAAGTTAGGAAATTGATTGAGAAAGAAATGAAAGTGCCTCATTTAGCAGCTGTCTTGGTTGGTGAAGATCCTGCTAGTCAAATATATGTTGCGAATAAAGAAAAGGCATGTAAAGAAGTTGGTTTCATGTCATCGATATATAGATACCCGTCTACTATAAAAGAAAAAGAACTTTTAGATGTTGTTGAGTTTTTAAATAAGGATAATGAAATTGATGGTTTTATTGTACAACTTCCACTTCCTAACCATATAGACCCAAACAAAGTTATTCGTGCAATTAAACCCGAAAAAGATGTAGATGGTTTTCATCCCGTAAACATTGGAAATATGGTATTAAACTTGCCGGGACATATTTCTGCTACTCCTCTCGGAATAATGGAGCTTTTAAAACGGTATAAAATTGAAACCGAAGGAAAACATTGTGTTGTGGTGGGTAGAAGCAATATTGTTGGAACTCCCATGAGCATGTTAATGTCTAGAAATAATAAAAATGCAAATTGTACTGTTACTATTTGTCATAGTAGAACCAAGAATTTGAAAGAAATTTGTTTGTTGGCGGATATTTTAATTGTAGCTATTGGTAAATTAGAATTTGTAAAAGCAGATATGGTAAAAGAAGGTGCTGTTGTTATTGATGTAGGAATGCATAGTGTGCCTGCAACTGATACCAAATCGGGTTTCCGTAAAAAAGGAGATGTCGCTTTTGATGAGGTATCGAAAAAATGTAGTAAAATTACTCCCGTTCCAGGAGGGGTAGGACCTATGACGATTGTTGGATTATTACTTAATACGTTAAAAGCTTTCCAAAAAGAAGTCTTTTAATTTTAACCTAGTTATTAGAAAATACAAAGTGGATAACTTTATAAACGATGGTCGCTTATTGCCTGTTATGGAAGAGTTTTATTCTATACAAGGCGAAGGATGTAATACTGGTACTGCGGCATATTTCCTAAGAATAGGGGGGTGTGATGTTGGGTGTCGCTGGTGTGATGTAAAAGAATCCTGGAATGCCGATTTGTGGCCTCCCATTCAAACAGATGAAGTTATAAGTCGTATCATTCAATGTCCTGCAAAAGCCGTGGTTGTAACCGGAGGAGAGCCACTTCAATATAACTTAGATTATTTATGTAATGAATTAAAGAAAAATAATATTCGTACTTTCCTTGAAACATCCGGATCGTATGAATTAAGCGGATCGTGGGACTGGGTATGTTTATCTCCTAAAATAAAATCACCTCCTTTATCAAATATATATACTAAAATTCATGAATTAAAAGTTATTATTCATGAAGAGTCCGATTTCGTTTGGGCTGAAAAGAATGCTAAAATGATAAATAATACCACCCTATTGTTATTGCAACCCGAATGGAGTGAACGAAAAAAAATGATTCCATTAATAGTAGCCTATATTTTAAAAAATCCGCAATGGAAAATCTCCCTACAATCGCATAAATACATGAATATTCCATAAGTTTAACAAAAATATTAAAATGAAATTTTATTCTATTTTATTTGTTTTTATTGCGGTTTCTATTACAAGCGTTGGGTATGCACAGGTGAATAAATTTAAATATACCTCCAAATCGGAAAAAGCGATTAAAGCATACGAAAAAGCAGCCGAATATTACAATGCCCGGAATAATAAAGATGCAATAAAACAACTTGATCAGGCTATTAGCGTCGATAAAAATTTTATTGAAGCATATATGCTGAAAGCGGATATTTATGCTGATATGAAAGATTATAATCAATCTGTTGAAAATTATAAAAAAGCCATAGAAGTAGACCCCGATTTTTTTGCAGGTAACTACATGAATTTAGGAATGATTGAATTCAAAATAGGTAAGTATAAAGATGCCAAATCAAGTCTGGAAAGTTATATAAATCATAAAAATGCAAATATCACCAATATTAAACGTTGCGAATATTTTGTAAAACATACCGATTTTTGTATTGCATTGGTGAATGATTCGGTTCCTTTTATCCCGTCAAATATTGGAGATAGTGTCAATTCTTCTTATGGTGATTATCTACCTAGCTTGACAGCCGATGAACAAATATTAGTAATCACACGAAGGCTTCCGAAAGATGAGTTTACCACAGACCAAAGCCTTAAAGAAGAAGAAGACTTTTATATTTCACATAAAATAAACGATTCTATATGGAGTAAAGCAGTTGATTTAGGGCCTCCTGTTAATACGAATGGTAACGAGGGAGCACAGTGTATTTCTCCCGATGGAAAAACGATTTATTTTACCGGCTGTAATCGTCCCGATGGAATAGGTAGCTGTGATTTGTATATAACTGAAAAAATTGGCAATGGATGGACAATTCCTAAAAATATGGGGGTTGTCGTTAACTCGGAACGATGGGATTCCCAACCATCTATCTCTTCCGATGGAAAAACATTATATTTTACAAGTGCTCGTAACGGAGGTAAAGGAAATATGGATATTTGGAAGACTGAAAAAGACGAAAACGGTAAATGGAGTAAGCCAATTAACCTTGGTGATACCATAAATACAGATAAAGGAGAAATGTCCCCTTTCATTCACCCAGATAATCAGACTTTATATTTTGCCTCAAACGGACACATGGGACTCGGAAATTACGATATTTTTTATTCACGCAAGGATTCTTCCGAATATTGGAGAAAACCTTTAAATATTGGATATCCAATAAATACGTATGCTGATGAAAGTTATCTTATTGTCAATTCCAAGGGCGATTTAGCCTATTTTTCATCCGATAGAAAAGGAGGAAAAGGAAGTTTAGATATTTATTCTTTTCCGCTATATGAAAAGGCTCGTCCTAAAAAAGTAACCTATGTTAAAGGGGTTGTTTATGATAAAGAAACGAATAAAAAATTACAGGCAAAATTTGAATTAATTGATCTGAAATCAGGAGAAATTAGTGTTGAATCAACTTCCGACCCTGTTACCGGAGCGTTTTTAGTATGCCTTCCTACCGAAAAAGATTATGCCTTAAATGTTTCTAAAGATGGATATTTATTTTTCTCAGAAAATTTTACCTTAACGGGTATTTATTCTAACTCAGATCCGTTTATTAAGAATATTCCGCTACAGCCTATAAAAATAGGAGAGACAGTGGTTTTAAAAAATATCTTTTTTGATACCGATAAATTTGACATTAAACCGGAATCAAAATCAGAGTTAGATAATTTAATCAATTTGTTGCAGAAAAATGTAAGCATGAAAATTGAGATTAGCGGACATACCGATAAAATGGGAGAAGATATGTACAATCAAAAATTATCTGAAAATAGAGCTAAAGCGGTATATCTTTATTTAATTCAAAATAACATAGCCGAAAATAGGTTATCTTACAAAGGCTATGGTGAATTAAATCCAATAGATTCTAATGATACAGAAGAAGGAAGAGCAAATAATAGAAGAACCGAATTTAAAGTAATAAGCAAATAATCCGATTCCTAAAATAATATCTCCTTTTTTTATTAATACATTAAAATTTAAGTATTTAGACTAATAACTGTTTATTTAATTGTTGATATTTTGTGAGCGAAAACCATTACTAATAAAAGGTTTTATCGTATATTTGTGAAAATTTTATACAATGAGTGGTAATTATACAGAAGATAGCATTGTTTCCCTCGATTGGAAAGAGCATATCCGCTTAAGACCTGGTATGTATATTGGAAAACTCGGAGATGGAGCATCTCACGATGATGGCATTTATGTATTAATCAAGGAAATTATTGATAATGCAGTAGATGAGTACATTATGGGCTTCGGCAAAAAAATTGAAATTACCATTAAAGATAAAAAAGTTTCAGTAAGAGACTATGGCAGAGGAATTCCGTTAGGTAAATTGGTTGACTGTGTATCTAAAATTAATACTGGTGCTAAATACGACTCGGAAGTGTTTAAAAAAACAGTCGGCTTAAACGGAGTAGGTTCTAAAGCGGTTAATGCGTTGTCTTCTTTTTTTATCGCTCAATCTGTTCGCGATGGGAAAACACGAATCGTCGAATTTACAGATGGAGAGCTTGTTAAAGAAGGGAAAGATGAAAAGTCAGATTTAAAAAACGGAACAATCATTACCTTCATTCCCGATGAAAAAGTGTTCGGTAATTATTATTTTATTACGGAATATATAGATAACCTTTTATGGAATTACGCATTCCTTAATACCGGCTTGTCTATTTATTTTAATGGACAACGTTATTATGCAGAAAATGGACTTCTAGACCTTTTAACGAAATATATCAATGGGACAGAAATCGTTTATCCTATTATTCACATGTTGGAATCGGATTTAGAAGTAGCCATAACACATAGTCAGAATCAATACGGAGAAGAATATTATTCATTTGTAAACGGAACACATACACCGCAAGGAGGAACACATCAGGCCGCTTTTCGTGAAGCCGTAGTGAAAACAATACGCGAGTTTTATAAAAAAGATTTTGATGCCAGCGATATTCGCTCTTCTATTATTGCTGCTGTTAGTGTTAAAATTCAAGAACCTGTTTTTGAATCACAAACAAAAACAAAATTAGGTTCTCAATACATGGAACCCAACGGACATACCATTCGAAATTATGTGGGGGATATAATTAAAAAACAACTCGACGATTACCTTCATAAAAACCCCGAAACCGCTGAAGCTCTTCTAAGAAAAATATTACAGTCGGAAAAAGAACGAAAAGAACTGGCAAATATTAAAAAAATTGCAAAAGACAGTGTAAAAAAAGTTAGTCTGTACAATAAAAAATTACGTGATTGTCGTTCGCATTACAATACCAACGACGATCGTAAACTAGAAACAACGTTGTTTATTACTGAAGGAGATTCTGCTAGTGGTTCTATTACCAAATCAAGAGATGTAAATACCCAAGCCGTTTTTAGTTTAAAAGGGAAACCACTTAATAGTTACGGAATGAATAAAAAAGTGGTTTACGAAAACGAAGAGTTTAATCTCTTACAAGCAGCCTTAAATATTGAAGAAGATATTGAAAATTTAAGATATAATAATATCGTTATTGCTACCGATGCTGATGTTGATGGAATGCATATTCGATTACTGCTAATTACTTTTTTCCTTCAGTTTTTCCCCGACCTTGTAAAGAATGGTCATTTGTATATCTTACAAACCCCATTATTTCGGGTACGTAACAAAAGCAAAACATTTTATTGCTATTCCGACGAAGAAAAGAAAAAGGCCATCCAAGAATTGGGAGCTAAACCTGAAATTACCCGATTTAAAGGACTTGGTGAAATTTCACCCGATGAGTTTAAACATTTTATAGGTCCGTCTATGCGCTTGGATCCGGTTATTTTAAAAAATAATTCGTCTATTGCCGAAATGCTTTCTTTCTATATGGGGAAAAATACACCCGAACGTCAAAACTTTATTATTGATAATCTACGTGTAGAGCTCGATTTCGTAGAAAACTAAAGATGTTGATATTCTCGTATTGTCATAATACGAAACCGATTGAAAGGAATTATTTAAGTAAGGTTAGCGTTCCAACAAATATTTTTTCTTTGCTGTTTATCCCTTTTACTTTTATTTGATATACATAAATATCAGGCGCTACCATTTGGTTCGATTCATTGTTAAGTGAGCCATTCCACGGATTTTGGGGGTCTTTTGTCTCGAAAATAATATTTCCCCATCTATTATAAATTGTCATTTCATAACTTCCTTCTTCCCAGCTATTCCCTATGGCTTGAAAAAAATCATTAATACCATTATTATTGGGCGTAAAACTGTTCGGGATGTAAATAGTATATTTATCCACTATTTCAATAATTTTAATAATACTGTCAATACAGCCAAAACTATCGCTAACAATAAGTAGAACAGAATAATTTCCAATGGTATCAAAACTCTGCACAACAGTTTCACTATATAGATTTCCTGTATTATCTCCAAAGTCCCATTGCCAAGTATTAGCACCCAACGATTCAGAAGTAAATGTAACATTTGGATTTGATATCGTAATTGGATTAGGGTGATAACTGAAATTAGCTTGAACCCCATCTGTATTTTTAATAGTAATGGTTTCGATATCATCACAAAACCCATCATCAACAGTAACGGTATAAAGTCCGGGCGATAGTTGTTGGATTGATGTTGTTGTGTCGCCGGTACTCCACGAATAAGTATATTTTCCAGATCCGCCGGAAGCGACTACCAACGCGGATCCGTCGGATTGATTACAGTGTGCATCAACAAAAATAACTGTTGCCTCGGGCATATTAG
>ERZ1645192.1644-NODE-1644-length-18652-cov-7.354896_pt1 | contig 18652 bp, 18 predicted proteins | sample MGYA00575354_ERZ1645192 | MGnify/ENA primary metagenome ERZ1645192 (study PRJEB40844, sample SAMN11349763) | freshwater sediment metagenome | isolation source: river sediment | host: Sediment | place: India: Faizupur Khadar , New Delhi | collected 2017-02-21 ... | reverse complement strand
CATATTGCCTGCATTCCCCTGATCGTCGGTTTTATCGACGGCCAGGGAAACATCACCACTAAGCGAGCCTTCGGCCTTTCATTACTCTTTGGCTTCGGCATCCTGATTACGATTGGCGTTATTGGGCTTATTACCGGCTTAATGGGTAGAATGGTTGGCGACATCGGCGGCTACGGCAGCTACTTTGTGGCAATTATTTTCTTTGCCATTGGACTTAACCTGATGAGGGTCTTACCGCTCCCTTTTATGGAAGGCGGCGCGAATCCAAATTACAAAAGGAAAGGATTCCTGGCGGCTTTCATTCTGGGGCTTCTATTCGGCATTGCCCTCGGTCCTTGCACATTCGCTTATATGGCCACCATGCTGGGTATTGTCTTCAGCATTGCTTCCACTCAAATCGTTTTTGCGCTTGCGCTTCTGCTGGCATACGGCATCGGACACTGTATGGTTCTTGTTATTGCCGGCACTTTTACGGAAGTGGTTGAGCATTATCTCCACTGGAGTGAAATATCTCAAGGGGCGGTGATTCTCAAAAAGGTGTGCGGCATACTGGTTATGTTGGGCGGTGTTTATCTGATCGGGCAAAATTTTATATAGAAGGAAAAATAATAATTTAGGAGAGGGTTATGTCTGAACATGTTGCCAGTAAGTTATCATTTTTGGATCGCTTTCTGACACTGTGGATTTTTGCAGCTATGATTCTGGGCGTAGGACTTGGTTATTTTCTTCCCGGTGTTGAGGCCTTCATTAATTCGTTTCAGGTGGGCACAACCAATATTCCCATTGCCGTGGGACTTATTTTGATGATGTACCCGCCGTTTGCCAAAGTGAAATACGAGGACTTGCCTCAGGTTTTTCGCAACGGAAAAATTCTTGGGCTATCGCTTGTGCAAAACTGGTTGATCGGGCCGGTCTTAATGTTCATCCTCGCGATAGTGTTTTTACCGGATAAGCCCGAATACATGGTGGGGCTGATTATGATCGGCCTGGCACGCTGCATCGCGATGGTGATTGTCTGGAACGAACTGGCAAAAGGTAATACAGAATATGCCGCCGGGCTCGTTGCCTTCAACAGCATTTTTCAGGTTCTTTTCTACAGCGTTTTTGCCTGGTTTTTTATTACCGTTTTGCCGCCCTATTTTGGTTTTTCGGGCAGCATTGTGGATGTCAGCATCCGCCAGATTGCCGAAAGCGTATTCATCTATCTGGGGATTCCCTGTATTGCCGGAGCGTTGACCCGGCTCATCGGCGTGAAGCTCATGGGTAAAAAGGAGTATCATTCTCGTTTTGTCCCGCTGATCAGTCCACTCACGCTGATTGCGCTACTTTTTACCATTGTAGTCATGTTCAGCCTGAAGGGCAATCTGATCATTACGCTGCCGCTCGATGTCGTCCGGATTGCCGTCCCGCTCTTGATTTATTTTGTCGTCATGTTTTTGGTTTCTTTTTATCTGGGCAAAAAAATGGGGGCTGATTATTCGAAAACTTCAACTCTTGCTTTTACGGCGGCCAGCAACAATTTTGAACTGGCCATTGCTGTGGCTATCGCCGTTTTTGGGATAAATTCCGGTGCCGCCTTTGCCGCCGTTATCGGTCCTCTCGTGGAGGTGCCGGTGATGATTGGCCTGGTTAATGTGGCGCTTAAGTTTCAGAAAAAGTATTTTCGAAAATAACCGACGCATGTAGGATTCGTCTAAGGTGACAGACATTATAAAAAAATATCGCACCATTATCACCATTGTGCTGGCATTTGCGGGCATCGGGATCATGGCTTATTACGATTACTGTGATACGGCCTGCAGTTATCTTCAAGGTGATATAGTCGGTATTGATCTCCAATGGATCGGTATTTCTTATATGGCGATCATTATTGTCTTTGCTGCTTTTAAACAAATAGCGTTGATGCGGGCTTTGCTCGCCGCAGGCTTGGGTGTGGAAGCTCACCTGTATGCCTTTCAGGTGCAAAATGATGTCTATTGCCCTTTTTGCCTAGCCTTTTCGGTGATGTTGATTTTGTCGTTTCTTATTAATTATGAAGTTCCGTCCGCATGGCGCGAAAACCGTAGCCGGATGTGGCTCTATTTTTGGGGGGAGGTAAGTTTCCCGATGTTTAAATTGAGTAAATTACCATTGTTATTATTTGGTTTGATTGGTTATTTGACAATTTTATTCACCTTTTCCGGTTCCGTAACGCCTGCTTATGGACAGGATTCCACCATACGCGGTATTCCGTCGCTGGGCAAAGGCCCTTATGAAATTACTATGTTTACCGACTATTTCTGTCCCCCCTGCCACAGAATAGATACAAAAGCCGAACCATTATTGAAAGAACTGTTAGCGACAGGCCGGGTGAAATTGACATTTGTTGACGTGCCCTTTTCTCGTCCCACGCCGCTTTATGCCAAGTACTATCTCTATGCGGTAAATGTCGATTCCGGTATAAACAATGTTTTTCGTGTCCGCAAAATCCTTTTTGATGCGGCGCAAGGCAGAGATATCGAGAAGGAAAAAGATCTGATTGTCTATTTGAAAGAACGAAAAGTTTTATGGAAAGCCTTGGATGAAAAATCAATTTTCCCGCTGCTCAACGGTATAATCAGAAAAAATGGCATTAATTCCACACCTACCTGCACAATCAAGTATTTCTCAACAGATGTAAAAAAGTACATCGGTGATGATAAGATATGGGAGGGATTAACAATATTCCAGAAGCACCTGTCAAAGACGAATAAATAATGTATGGCAGGATTATAGAAAAATGAATATTTTTGTCCGTACCCGATTAGTTTATATTTTGCTCGGCGCCCTCTGTGGCCTGGCCGCTCTTGCGGCCACAAACCATCCGGCTCATAGTGACACAAATGCGCCTGTTTTCACTTCCGGCTCCGGTCCCTATGAACTCATCATCTTTTCAGATTATTTTTGCACGCCCTGTCAGAAGGTGGAAAAAGAATGGGAAAAAACTATTGCCGGGCTGATCGAAAGAGGGAATGTCAAAGTTACTTTTGTGGATTCGCCCATCTATAAGCTGACGCCGCTTTATGGTAAATATTTTCTGTATGCCTTTAACGCGGCATCGGACTACAAGGAAGCACTGCGGGCCAGGCAACTGCTGTTTGAAAAAGCCTCGCGTTTCGGCGCCATTACGGAACAGCATCTGGCAAATGCCATGCGGGAGGCAAACATTCCAATTAAGGAATACGATACCAATAAATCATTGGAAAGATACAAGGAAATGATCACAAAGTATAGGGCCCATTCAACGCCAACCTTTGTGTTTATCTATTCACCAGCGGACATTCGCAAATATTCGGGAAGCGAGCTGATCAGAAAAGGTATGGCGGAATTTCTGAATACTTTGGAACAGTAGTGAAAAATATTAAAAGGAGAAAAAAATATGTTTGAAGTAACAGAAAAAGCAAGTGAGATGATCAAGGAATTTCTGAAAAATCAAAAAAATCAGCATGCTATTCGGATTATGCTGCAGGCGGGGTGAGGCGGTTCCTCCCTGGGCATGGCTCTGGATGAGCCTCTTGAAGAAGATATGACCTTCACTGATAGGGATATCAAGTTTGTAATCGACAAGAAATTGTTTGAGGAAGTCAAGCCCATACGTGTTGATTTTATCGAAGCCGCGACCGGTTCCGGCTTTAAACTGACATCGAACCTGGCAGCAGGTGCGGGCTGCTGTGGCACCTGCAGTTGCTGAAGAAGCACAATACTGCAAACGCATTGGGAAGATGAAAGGAATTTAGACGACTATGTCGGAAAACGAGGTAACGCAAATCCGCATCAAAGGAAACCTGGTCGGCATCATCGGACTGCAAAATATTATGGCGGCAATGGCGACAGATTACCAACAAAAGTCCGATGAGTTGATCGGGCCGGAAATGGTCAGGCGACTTGCGGTGAAAAATTACATTCCTGATAGTGCCAGGGCTGACTATGCCAAGGCTTTAGTTCGTGAGTTCAGAAAATTCATGGGACAGCCGGTAGAGGAGGAAGCAATTACCGAGCTTAGCGTAATTATCCTGGGAGAGGGATGTGCGCAGTGCAACCGTCTCGAAACAGATGTCCGGGAGGTAATGGCGCAAATGAATGCACCGGGAGAGATGATCCATATCACCGATGTGCGTGAAATAGGCAAGTTTGGCGTTATGGGCACGCCGGCGCTGGTGATCAACGAAAAAGTTGTCTCTGTTGGTATAATACCGGATAAGAAAAAAATCCGGCGGTGGCTGGAGGAGGCCATAAGGCGGATGCAGACTGGTAAAGCCTGATTTTACATTTCTTGCCCGCAAAGATTTTGGAGGAAATATCTTATGAAAGAATGGCATAAATTGTTATTAATCGCTGCAATATTTCTGGGTGCTTATTACATTCCGTGGGATTCCGTCATTATCCGTCGATCCGGCCTGGAAGCCTTTTTGATGCTGCAGGATTATGCCCGACAGCACGTGCTGACCTGCCTGGTGCCGGCGTTTTTCATTGCTGGGGCGATCAGCACCTTTGTTTCGCAGGCTGCCGTACTGAAATATTTCGGTGCACAGGCCAATAAGATCTTGTCCTATTCGGTGGCTTCCGTTTCCGGTTCCGTGCTGGCAGTGTGTTCATGCACTGTGCTGCCGCTGTTTGCGGGCATCTATACCCGCGGTGCGGGAATCGGCCCGGCGACCGCTTTTCTTTATTCCGGTCCAGCGATCAATGTGCTGGCTATTATTCTCACCGCCAAAGTATTGGGCTGGCAATTGGGCCTAGCCCGCGCCATCGGCGCTGTCATTTTTGCGGTTGTCACCGGCCTTTTGATGGCGTTTATTTTTCGCAAAGACGACGCCGGGCGAAAGACGGGAGACCTGGTTTTGCCGGAGGATTACCATTCGAGACCACTCTGGCAGGATGCCCTTTACATGTTGACTATGGTGCTGATTCTGGTTTCTGCTTCGTTTGCCCGGCCGACCGCGGATGACGGCGCTGTCTGGAAATTTATCTTCAGCGTCAAATGGTACTTGGCAGTGCTGTTTCTGATTATTTTAGCCGTCATGCTCAAGAAATGGTTCGTCAAAGAAGAACTGAAGGGCTGGGTGGAAGCCACCTGGGGATTCTCCAAGCAGATTATGCCGTTGCTTCTGGGGGGCGTGCTTGTAGCGGGATTTCTGCTGGGGCGTCCCGGATATCCGGCGCTGATTCCGGAAACGGCCGTTCAAATCCTAGTGGGGGGAAATTCCCTGGGAGCGAATTTCTTTGCCTCCATCGTCGGAGCTTTCATGTACTTTGCCACGCTCACCGAAGTGCCGATTCTTCAGGGGTTGATCGGCTCCGGTATGGGACGGGGTCCGGCGCTAGCGCTGCTTCTGGCCGGTCCCGCACTTTCGCTCCCCAGTATGATTGCCATCGCCGGCATTATGGGTATTAAAAAAACTGCTGTTTACTGTTTCGTTGTGGTTATTCTTTCCACCACTGCCGGCATGGTGTACGGATTGATAATGGCATGATGTAAAGTAGATATGCATAATTGTGTTACTCTATGAACATTTAATTCCATTTCTTAATCAAGCGCTATCTTTGTTGGCGTCGTCGTTGGCTTCCTCAACGTATGTATAATACGCTTCGTGGCCTCCTCCTTGTCGCCGCGATATCATCATTGATTTAGAAATGGAATAATAAGGAGTTTTGCTGAAGTACCCTGATTTTGAAAAAGACAGAAAGCGATAAGTTGATTATGTATACCAACACTGAAAGATAAGGAACCAGGCAACCAATTAATCAAAAGATAATGATGATGAGGATGCCGTGTGTAATATGAGTTCAAATCCTTGTTAATACAATAACACATTCACAAGATAACCGGCCGCGAGAGCAATTGCAAAAACATTTAACGCGAAAGCAATGATCAGCTTCTTTTTGAACATGGAACCAAGAATGATTAACTCCGGTATGCTTGCTCCCGCGCCGCCGATTACCAACGCAAGGACTGTCCCGACTCCCATGCCCTTACCCACAAGGGCTGCAGCTATCGGAATAACGGTTTCTGCCCGGATATACATGGGCACGCCAACGGCAGATGCAATAGGTATTGACCATGGATTTCCGGGACCTGCTAATCTGACGACGAGGTTCTGCGGGAAAAAACCATAGATGAAGGCGCCGATACCCGCGCCCAGAAGAAGATACCAGAACACGCCCTTAAAGGTGTCAACGGCGGACAGTGATGCGCTTTTTAGCTTTTCCTTAAAGGGCGCGCGCGGTGCAGCCACCGGTTCAACGTTGACGGAACAGCATGTCGACGCAACAGTTGGTAAAGTTATCAACGTCAGCGGCTGTGAGGTGTCTGAAGAGCAGCAACAGGCTGCCGCGGGCGGGGTTTTCAGGGATGTGGAAACTGAATTTATCTCTTGTATACAACAGGACGTCTCAAAATTCATCAGGGGTTTGACCTGTTTTTCCATACCAACTGCGAAAGCACTGCCGCCGTCGCCATGGAACAGAAAAAGGTCATCACGATATAAACCACCGTGACTTTAAAACCAAGCAAAGTAAACAAAAGCGCGATAATTATAGGATTGAGAACCGGGGAAGAAAAAAGAAACGCCATCGTGGGGCCAAAGGGAACTCCGCCCTTGAGCAGGCCTGCTGTTATGGGAACGGTGGAACATGAGCAGAAAGGGGTTAGAGCGCCCAGGCCCGCTCCCAGAAAATATTGCACCCATGTAAACTTGTTGGACAGATAATCCCTTACGCGGCTGGGAGGGAGATATTCCATCAGTAATCCAATAATAAAAGAAACGACAATAAATATAAGGATTAGTTCTCCCGCAATCACCTGAAAAAATTTGCCTGCGGTGATAAAATTATTCAGACCAAACATTTGCCTTACCTCCCTTGTTCTTAATTCAATAACAGTTGAAAATATCAACCTTTTGTTGTTGTCGTCGTGCTAATTACTTTACCGGCTTTTGTTGTTCGTTGCCTCCTGCAGCCTGATTAAGCGCTGCTTCAACAAAGGCGCGCAGGCCGATCAGGAGTATTTGACGCATATCAGGGGTCATGGCCGATAGAATCGCTGCCATTCTTTTTGCAGGCTCTTCCGTTAACCTTGATATGAGCGATTTTCCTTCTTCAGACAATTGGACACAGCATACTCGTCCATCATTTTGATCGTTTATTCGATGCACCAGCTTTTTTTCTTCAAGGCGTCTGACAATGCGGGTTGCGCCGCTTTTAGTCACAGCTATGCTTTTGGCAACATCCTGCATTGTGCACTTGTCCAGGCGCAGCACGGTGCGCAAGGCGCGATACTCACCATGAGAAATATTTTCACAACACACACCATCCATATTATGCGAACCGAAATCATAAGTCATATCTTCGATTAGTTCAGCTATTTGCCTGATCTGTTCATCCATTCACCCATCCTCCGTCGCCGGCAATATTTCAATGATTGAGAAATTCAATCGACAGCTTCTCTCATAATTTAGTTGATTATGTCAACTAATAATCTTGAGTTGATCATCAGGCTCATCTGAAACGCCGCTTTTTTGTGCTACATTCATCCGGCAGGGAAGGCCGGTTATCCACCTGCTGCCGGACAGCGAGAATTGCTATTCCGTTGCTTGTCTGTTTTGTGGTAATGTTTCAATGTATGTTTTGCATTTTCCGGCTCCAATAGCTGGTGAACAGATTTCAACGAAAGAATAGTGCGTTATGCCGCCAGACAGCGCCGCGATAAAAGAGACAGTTTTTGCCGACAGCAACCAATTTTTTGCCGCCTTGCTGCGGGATATTGACGAGGCTGTTGCGCATATTGAATTGGAAACCTACATTTATGATCTTGATCCGTTGGGCAGGGAAGTCGCGGAACATCTCGCGGCGGCAAGTCGCCGGGGCGTTTCCGTTCGCCTTCTTGTGGATGGCGTCGGTTCTTTGACGTCCGGCAGCGCACTGGCCCGGCAACTAAGTGCCGACGGTGTGCAAGTCCGTATTTTCAATCCTCTCCCCTGGAATGTCCATCATTGGGCCTGGGCTGTGCCTCGTCTGCCCTGGATCGTCCGGCTGCAACATCTGCTGGACGTCATGTATAGACGCAATCACCGTAAAACATGCATCATTGATCAGCGGATAATGTGGATCGGCAGCTTTAACATTTCCCGAAGCCACCTTCCTGAAGAGCAGGGCGGTCAGAATTGGCGCGATACCGCCATACGGCTGGAGGGAGTGGATACGGAAAATCTGCAGAATGCCTTTAACAGCACCTGGGAGAATGACCGGTCTTTGATTCCCCGGCGGACGTTTTCTCCCGACGCTATCCGCTTGAACAACAGGCATCGGCGCAAGCTGCGGATTGATTTGCTGCGGCGCATGGCCCGGACTTCTTCGCGTGTCTGGATCACCAATGCTTATTTTGTCCCCAGTAATTTATTGCTGCGCTATCTAAAGAAAGCGGCGCGGCGCGGCGTTGACGTGCGCATACTTCTTCCCGGAACGTCCGATGTGTTTTTCATGCCGTTGGTGTCGGCCATGTTTTACAGAAATCTGCTGACGGCCGGCGTGCGGATCTACGAATATGCAGACGGCATACTGCATGCAAAACTTATGATCCTGGACGACTGGATGACTGTAGGCTCCACCAACATCGACTATATCAGTTTGTACCATAACCTGGAAGTGGAAGCAGTAGTTGCTTTGCCGCAGACTAAGAAAGTTCTGGAAGACCAGTTTCTTCATGATCTGACCAGAGCCGAAGAAATAAAAATTGATCATTTACCGCAGTATCCCCGGTGGAAAAAAATTCTGGGGCAGGTTCTCCTGAGCCTGAAACGCTGGCTGTAATACCCGGATTAGTCCGGTTTCCGCCCGGAAAGGGCTCTTTTCCGCTCCGGCTGTGTCGATCTACAGTAACGCTTGTGCGACGTACATTTTGTACGTCTCCGCGCAATCCCTTGATCTCCTTGCCGGAACGAAAAATACCTTCTTCCCGGCCCGGAAACAATTAGTTTTATCTTTCAAATTTCCGGTTGACCACTTGTCCAGATTATCATTGACATTGTGCTGAAAAATATGCTCTTGTTGCCGGACTAGTCAGGGAGAACCAAACTTGAAAAAAAGCAAAACAAGCTTCTTTTGCCAGCATTGCGGTTACATGTCGCCCAAGTGGCTGGGCAAGTGCCCGTCCTGCGACGGCTGGAACTGCTTTGCCGAAGAACTGATTGCGGATCAGGATGCGGAAAGCCGCGCCGACATGAAGTTTGGCGGCAAGCCCCTGCAGATTGAAGATATTCCCGCTGAAGAAGGCAACAGGACTGTTACCGGCATAACGGAAATAGACCGCGTTCTGGGAGGCGGCATTGTCGCCGGATCGGCGATTCTGGTCGGCGGCGAGCCCGGTATCGGCAAGTCGACGCTGCTTTTGCAGATGATGCACCGGCTGGCGGAAAAAGGGTTAAAAGTTCTCTACGTCTCCGGTGAAGAATCGGCGCAGCAGATTAAACTGCGCAGCAATCGCATCGGCGCATCGTGCAAAGATTTATTGGTGCTGGTGGAAATTTCCCTCGAAAGGATTCAGGAGCAGATAAAATCCGTTCAGCCCGGCATAGTTGTTATCGATTCCATTCAAACAGTCTATTCGGCGGACCTGATGTCCGCGCCGGGCAGCGTCGGCCAGGTGCGGGAAGCATCCTCAAAGATGATTTTGTTTTCCAAAAAGCATGGCATTCCTGTCTTTCTCATAGGCCATGTGACGAAAGACGGCTCCATTGCCGGCCCTAAAGTCCTGGAGCACATGGTCGATACAGTCCTGTATTTTGAGGGTGATTCCGGTCATGCTTACCGGATTATCCGCAGCATTAAAAATCGCTTTGGTCCGGCCAATGAAATCGGCGTCTTTGAAATGCAGGACAGGGGATTGAAAGAAGTGCCCAATCCTTCGGCTTTTTTTCTGGCCGAGCGGCCGCAAAATGTAGCGGGATCGGTTGTTGTGCCCAGTTTGGAAGGAACCAGGCCGATTCTGGTGGAGATTCAGGCGTTGGTCAGCGCCACCAATCTGGGAACGCCCCGGCGCACAGCCATCGGCGTTGATCACAACCGGGTTTCCCTTTTGATCGCCGTACTCGACAAGATTTGCGGTCTGCATTTAAGCGGCTCGGATGTGTTTATAAATGTCGCCGGAGGTGTCCGGGTGGAAGAACCGGCGGTTGATCTCGGCATCGTTGCGGCTATGGCGTCCAGCTTCCTGGATCGTCCTATTGATCCGCATACGGTAGTTTTGGGCGAAGTCGGGCTCGCCGGTGAAGTGCGGGCCATTTCGCAAATGGACTTAAGAATCAGGGAAGCCGCGAGGCTGGGTTTCAGCCGTGCCCTGGCGCCTAAAACAAACGCGGTTCATTTAACGAAAACAGCGAAAATGGAAATTTACGCCGTCAGTTCTCTGAAAGAATTGCTGGAAAACATTTTCTAAAAAAATCAGCACTTTAAAAAACAAGAAAAATTTTTCAAAAACCTTGACACGGCGAAAATAGTGCATAATATAGCGCCGCTAAACCATTAAATTATATAAATTAAAAAATAAAGAGAAAAGGAGAGAAATAGCATGAAAATCAGACCTTTACAGGATAGAGTGCTTGTGAAACGCGTGGAAGAAGACCAAAAAACCAAGGGGGGGATTATCATCCCGGATGCAGCCAAAGAAAAACCGATTGAAGGAGAAGTTATTGCTGTCGGTAAGGGGAAAGTGGCCACTGATGGGAAGCTGATCAAAATGGATATCAAAGAAGGCGACAAAATTCTTTTCAACAAATATGCCGGAACCGATGTCAAGATTGATGGCGAAGAATTTGTGATCATGAGAGAAGACGACATTGTAGGCGTTATCGAAAAATAATAATATTAAGAATATAAGAAGGAGGAATACAAACGATGCCAGCAAAAATACTTCTTTATGATGAAGAAGCTAGAAAATCGATGCTAAAGGGTGTCAACGCCCTGGCGGATGCAGTTAAGGTGACTCTTGGTCCGAAAGGCCGCAATGTAATAATTGATAAAACTTTCGGTTCACCTAATGTAACAAAAGACGGTGTAACAGTAGCCAAAGAAATTGAATTGGAAGACAAATTTGAGAACATGGGCGCCCAGATGGTGAAAGAAGTCGCCAGCAAAACCAGCGATGTCGCCGGCGACGGCACCACCACCGCAACTCTCCTCGCGCAGGCCATTTACCGCGAAGGCGTTAAAGCCGTCGCCGCCGGCAGCAACCCGATGGATATCAAGAGAGGCATTGATAAAGCCGTTGAAGTTGTTGTTAAAGAACTCGGCAAAATGAGCAAACCCACCAAAGATCAAAAAGAAATTGCCCAGGTTGGCACAATCTCCGCCAATAACGATGAAACAATCGGCAATATTATTGCAGAAGCCATGGGGAAAGTCGGCAAAGAGGGCGTTATTACCGTTGAAGAAGCCAAAGGTCTCGAAACGGAACTGGAAATCGTAGAAGGTATGCAGTTTGATCGCGGTTACCTTTCTCCTTACTTTGTTACCAACGCCGACAAGATGCTTGTTGCGCTGGAAGACGCTTTGATTTTAGTCTACGAAAAGAAAATCAGCGGCATGAAAGACATGCTCCCCATTCTGGAGCAAGTTGCCAAGACGAACCGTCCGTTGCTGATCATTGCCGAAGACATCGAAGGCGAAGCGCTGGCGACACTGGTCGTCAATAAGATTCGTGGTACCCTGCATGTGGCTGCCGTTAAAGCTCCCGGCTTCGGCGATCGCCGCAAGGCCATGCTCGAAGACATCGCCATCCTCACAGGCGGCGTAATGATTACCGAAGAACTAGGCTTTAAACTGGAAAACGTTAAACTCGAAGATTTAGGACGCGCCAAAAAAATTACGATTGATAAAGATAATACAACTATTATCGACGGCGCCGGCAAGCGTGCTGATCTCGAAGCCCGTGTCAAACAAATCCGTTCCCAGATCGAGGAAACCACTTCCGAATACGATCGTGAAAAATTACAGGAACGTCTGGCTAAATTAGTCGGCGGCGTCGCCGTAATTAAAGTCGGTGCCGCAACTGAAGCCGAAATGAAAGAAAAGAAAGCCCGCGTGGAAGATGCACTGCATGCTACCCGCGCCGCCGTTGAAGAAGGAATTGTCCCCGGCGGTGGTGTTGCTTATCTGCGCACTCTGCCTGCTTTGGCCAAACTTATCCTCGAGGGTGATGAAAATGTCGGCCTGAACATCGTGAAGAAAGCAATCGAAGAACCGATGAAAATGATTGCCGCCAACGCCGGTCTGGAAGGCACTATCGTTGTAGAAAAAGTAAAAGAGAAGAAAGGTGCCTTTGGTTTCAACGCCCGCACCGATGTTTATGAAGATATGATCGCAGCCGGTGTTATTGATCCGACCAAGGTTACCCGCTTCGCCCTGCAGAATGCAGCCTCCGTGTCGTCATTGCTGCTGACCACGCAGTGCATGATCGCCGACAAGCCCGAAGAGAAGGGCGCCGGTGGTGGAATGGGTATGCCTCCTGGTATGGGTGGTATGGGTGGTATGGGTATGGGAATGTAAAAAGGATTAAGACTGAAGGCCGATGGCTAAAGGCTGAAGGCTGAAGGTTAGATTATTAAAGCCCCTTGTGCGGCCCCTTGTGTGGACGGACAAGGGGCTTTTTTATTGTGATTTTCATTCAAAAAGCTTTATGATAAACATAAAGGAAAAAATACTGATACCACTTTTCATTCAAAGCATAACGCGGCGGCCAGGAGGAGGCTCCGCAGGCGTATTATTAATACGTTGAGGAAGCTGACGCCCCGGCCTGCGCCGCGGGGCAGGCTCTGCCAACAAAGTTAGGCAAAGAAGGCAATGTGGTATGATGAAGAGGCAGCATTATTAAAGACGATAAACATTACCCTTCTTCCCAAAAAATATTTGTTCCCAAAAAACGCCGGACGAAACCTCATCCGCAGGCAATGAAGCCGGAAATCGATCCCGCACTGAAAAGTGTCCTGGCGCGGATCGGCAAGCCGCGTGAGGCTCCTTTTGTTCCCGACGATTTTCAGAAAGACGCGTTGCAGGCGATAAAAGAAACCGACTGCCTGGTTATCGCTCCCACCGGTTCCGGTAAAACCTGGATCGCCCGCGAAGCCATTTTATCGGTGCTGAAAAAAGGCGGCAGATCCTGGTATGCCTCTCCGCTAAAAGCGCTTTCCAATTCCAAATGGATTGAATTCGGCCTGCATTTTGATGCGGAAAACGTTGGCATTATCACCGGAGACACCAAGGAAAATACGGAAGCTCCGATAATTGTCGGTACAACGGAAATATTGCGCAATCAGCTTTACGACGCTATGCATGAAGGGCGCAATCTGGATTTCGATCTGGTCATTCTCGACGAGGTCCACTTTCTCGGAGATATTGACCGCGGTGTTGTCTGGGAGGAAGTCATGACTTACCTGCCGGTGCGGATTAACCTGCTTCTTCTTTCCGCAACCATCGGCAACGGCAAAGAAATTGCCCGCTGGCTGGAAGAAATTCGCAACAAGCGCTGCTTAGTTATTAATGAAGAAAAACGGCCGGTGCCGCTTTATCCTCTCTTTCTGCATCCATCCGGCAGGCTGCTTCCTTTGCTGAAAGGAAAAAGCCTTTCCTCGCCGGTCGCTGATTTTTTAAGAAAATCTTCGGAAAAATATAACATGCGCCGACGCAAGCCTGAATACGGCGGTATCATCAGAATTCTGGAGCAGTTCAGGCTTCTGCCGGCGATATTTTTTTTAAAATCGCGCGCGGAATGCGACGCCGCCCTGAAGGCAAAAGAGTTTATTGCGCCTCTGCCTTATTCCGAAGAATTTAACGATTCTTTAGAGGAATTGCTGACAAGGTTCCCCGCTCTGCAAAACCATCGGCAGTTAAAAGCGCTGAAATCATTCGGTATTGCTGCACATCACGGAGGTCAGTTGCCGGCCTGGAAATTACTGGTGGAAGAAATGATGAACAGAGGGCACCTGCGGGCTATCTTCGCCACATCGACAATCGCTGCGGGAGTTAATTTTCCGGCGCGGACAATCGTCCTTTTTAATTCGGATTTATACAACGGTCATGATTTCCTGCCGATGTCGGCTACCGAATTTCGCCAAATGACGGGGCGGGCGGGAAGGCGCGGCCAGGACAAAATCGGCTTTATGCTGGCGATACCCGGAAAATTTATGGATATCATCCACATCAGGCGGTTATTGTTTAAGGCGCCGGAGGATATTTTAAGCCAGTTGAAAAATGACTTTGGCATGATCCTGAATCTGCTGATGTCGCAGACACCGTCCGATATCCAGGATATATTTGAAAGATCGCTGGCGGCCTATCAGCAAAATGAGCGCCATCATAATTTAACAAACAAAGCGGCAAAAACGCTGTGGGTTGATTTTTGCCGATATCTGGATTTTTTGCAGGCGGAAGGTTTTGTGATGGAAAACGGCAGACTCACTGACGACGGCTACTGGGCCGCCAGATTGCGCCTTGATTCTCCGCTGCTGGTCGCAGAATGTCTGCGGCAGCAGGCTTTTCCGGAGCAAAACGAAAAAATTATGGCGGCGGTCGTTTCTCTTTTTGCTTATGACCGTGATAATGAAATCAGCGTGGCGCCGAAGGACGTACCGCCAAAACTGGCTCTGGCGTTAAAGAAAGTGCTGCTTGCTGTCGGGCCGCTGGTGCGCCGTCTTGATGCGGCGGGATTTTGCACGGCGAAAATTTATCCCGCGGTGGGAGTCGCCATGTATTTCTGGGCGCAGGGGCGCAGTTGGGAAAGCGTTATTAAAGCGACGGGATTCGCCGAAGGCGATCTGGCGATGCTGGTTCTGCGGACCGCCGACAGCCTGCGGCAAATTGCCGCTTTGAAAGATACGCACCCGTATATCGCTGCCTGCGCTTATAGGGCGAGGGAGGCGATACTCAGAGAACCAGTCCTCTTCCTCTAGCCGGGCTGTTGAAAAATACCTATCTACGGCGTTGTGCTCCGGTTTAGTCACTGCGGCCTACGCAAAAGTAGGCCTCATTCCTAAATCCTCGCACGCCTTGCATCTGGACATTTTTGAGCAGCCCTGAAAAAAGTAGCGAATCATTCGAGTTGTCATTGCCCGGCTTGGAGACTGTGTCATAATTACTTTTTTGTCATTCCGTGCAAGCGAAGCGCGACACGGAATCCAGTATTATCAGTAAGTTCTGGATACCGGCCTTCGCCGGTATGACGATTATTGGGATAGTTTTCTTATTATGACACAGTCTCTTGACTGGGCAATCCAGGAAATTGTTTATGACAAATACTTACTATGTGTACATATTAGCGAGCAAACGAAATGGAACTTTGTACATTGGGGTTACAAATAATTTAGAGAGAGGCCTCTATGAACATAAAAATAATCTGGCTGAAGGATTTACAAGCAGATACAATGTGCATAATCTTATCTATTATGAATCTGCAAATGATATTAATGCGGCCTTACAAAGAGAGAAGCAATTAAAGCGTTGGACACGGAAATGGAAAATAGACCTCATCGAAAAAGAAAATCCTGATTGGTGTGACTTGTCCAGTGACTGGTTTCCTGTTCAGCAAGAATGAGGAAAAGAACTGGATTGCCCGGTCAGGCCGGGCAATGACAGAAATAAAGCTTTTTGTAATAACTCTACCTTTGTCATTCCCTTGCGAATGATAATGAGATGCTAAGCATGCCCCGTACTTGATACGGGGGGGAATCCAGCAAGTTTATCTATAAAGCCAAATATATTTAGAACATACTTATTACTTTTATCATGAACTATAAGATTGCCACGCCGTCTTTGAACTGGTGGTAATAAAATTTTGCTGTCATTGTGAGATGCCTCTCGGGCATCGTGGCAATCTGACTTAGTCATTCGCTTCGTCTCCTCAATGACATGAGCACCATGCAGATAACATCAAAACTGAAAAATAAGAAAACAAGTTGATAATACTGTTAAATTAAAGTATTAGGTAGTGCGTTTGAATTTGGTTATTAAATTTATACTGTAAAGCGTCGGATCAAAAATCACTGGTCATTGATTCGTATCAATAACATTATTTATTAAAAGTCTTAACCTTAAGAGGTGATGTATGGCGATTTTTCATACAGACTCTCCAATTTCGGGTATCCCTAAAAATCCTGATCAATTAAATCGAACTTCATTTGCTCATAGAATTGGCCATGCTCTAAAACTTAGAGCTGAATCAAATCCATTAGTAGTATCCTTAGAAGGTCCGTGGGGTTATGGGAAAACATCTGTTATAAATCTTATTCATCAATACTATGAAACATTGAATATTGGTGAAAGGCCGATTGTAGTCTCATTTAATCCTTGGATGATTGGACACGCCGAAAACATAGTTCAAGAGTTTATTGTCCAGTTCGGTTCTGCCGTGGGTTTAAGTAGTAAAAGTAGAGATGCCCAAGAGGCGGCAAAACAATTATTAGCTTATTCAAAGATCTTTAATGTGTTGAAATGGGTACCGGGTATTGAAACAGGGGCAAGTATAATTGAAAAGGTTTTAAGTGGCGTTGGTTCGGCGACTGAAAAAATTGCAGAACTGAAAAACTTAAATATAAATCAAAGACGCTCAGAAGTTGTAAACGCATTGAATAAAATAAATAAGCCAATAGTTGTTTTTATAGACGACTTAGACAGGCTTCCGCCAAATGAGATATTTCAAATGATAAGAGCTGTTAAAGCCATTACAGACTTTCCTGGAACTACTTTTCTTTTAGCCTTCGAACGACAATACATAGAAAAGTCATTGAAGTTATGTGGTATTGAAGATTCAAGCTCATACCTTGATAAGATCATCCAAGTTCGACTTCATTTGCCTTTGATAGCAGGTAATGATTTGCACTTGTTAGCCGTTTCAGAACTGCAGAGTTTAGCAGATATGGAACTTACTTCCTTTTTTGAAGGAGATCAAAATCGACTATCGGAAATATATCATTTTTCTGTAAAACCATTAATAAAGACTCCGAGAGAATTAAAACGCATTTTTAATCGGTTACGTTTTATTGAGCCATCAGTAAGAAAAAATGTTTGTTTTGCTGATTTATTTACCTTAGAAGTACTAGCGATAAAAGCACCTTATGTTTATGAACATATTAGAACTTGCCCTTGGGCTTATAATGCTCAAGAGCCAAAATATGAATTCACTATTGATAAACCGAAAGATATTATAAAAAAGTATGAATGTGAACGTGAGAAGGTGTTAAATACCGTTCCAGAAGAAGAACGAATTTATATTAAAGAAATAATTGCAAAACTATTTCCATTAGTGGAATCTGATTTCTCCGGTGGTTCGAGAGATACAGATTTTCATTACACAAGAGGCCATATTGCATCACCTGATCGCCTACGATTTGCTCTTACTTTCGGACTGCCTTCCGGTGAAATAGATTCAAGTGTTATTTCTGATTTTTTGACTAATCCAGTTATAAGAGAAAAAATCATTGAGAATGTTCTGAATTGTAATAAATTGGAAAGATTTATTGAATTATTGTTGCGAAGCGTCAAACACGTTACTCCTTTAACACCAGATAATTTTATCTCATGTATTGCTAAAATTGCTTCTCTTGAGGCAGTTAAATATCTACAGGAAAAACCAAGAGATATTCTATATGCTGGACCTTCTAGGCAGCTTTGGTGGATAGCGGAGTGTACATTAGAAAAGTTGCCTAGTGATGAGCGATCAGATATTTTACTTGATCTTTCAAAGAACGTTGAATTTATAACTTTAGCTACTTATGGTTTAAATTTATGCTTACAGCAACAAGGCTTTTATGACAGCAAAGAACAAATTGATGAAAAGTTACGCTGGCTTGATGATGCACAATTAGAAAGATATAAATCACAGTGGGTTGATTCTGTTATCCAGACTATTGCAGAAAAAACATTTTTTAAAATAAGTGATTCATCAATTGTTCTATTATTATTAAGGAGCATTGGATCTGAAAGAACTAAAAATATTGTGGAACCATTGCTGCAGAATGATGAAGATTTAGATAAGTTCGCTTTAGCAATCGGGCGAAGGACTGGGGGGCAGGACTCCGAAAAGGGCCGATATTCAAAAGTGGAGGAGGACGTCTTAGAGAATTTTGGAGGGCGACACAAAATACGACAACGAGTAAGTAAAAGATTAGAATCAAGCATTAATGATAAAGAACTGAGTGCTATATACAATAGTATTTTAACCGGGGAAGCCTATTATATTATTGATAATACTAAAAAATGAAGATAGATGTTTTGAGTAACACATAAAATTGTATTTCCTTATACGCATGTTTTATACCTATTCACGCCATCAGTGGAGTAGTGAAATACTTTCTTCTATCGGTAATCAAATTTTTAATATTGTAGTTACGACAAGTTCTGATATTGCAAAGCTATTTTTGACAGTCGGCTCGCAATGACAGAGTGTAGAATATGGAAAAATTAAAAATTATCACTGATTTTGTTCCATCGGGTGATCAGCCGCAGGCTATCAATGCGCTGGCGGACGGTGTTGCCGCGGGCAGGCAGCATCAGGTATTGCTGGGTGTTACGGGTTCCGGTAAAACCTTTACGGTCGCCAATGTCATTGAGCGCGTGCAGCGTCCGACGTTGGTTATTGCGCATAACAAGA
>ERZ1645192.1643-NODE-1643-length-18654-cov-42.218668_pt1 | contig 18654 bp, 13 predicted proteins | sample MGYA00575354_ERZ1645192 | MGnify/ENA primary metagenome ERZ1645192 (study PRJEB40844, sample SAMN11349763) | freshwater sediment metagenome | isolation source: river sediment | host: Sediment | place: India: Faizupur Khadar , New Delhi | collected 2017-02-21 ... | reverse complement strand
GGCGTCACGTCGTGGCTCTTGAGCGCCCCGAAGATGTCCACCTCGAACTGCTTCGCCCGCTCCGCGGTGAGGTTGTCCACCACGCCGCCGGCAAAGGTCGTGGGCCCGTCCGTCCCGTCCGAGTCCTGGCCCACGATCACCACGTCGCCGATGCGGTCGATCCAGAGCGCGGCGCCCAGGGCGAACTCCTGGTTCGGCCCGCCCTGCCCCGGCTCGGACGTGATCCGCACCGTGGTCTCCCCGCCGCCGATGACCACGCAGGGCGGCTTTAAGGGCCTGCTGCTCATGAGGATCTCCCTGGCGATGGCGGCGAAGGTCCCGCCGAGCTCACGGCTCTCGCCCTCGAGCATGGTGGAGAGGATCATGGTCTCGAACCCCAGCTCCCGCGCCCTGTCCGCGGCCCCTTCGCAGGCGGCGGTCCCGGGCACGATGATGAAGTTGTCGATGTGGTGGTCGGAGAGGTCCTTGGGCGTTTCCCTTGCGGGGCCTCCCGCCTTGAGGTACGCGCTCACCGAGGGGGGCACCTTGTCCCACAGGTCGTACTTGGTGAGCGTCCGGCGGGCGTCGTCGAAGGTCGCCGTGTCGGGCACCGTGGGGCAGGTGATGTAGTCCAGCGGGTCGCCGATGACGTCGGAGACGGTGAGGTTGATCAGGTGCGCCCCGGGGTGCACGGCCTTGGCGAGCCACCCGCCCTTGACCTGGCTCAAGTGCTTGCGGACGTTGTTGATCTCCACGATGTTCGCCCCGCAGGTGAGGAGCAGCTTGTTTACGAGCTTCTTCTCGTCGAGCGTCACCCCTTCAACGGGGTACGGCATGAGCGCCGAGCTCCCGCCCGTGACGCAGGCGAAGACGAGGTCGCCGGGTTGGGTCTTCCGGGCGAGCGCCAGGGCCTGCTTGGCAGCGCTGAACCCGTTCTCGTCCGGGATGGGGTGGCTCGAGAAATAGAGCCGCGCCCGGGAGAGGGTCCCCTCCTGGCCGTACTTGCAGATGATCACGCCGTCGGCTATCCGGTCGCCCAGGATGTCCTCCAGCGCCTTTGCAATGGGAAACGTGGCCTTGCCCGTCCCCAGGAGCCAGATCTTTCCCTGCTTCGTCAGGTCGATATTCATCTCGCCTACGTGCAGGACGTCGCCCTCGAGGGAAACGAGCTTTCTCGTGGCCTTGTACGGGTCGGCCTGGGCCAGGGCGTGGTCGATGATGTCGAAGACGGTTGCGCGCAGCTTCTGGTTTCCGTGGGAAAGCAGCGCGTCAAGATTCCTGATGTAGCTCATGGGGTCACCTCCTCAGGGCCGTGCGAAATAACCGACAGGGCCGCGGCTTTCGTGCCGCTGGTTTCGTGATGATGCCGCGGCCCTGTCATGGACCGGGGGATGTTGTCTGACCTCTCGTGGTGTTCGATGTTCCCCCGTTTTGTTTTCCCTTACAGCGCGCAGCGGAAATCCATCCCCGCGTAGCGGGCCTGCGAGCCGAGCTCCTCCTCGATGAGCAGGAGGCGGTTGTACTTTGCGGTCCGCTCGCTGCGGACACCCGCGCCGGTCTTGATCTGGCCCGCGTTGATGCCCACCACGAAGTCCGCGATGATGGGGTCTTCGGTCTCGCCCGAGCGCTCGGAGACCATGATCCCGAAGCCCTGGCGGTAGGAAAGCTCGGCGGCGTCGAGGGCCTCGGAGAGCGTCCCGATCTGGTTGAACTTCCACAGCAGGGCGTTGGCCGCGCCCTTGGGCGCCCTCTCCCGGATGCGGGCGGGGTTCGTGCAGTAGAAGTCGTCGCCCACGATCTGGATGCCCAGCTCCTTTGTGGCCCGGATGAAGCCCTTCGTGTCGTCTTCCGCGAAGGGGTCCTCGATGGAGACGATGGGGTAGTCCCTGCAGAGGGCCTTGTAGTAGTCGAAGAGCCCGTCCGTGGTGTACTCGACGCCCTCGAGGGTGTACTTCTTGGTCTTGGGGTTGTACCAGTGCGTGGCGGCGCAGTCGAAGCCGTAGCCGATCTTCCTGGCGTGGCCCGAACGCTCCACCGCCTGCACCAGGCACTCCATGGCCTCGCGCACCTTCTTGATGGGCGTGGCGAAGCCGCCCTCGTCGCCCACGTTGGCGGCGATCTTGCCGTACTTCTTTATGACGATCTCCCGGAGCTCGTTGTTCACCGCGTTGCCGATGAACATGGCCTCGGAGAAGGTCTCCGCGCCGATGGGGAAGATGCAGAACTCCTGGAAGTCCAGGTCGTTGGAGGTGAGCTTGCCGCCGTTGAGCAGGTTGAGGAGCGGGACGGGCAGCACGTGCGCGTTGCAGTTGACGTAGCGGTACAGCGGGAGCCCCACGGCGTTGGACGCGGCGCGGGCCACGGCCACCGAGACGCCCACGATGGCGTTGGCGCCCAGCTTCGACTTGTTTTTGGTCCCGTCCAGGGAGCGGAGCTTCTCGTCCACCTTGCGCTGGTCGGTGACGTCCATGCCGATAATGGCCGGGCCGAGGATCTCGTTGACGTTCTTCACCGCCTTGCGCACGCCCTGGCCGGCATAGCGCTTTTCCTTGTCGCGAAGCTCCCTGGCCTCGTTCGAACCCGTGGAACGGCCCGCAGGAACATCGGCCCGCCCGAGGGTCTCGTTGTTCACCCAGATGTCCACCTGGACCGTCGGGTTCCACCGGCAGTCGAGGATCTCCCTGGCAAAGACTCCTGTTATCGTGAATTTTTTCATGACACTCCCTCTCCTTTCGAGATGATGGTTTTTTTATCGAGCCGCTCCCTGGCCGAGAACGGACAGCGCCCGCTGGGGCTGCGGGAAGAACAGCACCTTCGGGTCGGGGTCCGGGACCATGGTCAAAGCCTTTTCCAGGGCCTGCTGGGGACTTGCCGCGGTGTCCAGGAACATCTTCTTCAGCACCCCCTCGTCCACGCTCGGGGTGGCCACGACGATCCGGACGCCCTTCAGGAGGATCTTGCCCAGCAGGAGGGCGTGGTCCATCTGGATGCGGTAGCCGCTCTTCAGGCGGCGGATGACCTCTTCGGCGTCGCGCGCGCCCTCGTAGGGGATGAGCATGTCATCGCTGCCGAGGCCGTCTTTGCACGAGCAGTAGAGGACGAGCACGCCCCCGGGGGCCATGACCGGCGCCAGGGCGATGAGGGGCTTGACGGACTGGTAGAAGTTGATGTTCAAAGGCTTGCCCGGCGTGGTCACGATGATGTCCGGCCGGGTCTCGAGGGATATCTGGCAGAAGGACCGCATGAAGGCCACCGCCCCCCCGTGCGCCTCGTCCAGGCCGCCGGTGAAGATCCCCACCGTTTTGCCGGCCTGGTTCAGCACGAGGTTGACGGTGAAGTGGATTTCGAGCATCCGGGCCGCCTCCACCATGTCGAGGTGGATGGGGTTGCCCTCGAGCTGCCCCGGCCGGGCCGAAGGCGACATGAGCATCTCGGGGCTGTGGTTGATCTCGATGGTCCGCTCGCTGGCGATCCCCGGGAGCACCGACTTCCTCCCGCCGGAGAACCCGGCGAACTCGTGCGGCTCGACCTTTCCCACGGCGATCCGAAGGTCCGCCTCGTAAACGGCCTTCGAGACCTCCACGGGCGTGCCGTGGGCGGTCGTCCCGAGGGGCACGAGCAGGTGCGGGTCATAGGGGTTGTGGTTGATGACCGTCAGCCCCGGGAGGTTCCTCTCCCCCACGATCTCCCTGATCTCGTCCTCCGTGGCGCCCCGGTGGACCCCCGTGGCGATGACCACCGTGACGGCCCCCCTCTTCATGCCCGCCTTGGCGAGCTCCTCGAGGATCAGGGGCATGACGTGGGACGTGGGGACGCCCCGGGTGGAGTCGGACACGACGATGGCCGCGCGCTTCCTGCCCCGGGCCAGCTCGCTCAGGCGGGGGGTGCCCAGGGGGGACGCGAAGGCGGCGCGGAAGTCCTCGTGCCTGCTCAAGGCGGGCGGCTCTTCGAAGCTCACCATGCCGAGACAGCGCCCGCGGGCGAGAGATATCTCCACGCCCTCGATCCTGTCGCGGTATACGGCCGAATCCCCCTGATCGCTGACCGAGTACATGGCTACTCCAATCGCTCTATCACGGCCTCATTCGGGGCTATGGGCGGCAGGCCCTTGATGTCCCGGACGATGTGCATGAGCCCGTAGACCGTCATGAGAAAGAAGCTCACCGGGATGGCCGCGTAGGGGATGGCCGTGGAGATGCCCAGGGCCGGGGTGATCTGGGTCCAGGTGTCCTGCACGAGGATGGCCCCCGCATACGTCACGACCCCCGCCACCGCCGTGGCCAGGTAGATGAGGATCCGCCGGAGGAAGGTCTGCACCGGCTTGGGCATCATCTCCCGGAAGATGGTGATGCCCAGGTGCGCGTTCCTCTTGTGCAGGATGCTCGCGCTGAGCAGGGCGTACCAGACGATGGAGAACCGGAGGAACTCCTCGGACCAGGTCAGGGCGCTGTTGAAGGCGTACCGCCTGATCACGTGCATCCAGGCGACCACGAGCATGAACGCGCAGATGACCATGGTCACGTTGAGCGTCCACTTTTCGATCACTTCACAGAACCGCTGTATCTTCGGCTTTTCCATGGGTCCTTCTCCTTTGCACCGCCGCAGGCATTCCTCACGTGCCGCGCCCGGCCTGTGGCGGTTCGGTGGAGGGGGCGGACCGCGATGAGACGGCCCGCCCCTTCCGGGTTGTCGAGACTAGAAGCCTGCGTTCACGTCCTTCTTCATGGTGACGATGGCCGCGAGCCAGCTGTCGACAAACTTCCTGTCCACGCTCGCCTTGATCTTCGCCACGACGGCGCCCTGGGACTTCGCCCTGAGCTTCGCCTTGTTGGCCTCGGAAACGTCGTTGACCTTCATTCCCTTGGCGGTCAGCTTGGCGATGATGGCGTCCTCGCGGGCCTTGTTCACGTACCGGCTGTAGTTCTGGGCCAGGACGGCGCCTTCCTTGACGATGGCCTGCTGCTCCTTGGTGAGCTTGTTGAACCACTTCAGGTTCGCCATGAGGGGCATGGGGTCGTAGATGTGCCCGGTGAGCGAGCAGTACTTCTGCACTTCGAACATCTTCACTTCCCAGATGTTGGCCAGCGGGTTTTCCTGGCCGTCCACGATCTTCTGCTGCATGGTCAGGTAGAGCTCGGTCCAGGGCACCGGGGTCGGGTTGGCGCCGAGGGTCTTGAAGTTCTCCATGTGCATGGGGGCTTCCATGGTGCGGATCTTGATGCCCTTGAGGTCATCGGGGCCGTTGATGGGCCTGACGTTGTTCGTCACGTGGCGGAAGCCGTTTTCCAGGTAGGCAAGGCCCTTCAGGCCCAGGCCCTCGCTGTTGTTCAGCAGCGCCTGCCCCATGGGGCCGTCGAGCACGCCCCAGGCGATCTCGTAGGAGTCGAACGCGAAGGGGATGTCCAGGACCATGAAGTTCCGGTTGAAGGTGGTGAGGGGACCCGCCGATGCGGTGGCCATCTCCAGGGAGCCGCTCTTGACCTGCTCGATGGACTCTCTCTCGCCGCCAAGCTGTGAGTTGTAGTACAGGCCGACCTTGATGGCACCCTTGGATTTGGTCTCGACATACTTCTTGAAGGCCTGCATGCCGATGGACTGCGGGTGCGTCGGGGAGTTGCACAGGGAAACCCTGGCCTTGATGGGCGCGGCGAACGCCATTCCCGCAAGAAGGAAGGTGATTGCCGTTACCAAGGCTGCCATTGTGAGCCATCGATTCTTCTTCATACGATTACCTCCATGATGTTTGTTCTTTCTTTATTTTCTATCCTATCCCTTCCCTGCCGCGTCCTTCGCGGCCGGGGTACAGCTCTTAGTAGCCGAACATCCGCGGCAGCCACAGGGTGAGCGGCGGCCAGTAGGTCAGCAGGAACAGCACGACCACGCTTGCCAGGAGCATGGGCCAGCCGCCCCGGAAGGTGTCCTCCACGGACACCCCGGCCATGGGGCTCGTGACGAAGAGCACAATCCCGAAGGGCGGGGTCGCCAGCCCGATGACCAGGTTCACGCAGATGATGACGCCGATCTGCAGCGGGTCCACGCCCAGGGCCCAGGCGATGGGGGCCAGGATGGGGCCGAGCACGATGACCGAGGCGTAGTCGTCCATGAACATGCCGTTGAGGATGAGGCCGATGTTCAGGAAGAGCAGGAAGGCCCACAGGGGGATGTTCGAGAGCGGCGCTGCCAGGGTTTCGACGATCATCTCGTTGGCGATGGCCCAGGCGGTGACCGTGGCCGCCCCGGCGAGGAGGATGACCATGCCCGAGGTCACGGCCGTCTCCATGAAGATGGCGGGAAGGTCGCTCCACTTGACCTGCCGGGTGACGAACATGGTCAGCCCGAAGGCGTAGGCCGCCGCGGCCGCGGAGGCCTCGGTGACCGTGAAGATGCCGCCGAAGATGCCGCCCAGGATGATGACGGGCAGGAGCAGGGCGGGGATGGCGGCCTTGAACTCCTTCCACTTTTCCGGCCAGTCCTGCTTGTCATGCCGCGGCAGCTTGTCCTTCTTGGCGATGAAGTAGATCACCACCATCTGGGCCACCGCGATGAGGACGGCCGGGATGATGGAGGCCAGGAAGATCCCCGCGATGGAGGTCCGGCCCACGGATATGCAGTAGAGGATCATGAGCACGCTGGGGGGCATGATGGGGCCGAGCAGCGAGGCGCTCGCCATGACGCCCGAGGCGAACTTGGGCTTGTAGCCCTCCTCCTTCATCATGGGGATGAGGAAGGAACCCAGGGAGGCGGTTTCGGCCACGGCCAGGCCCACAATGGCCCCCATGAAGAGGCAGGAGCCCACCGTGACCAGGGCCAGGGCGCCCCTGACGTGGCCCACGAAGGCGTTCACGAAGTCCGTGAGCGACTTGAGGATGTTCCCCTTCACCATGAGCTGACCGGTGAGGACGAAGAAAGGCACGGCCAGGAGGGCAAACCCGTTCATGCCCTGGAACATCCGCTGGGGGATCAGGGTGAGGGGGTAGTCCCCCACCACGAGGTAGACCAGGGTGCTCAGGATCAGGTTGAACGCGATGGGAAACCCGGTGATCAGCAGGATGACGAAACAGACAATCAAAGCTGTCAGGGCAATGGACATGGGCTATACCTCCTTGGGTGCTGGGTTCTTTCTTCCTCGCCTGTCATGGGGTGCCGGCCCCCTCGAACCTCCGGGTACTCCCCAACGTCGTGGATATGTCCCTGGCGGCCTGCACGGTGTCCTGGACGATCCGGGCCTTCTCTTCTTCCGAGAAGCGGAAGATGGGGCCGCTCACGCACAGGCTCGCCTCGATCCCGCCCGTGCCCCCCATGACCGGGGCCACCACGGAATAGGTGCCGTCCTCCCGCTCTCCCACGGACACGGCGTAGCCGTCCGCCCTGATCTTCTCCAGGTCGGCCTCGAGCTGGGCGGGGTCGGTGATGGTGTTCGGGGTGTACTTTTCCAGGGGGCCGCGGCGGTAGAACGCCCTGCGCTCCTTTTCGGGCAGGTGGGCCAGGAGCACCTTGCCGGACGCGCCGCAGTGGAGGGGGAGGACCTTGCCCACCTCGGTGATCTTGGCGACGCCGTAGCGGCTCCTGACCGCCTCGACGCAGATCCTGTTGCCCTCGCCGGGCACGTAGAGGGAGACCTCCTCGCCGCACTCGTCCCTGAGCTTCTCCATGAACGGGCGGGCCAGGTCGACAATGCCCTTCTCCTGGGAGAGCACGCCCTTCCACTGGTGGAACCTCATCCCGAGCCGGTACTTTCCGCTCAGGGGGTCCCGCTCCGTGCAGCGCTTCTTTTCCAGGGTGGCCAGGATGCGGGACACGGTGCTCTGGGTGTAGCCGGTCATGGCAGTGATCTCGGTGACGGTGAGGCAGGGCGATTCGACCCTGAAGCACGACAGGATGTCAATGGCCTTTTCCACGGACTTGATGCTTTGCATCAACCACCTCATGCGCCATGTGCATGTCTTATGCGCACTGTGGTTATAAATTAACTTCGTCCCTGTCCCCTGTCAAGCTATTTTTCACAAATAATTTTCCACTCCCTGTCGGGAGATTGTTTGACCCGGGATTACGGACAGTTATGAAATTTATTTTTTTTGATTTGATTTGCCCCGCCATCTTTCACTAATGTCTGGGATCAATGAAATTGTCCTGGGGAGGGGGATCATGAAAATAGCGGTACTGTTCGGGGGCCCGAGCCCCGAGCGCGACGTTTCCATCGCGAGCGGGGCCCAGGTGGTCAGGTCGCTGCGCGCGGACGGGCACGATACTCTCGCCGTGGACATCTCTTCGGGCGTGCTGGGCCGCGAGGAGGAAGACCGGCTGTTTAAGGCCACGCTCTCCGGCACCCCGCCGCCCTGCGGGAAAGGTGCCTCCGTGCTTGCCACCCTGTCCCGCGTCATCGCGGAGCTCCCGGACGTCGACCTGTACTTCCTGGCGCTCCACGGCGTGCCGGGCGAGGACGGCAGCATCCAGGCGGTCCTGGATCTCGCGGGCCTGAGGTACACCGGGAGCGGGATGAAGGGCAGCGCGGTGGCCATGGACAAGGACCTGAGCAAGCGCCTGTTCAGGCTCGCGGGCATCCCGACCCCGGACTGGAGCCTCCTTTCTTCGCCCACGGCGGGCGCGTGCCCCCTGCCCTGCCCCGTGGTGGTGAAGCCCAACAACCAGGGCTCGACCATCGGGCTCACGGTGGTCAGGGACCCTGCCCTGTTCGCAGGCGCCGTGGCCGAAGCCTTCCGGTACGACAACGAGGTGATCGTGGAGGGCTTCGTCCCCGGGCGCGAGTTCACCGTGGGCATCCTGGACGACGCGCCCCTGTCCGTGGGCGAGATCGTCCCGCAGCTGGGCGAGATCTTCAATTACGAAAGCAAGTACAAGCCGGGCGGCGCGAAAGAAATCTTTCCCGCCGGGCTGAGCGAGGCGAAGACCCTCGAGCTCAAGGAGCTGGCGCTCGCCGCACACCGGGCCCTGAAACTGAAAGGGTACAGCCGGGTCGACTTCATGCTGGACGGGGACGGGCGCTTCTGGTGCCTGGAGGCGAACACCCTGCCCGGGATGACGGCCACGAGCCTCCTGCCCCAGTCCGCGGGGGCCGTGGGAATAGACTTCACCGCTCTGTGCCGGAAGATCTGCGCCTCGGCCCAAAGGCCGTGAAGAACGGGCCGCTTCAAAGGCGACCTCATGAGTCACAGGATGGCGAAGCAGGAGAGGGCCCGGAAGCCGTGAAGGAAGGGCCGCTTCAGCGGAATGAGGGAATCTCCGCGTAGACCGCTTCGGCCACGCCGTCCACGATGCCCTTCAGCCAGCCCGTGCCCTGCGCCTTCACCTGCGGGTCCAGGGACTGGACTGTGTGGACATACCCTTCGCCTGCCGCCTGTCCCGCGGCGAGCCCGGCGAGGAAGCCGTCCCTCGCAGGCTCGCTTCCCGTCGAGGAGCCCAGGGAGGCAAACGCGGCTTCGACGGCGCCCCAGCGGTCGAACAGCTCCTGCTTCCGGACCAGGTCCTCCGGGAGAGCCGCCCCCTGCAGGAGCTCCGAGGAGCGGCGGATGGATTCGGGCATCTTCATGGCCACGGCGCCGAGCCGGTTTACGCGCTCGAGGATCGCCAGGTCGAGCTTGTCCAGCGCGCCCCGGTACAGGGCCTGATCGAGCGGGCCGCCCCCGAAGAACCGGACGCGCACGAGGCGGTACCAGGCCTTGAGCGCGACGAGGTTTGCGATGTAGGCCACGTTGTTCCTCACCCGGCGCCTCATGTCCCCGTAGACCCCCGGGTGGAAGTCCCTCGTCGCCGGGCCGGCGGCCTGGTCGAGCACGAGCCTGCCTGGCTCGGGGACGTCGCCCCGGATGACGGTGCCCGCGCCGGCCACCGTCCCGTAGGCCACGATGGCGGGGCCGACGATGCCGCCCTGTCCGCCCAGGAAGATGGGCCTCTCGCCCAGCATCACTCCCCGGGGCACGTCTCCGATGAGCGACGGCGTGGCCTTGTCCTGGTGCGGGGTGTAGTTGAAGTGGATGTAGGAGGACCCCACCTCGCTGTGGTTCTTCCGGCTCGTGCCCCCGGCCATGAGGCAGTCGCAGAAGTTGACGAGCGAGCCCAGGGTCACGAAGGGGAACAGGACGGTGTGCTTCATGCCCACGCTGTGGGCGCCGCCCGCCTCCTCCTCGAGGATGCAGGCCTCCCGCACGTGGGCGCCCGCCCCCAGGTTCGCCCCCTCGAGGAACACGGACCTGCGGAAGTACCCGCCCTTGAGCTCCACCCCCGGTCCGATCTGGCAGTCCTCCACCACCGCCGGCCCCTCGCCCCCCAGAACCGCGCCCGCCATGATGGCCGTCTTCCAGCCGGATACCCGGCAGAAGGGGTGGATGGTCACCCCGGGCGCGATCATGCCCAGGTCCACGTTGTCGGCGATGAAGACCGCGGCGGGGTCGGGGATGAGAACCCCCCGGTCCGCGAGCGCCCTCACCTTGTCGTCGATTCCCGGCTCCATGCCCTCACCCCTCGAAGCGACCCGGTCACTTCTTCCCGATCTCCGCGGAAACCGCCTCCGCGATCTTTCTGCAGCACGCCTCGGTCTGCTCCTCCGTGGGCGCCTCCACCATGACCCGGCACATCTGCTGGGTGCCCGAGTAGCGCACGAGCACCCTGCCGCTCTCGCCCAGTGCGGCCTCCACTTCCCCGATGGCCCTTGCCACCCCGGGGAGGCTCTCGATGGGGGGCTTCGCTTCGACGTCCACGTTTACGAGCTTCTGGGGGTAGATCTTCATGACCTTTGCCAGCTCGCTCAAGGGCCTGCCCTCGGCCTTCATGGCCTTCAGGAGCTGGAGGGCCGAGATGATGCCGTCTCCCGTGGTGTGGTGTTCGAGGAAGATGAGGTGGCCCGAGTCCTCGCCGCCCAGGATTGCCCCGTGCTCAAGCATCTCCTTGAGCACCGAGCGGTCGCCCACGTCCGCGGTGACGGTGGCGATGCCCAGCTCCCTGATGGCATGCCGGAAGCCGATGTTGCTCATGACCGTGGAGACCACGAGGTCTTTTTTGAGCCTGCCCTGCTTTTTCAGGGACGCGGCGCAGACCGTCATCATCTGGTCGCCCGTGAGCACCCCGCCCTGCTCGTCCACCGCGATGACCCGGTCGCCGTCGCCGTCGAAGGCGAACCCCACCTGCGCCCCGCGCTTCACCACCTCGGCCGCCAGGGTCTCGGGGTGCTGGGAGCCGCAGTCGCGGTTGATGTTCCTGCCGTCGGGCCCGGTGAAGAGGGAAACGACCGAAGCGCCGAGCTCGAAAAAGGTCTCGGGGGCGATGCGGTAGGTGGCGCCGTTGGAGCAGTCGAGGACGATCTTCATGCCCTCCAGGGAGAGGTCGGGGGGGAAGGAGCTCTTGAGGAACACGATGTACCTGCCCCGGGCGTCTTCGTACCGGTAGGCCTTGCCGATGACCGAAGGCTCCGGGTGCAGGCCGTCGAGGTTTTCCCGGCCGACGAGCTCCTCGATTTCGTCCTCCCTGCCGTCGGGCAGCTTGAAGCCGTCGCGGGAAAAGATCTTGATCCCGTTGTCCTGGAAGGGGTTGTGCGAGGCGGAGATGACGATCCCCGCGTCCGCCCGCATGCTCCTCGTGAGGTAGGAGACCCCGGGGGTGGGCATGGTGCCCGCGAGGAGGGCGTCTCCGCCCATGGAGAGAACGCCGGCCACGATGGCGTTCTCCAGGAGGTACCCCGAGAGCCTCGTGTCCCTGCCGATGAGGATCCTCGGCGTGTGGCCCTCCCGCCTGCTGATGCCGGTGATGGCGCGCCCCACCTTCATGGCCATCTCGGCCGTCATGGGATGCCTGTTGGCCACCCCCCGGATTCCATCTGTGCCGAACAGTCTGCCCACGCTCTTGAAGAACCTCCGTGCCCGTAGTCTTTCAGGCGGGCCGCCTGCCGCGCCCCGCCCGCATCAACAATAGCACATCACGCCTGCAATTCAAAGTCATCTGCACCGGTCACGGGTCGGGAGGGGGCGTGCCGTCCCGGGGGGAGGAATGCCTTACACGCCCGCACGTACCAGCCATCACACGGCCCTCTCAATCCCGGTCCAACGGGGAGCCAGCGCGCCCATGCGTGCCAGCCGCTCACGCCTCATTCGGCCGTGCGGCTTCTCATGGCCGGGATGCCGTGCGCGGCCGCGCGCGTCAGCCGGACCTGCCCGCCCTCTCCAGGTTGTCAACGAACTCCCTGACGTCGTAGCGGGAGTCCTCGGCGGCCCGGCGAAGGGCTGAGACATACTGGTAATTGTCGAGGACGACCCGGGTGGAGACGCGCATCCTGCCCATGGGGAAGGTCACGGACCCGATCACCGAGACGGTGAAGAGCCAGTGGAGCAGGGTCTCGAAGGATTCCCTGTTGAACCACACCCGCCCGCCGAACTCGTTGATCCCCACGAGGGCCCCCGCGTCCCGGTCCGCAAAGAGGGTTTCCACGAGCCGGGGAAGACCTTCCTTCGCCGCCTCCCCGCCCCAGCCCTGCCGCCTCACCAGGACCTCGAGAAGGAGGATCTCCCAGGCCGCGCCCCCCTCGTCCAGGCCGAGGGAAACCAGCGTCTCCTTCACCGCCTTGCCCAGGAGCAGCTCGTCCATGAGGGCCCGGCTCCTTTCGGGGACACCCTGCTGCTCAACCAGGGCGCCGACCCGCGCCAGGACCGCCCACAGCACTGGCACCCGCCACCAGGCCAGATCCGCGGAGACGTCACGGGGTAACCGGGAGAACACGTACTCCACGGCCGGGGCCAGGACCCCGCTCCTCCTGGACTTGAGCTTGTCGAGGTTGAAGAGGGCGCGGAGCAGCAGGTTCACGGTCTCCGCCACCGGGTCCGCGCCCCTCTCCCCGGGCCCCGGGCAGAGGTGTTTTCGCGCCTGCCCGAGGAAGACCGCGCAGGCGTCCAGGAAGGCGTCGGGCGCCACCCCTGTCGCCCTGCCCGCCTGCACGGCCTTCCGGAGCATGTCCGGGCTGACGGCGTGCCGGAACGGGTCCAGGAGACCCTTGAGGGAGAGCTCCTGGAGCTCGGAGGAGACGTCGGGAACGCCGCGGCCCCCCAGGTGCTCGTAGAGCCTCTTCACCTGGCCGTCCCCGTCCTTCAGCTCGCGGAAGTTCATGAACACGTTGGACTTGAAGGCGCCCAGGTTCACCATCAGGCCCTCGCTGCACAGGGTGGCGCCTTTCCGCAGGTACTGGAGCCCTTCCCGGAAGTCCTCCATGAGGTAATAGACGCGGTCGTCACCCGAGAGCTTCAGGCCTTCGCTTAAGCTCAGGTGCGCCACGCGCCGGCCGCCTGCGCCGGCAACGTTCATGCCCACGGAGCGCCTGACCCAGCCTTTGGCCTCGGCGTAGCGGTTGTTGTACACCACGAGCACGCGCTCGCCGCCCGCCATGTTGGAGTAGGCGAACACGTCCTCGTTCACGTGCCCCCCCTCGGTGATCACGTCGTAGAGGGCGAAGTTGTCCACCTCGCTGAAGAGGTGGCGCTTGCGCAGCAGGGGGAAGATCTCGCGTTCGTGCCGCTCCACCAGGGCGGGGTCCACGGGCTCGTCCCAGTAGGAGCGCCGGTATTCCATGCCGTACTTCTCGCCGAAGCCCTCGATCTGGCCGTGGCCGAACATGGGCAGGCCCGGCAGCGTCGCCATGAGGGTCGCCACGCCGAAATACTTGTCGCCCTTGCCGAACTGGGCCACCGCCGGCTCCTCGTCGGGGTTGTTCATGAAGTTCACGAAGCGCTTGATGATCTCCGGGTTGAACCTGAGCACGTTCTTCATGACATCGCGGTACTTGCTGTTGTCCTCCGCCATGAGCATGTTCATGAAGGCGCTGTTGTAGACCCGGTGCATCCCCAGGCTCCGCACGAAGTAGCCTTCCATGAGCCAGAAGGCCTCGGCCAGGAGCAGCGTGTTCGGGACCTCGGATGCCACCCGGTCCACGAGCTCCCGCCAGAACTCCAGGGGGAACATCCGGTCGAACTCCTCCTGGGCCACGCTGTGGCCCGCCCGGGAGGGGATGTCGCCGCCGTAGCCCGGCAGCGGGTACCAGAGGCGCTGGAAGTGCCTTTTGGCCAGGGTCATGGCCGCGTCGAACCGGATGATGGGGAAGAGCCTGGCCACCTCGATGGTTTTCGCAATGACCGCCTCGCGCACCTCGGCCTTCAGGAAGTCGAGCTGGGCCGTGTCGTTCCAGGGCGTGCTCGTGCCGTCGTTGCCGTGGTAGATGTACCTTTCGTCTCCCGTCCATGAGTCGATGCGCTTGAACACCACGGCCGCATCGGTGCGGTTCCAGTAGCCGTCCTCGATCTGGATGACCACCCGCCCGTCGTCGGAGAGGTTCGGCCCGGTGAAGCGATAGGACGGGAACGGGGGATGGTCGAGCTGGAGGAACCAGTCGGGGTGCTCGATCGTCCACTTCGAAGAGATGCCCATGTGGTTGGGCACCATGTCCGTGGCCATGCGGATGCCGCAGCGGTAAGCCCGGGCCTTGAGGTTCTCGAAGGCCTCGTGCCCCCCGAGCTCGCCGGCAATGAGGTAGTCGTGGATGGAGTAGGCCGAAGAAGCCGCCTCGGGGTTGCCGGTGAGCTGCTTGATCTTCCTCGAGGCGGGGCTCCGCTCCCAGATGCCGATGAGCCAGAGCCCGGTGAAACCCCACCGGGCAAGCACTTCAAGCTCCTCGTCCGGGATCTCGTCCAGCCGGGAGATGGTTCGCCCGTACTTGACCGAGAGCTGGTGGAGCCACACGTAGGTGCTCTTGGCGATGAGCACGAGGTGGGGCATCCAGTCGAGGTCGGGGCTGAAGCGCTCGATCTCCGCGAGCTCGCGGGCCCCGAAGCTCGGCGCCAGGGCGGGTCCGGGGCCGTGGAACCGTGGCCTGTGCTCCTCCCGGTAGAAATCGAGGCCCCCCAGGATGCGCACCAGGAGGCTCTCGACCAGGTGCCCCCAGTGGCCGCGGATGTACTCGAGCTGCCCGTAGAGGGAATGGGGCGAGGCCTTGGCGGGGGCGCGCAGGAGGTCAAGGAGCGTCTGGCCGGATGGCCCGAACAGGGGCTGGCTTTTGAAGAACTCCTCGAGGTTCTTCATGACCTCGAGATAGCGGGTGCCCTTCTCCAGGGGGAGGTCGTCGAACAGCTCGAGAAAGGGGGCAAACGCGGGGTTCTCGTTCGCGAGGGCGAGCATGATGAGCTCTTCCAGGCTGATGTGCCTGTTGGGGACGGACTCCGTGTCCCCCGCGATGTAGGCGTCGGGGGCAACCTCCCCCCGGTAGACGGCAAGCGGCGGGAAGAGGTCCACGAAGCGCAGCAGGGTCTCGTCGGTGCCGTCGACCCTGCTCCTCGACCACGCGTACGCGTCGGACATGATGCCGGGCTTCACGGCTGAGCGGTACTGCTCCACCATGACGTGCAGGATCTCGTCGATGAGGCCCAGGGCGTAGATGTCGCTCGCGGCCACGGCCAGCTCGGGGTGCCGGCCGGCGTCGCGGACCCGGTTCATCCTGTCCGCGAACCTCATGGCCGCCTGGAAGTCTCCCAGGATCACGTTGCCCGAGGTGGTGAACAGGGCTTCTTCGAACCGATAGAGGTCCCGGGCTTCCCTGGATATGTGGAACTCAAACATGGGCCTTACTCTCTGCAGCGGAAAGCGCCGCCCTGTGCCCGGGCGGCATTCACTTTGCCAGAACGAAATTCACCGGCGCTCGGCAATCATCGGTGAAATTTGAGTAGAATCTAGGGGAAAGAATCTCCGCAGTCAAGGCCAATCCTCGGCCGTCGTTCTGCCAGCCTCCCCCCCAAGGTGCTTGTGAACACCGGGAACGCCCGGTCGCTGGGCATCGAGCTCCCGCCCGCTTTGCTGAAGACCGCCCGGCACTGCGATCAGGGCGCTACCTGAGGGCCGCGGCGGGGTCCTGGCAGACGATGCCGCCGGTGGAGACCTCCCTGATCTTTCCCGTTTGCCTGTCCGCAACCCAGGCCCTCAGGACGCGGCAGTAGTACCTGTCCGTGTAGGCGATGATGGAGTCGTTCCTCCTGCCGCCGGAACAGCACGCAAACCAGGTGACGATCTCTCCACGCTTTCTTTTGGGGAGCACGAGGACGTCCCTGATCTGGAAGACGGGCCTTCCCGAGGGGCCGGATCCGGTCACGGAGCTCAGCCAGGCCATTTCGAGATCGTTCTTCCGCACGATCTGGATGGCGTACCCCGTCATCCGGTGGGTCTCGTCGGACATGACGCCACCGCCGATCTCTTCATACCCCTTTGGCATGCCCGGCCCGAACCGGGTCCCCACCAGGGAAGCGCCGGCCGGCCCCGAAGGGTTCCCGGGCCCGGGGGATGAGCCGGCGGCAGAAGGCATGCACCACAGGCAGATCATGAGAACCAGGGCGAAAACCGCGGGGGAACAGGCAGTGCGTTTCATCACGGGTCGCATCTCCTCTCGAAAGCCGTCGTTCGTCGTGATCCTTATAACCCATTCAGACAATATCATTTTTCCTATCGACACAAAACGGGGGAAGTAAATGCCGGCAGCGGGGGGCCGCATTTATGAAAAACCGGCAGGCACGGCGAGAACGCCCGGCGCTCACCCTTCCTTCAGGACGATGAAGCTGCCCAGGGGGGCACCGGTCCGGGCCGCGATGACCGGGCACTTCGCCACGAGGAGGTGGAACACCTCGCGGCCCGACCCAAAAAGCGTCTCGAAGTTCCCCTGCCCCTTGGAGATGACGGTGCCGCAGGAGAAGAACAGCTCCCGGAACTCCTCCGTGCAGAGTTCGAGGGGCGTGCCGGAGACGGGCGAACCGCTTTCCACCACCTCGCAGACCTCGATGAGCCCCGCCTGCCGGGCGTCGAGGAGGGTCGCGTCGTTGATGATGGGGGCCGACCGCACCGCGAAGATCACCCTGGCCGGGCTTATCCTCTGGACGAAGAGCCTGTCCAGCACGATCTCGCCGGCGTTGTCCCCGATGTAGAGGACGCTGCCCTCTCCCCTGAGCCTGGGGAGGAGCTCGGCCGTGCAGTCCACGGCAAAGGGGGTGCGCAAGGCCCTCTCCACGGTTTCCTCGAGCCCGCAGCCCGGGGCGTCGTGGACGCCGAAATCGACGATGTTGCCCGCGACGGCGATGCGCATGGCCGCCTCCACCGGGTCGGAGAAAGAGGAGATGACCTTTTCGAGCCTGGGAACAAGCGCTAAGGCGCTGCGGTTCGAGGAGGCCTTCTGCTCCGCGTAGGGGTCGGGGACACCCCCCATGCGCTCGAGCACGCGGTATATCTCCCCGGCGAAGAGGGGCGGCGGGTTCCGGCGGTCGAAGGAGGCGAGGAGGTCCATGACCGCCTCGCAGAAGATCTCCCGGTCAGGCTCGGGAAGGTTGTTGCGGGCGAGGTCCCGGGTGTGCCTCAGCAGGCAGGGGATGCACTCGGGCCCCGTTTCCATGGACTCACTGCTGCGCGGTCTGCCGGAGGATGTCTTCCACGATCCTGGCGAAGGCCATGTTCGCCTGGGAGGAATCGTCGGTCATGACGAAGGGCCTGCCTTCGTCGGTGTCCCGGACGATCCTCGGGTCGATGGGCACGGCGCCGAGGAAGTTCACGCGGAGGTCTTCCGCGGCCTTCAGGCCTCCCCCGGCCTTGAACAGGTCGATGCTCTCGCCGCAGTGCGGGCAGGAAAACCCGCTCATGTTTTCGATGACCCCCAGGATCCTGAGCTCCAGGGCCCGGGCGAACTCCACGCTCTTGCGGGCGTCCAGGAGCGCCACGTCCTGGGGCGTGGTGACGATGATCGCCCAGGGGGCCACGGCCGCCGCCGGACCCCGGATGAGCTGGGCGATGGAGAGGGGCTCGTCGCCGGTCCCGGGGGGCAGGTCCACCACGAGGTAGTCGAGCTCACCCCAGTTCACGTCCTTGAGAAACTGCCGCATCACGGAGTGCTTCATGGGCCCGCGCCAGATCACGGGCGTGTCGCGGCTCTCCAGGAGGTATCCCACCGAGACCACCTTGATGGTGTTAAACGCCGTGACGGGCTTGATCCCGCCCTCCCCGTCGCCCGTGAGGCTCACGTCCTCGACGCCCAGGATCTTGGGGATGTCCGGGCCGTGGATGTCCCCGTCGAGGACGCCCACCCGGAATCCCTCCCGGGCCAGGCTCAGGGCCAGGTTCGCGGCCACCGTGGACTTGCCCACGCCGCCCTTGCCGCTCATGACCAGGATGGTGTTTCTTATCTTCGCGAGCTGTTTTTCCAGCTTCTGGTTTTCTTCTTCCCGTGCCTGTTCCGGATCAGCGTGAACGTTGTCAGCCATGTGCGTCTCCCCAGATAGAGTGAGTGTGTCCTCTCCCGTAGCATAGAAGGGAACTCAACACAACAGAGACGCGGCCGGGCCGGCCACGCCCCTCCCGAGGGGAGCGAACGGGGACCGGTCAGGCTGCCCCCTCTACTGTGCCTGCGCCGCAGTATCCTGGGTTTCCTTCACCGCATCCTGAGGCTGTGCCGGGTTTTCTTCCCGGGGGAGCTTGGCCCCCTCCTCCGTCTGCGCTGCCTTTTCCTGGGGCTGCGCCGGAGGCTCCTGGGCCTGTCCGGCCGCCTGCTGCGGCTGGGGCGCACTTTCCTGCGGCTGTGCCGGGGTCTCCTGCGCCGGACTCACCTCTTCCCGGGGCTGCGCCGACGTGTCCGGGTTCTGCGGAGCGCCCTCCTGGGGCGGT
>ERZ1645192.1642-NODE-1642-length-18661-cov-5.637913_pt1 | contig 18661 bp, 17 predicted proteins | sample MGYA00575354_ERZ1645192 | MGnify/ENA primary metagenome ERZ1645192 (study PRJEB40844, sample SAMN11349763) | freshwater sediment metagenome | isolation source: river sediment | host: Sediment | place: India: Faizupur Khadar , New Delhi | collected 2017-02-21 ... | reverse complement strand
TATCATATCAATGCCACCTGGAATTTGGGAGATGCAGCATTTGCGTATCCCGGCGTTTTGGAAAAGCCAAAAGGGAAAAAGAATACGATTACAGCCCAGTTGGTCATCAATGATGATGCCATTAATTTCCCGTCTTTTAAAAGTGATCTGCCGCCGTTGAATTTAACCGCAACGGCACAATACCGTTTTTCCGGAGAAATGCCGGTATCTTTTAATATTCAGTCCAAAACGTTTGATGTTCGGGATGCTGTGCCCATTTTCCCGGTTTTGCGATCATTTCATCCCACGGGAAATTGTTCGGTGGCTGTTGCCGGCAGGGGGGACCTGAGCAATCCTTCGTCCATTTATTGGGACGGAAATATCGCAATGGCCAATATTTCGTTCCGGCCGGTGGAAAGGGCAAATCCTCTGAACGGTATTACGGGGAAGGCTTTTTTCAAACAGCGATCGATGGAAACATCGCTGTTAAAAGGGAAAATAGGAAATAGTTATGTTCAGGGGAATTTCAGAATCGATGACCTGTCCAGGCTGCGGTTCATTGCTCAATTTCATACGAACCATCTTCCAACAGACGACATGGGTCTGGCAAGTCCTGAAGGTAATCTGAATATGTACGCTGTTAATGGACAGATAAGCGTAGAGGACAATATCGTCTATCTGGATAAAATATCTTTCTTGCTGGGAAAATCGAGTTTCAATTTATCAGGTGAGGTTCGTGACGGGGAAAATACGAAATTGAACGTGAATTTGTCGTCTCCTTATATGGAATCGAATGATTTGGCCAAACTGGTTTCCCTCGACTACGCGGAAAAGAAAAAGGGTGATTCTACAACCCTGGCGTTAAATGCAAATTTGCGCATTGATGACGGCAAGATAAATGACATGGAATTCAAAAAGCTATACGCCGAACTGAAATATGCAAAGGGGATCCTTGATGTTGACGATTTGGACCTCGATGTGTTTGATGGAAAATTCAAGGCGAGAGGAAAGGTTGTGGTAAATCCTGATGGTAAGAATCATTACGAATCAAATATCATCATCAGCAAGATGTCATTGGAAAAAATTCAGAGTTATCTGGATGTCAAAGATCGCACCATTAGCGGGACATTATCTCTGACGGGGGATTTATCAACTGCCGGCCGTAATGCCGATGAGTTGAAAAAAACCGCAGCGGGGGAATTTAATGTTGTCGCTGAAAAAGGAGTGCTGAAAAAGTTTTCCGTGCTCTCCAAAATATTTTCGATGCTCAATGTTTTTCAATTGGCAAAACTTCAACTGCCCGATATGGCCAGAGGCGGAATGCCCTATAAGAAAATAACGTTTAATACGTCTGTGAAGGATGGTGTGCTTTCATCGAAGGATTTTTTTATTGACAGCGACGCGATGCAGTTCTCCGGCACGGGTGATGTGGATTATGTCAAAAAGGAGCTTCATTTTGTGTTGGGCGTTCATCCTCTGCAATCACTGGATCTGATTGCTGCCAAGATTCCCATCGCGGGATGGGTCATTACCGACGAACGGGGCAAGCTCATCACGTTTAATTTCAAAGTAGAAGGCCCTTGGGATAATCCGGAGGTGACCGCGGTGACGACGCAATCCATCGGGAAGGGGACGATGGATATATTTAAGAGAATATTCTTACTGCCGGAAAAACTGATGACGGATACGGGAGAGGTCATCTTAGGACATTAGATAATGAAAATAAATGGAACTGTTATTTCTTGCCTCCACATTATTTCCAAGTATCAATAATTGCTATGTTTCTAAAAATTTCTTGAGCTACTATCCTATTTACTTTATTTGATGCATGTCCATTGTTTTTATTTATTATTCTGTCTTCAATGGGAAGTTCTTTTACAAGATTTGAAACATTGATAGTACATATTTTATTTCCTTTTAAAAAGTCAACAATATCGTTCACATACATAGAATCACTCCTTTCAATATCCTGTAGTAAAGGAAACACTACAACAATCAGTTTGATGGAATTTTCTTTAGCGTAATTCACGAATAACATGATTTCTTCTTTATGTTTGGATAATACATTATGATTTGAATAACATTTAGCTAAAAACGTGATGTATGGTTCAGTAATATAGTCTTGAGAATGTAACCAGTATAGATAGTTGATAAAATAAGAGTTTGAAATTACCGGAATTAGGACTTTATTAACATTTGCATAAAGAAAAGAACCTTTAAATATAAGGCCGTTTTCTTGCGCAACGTTGGCAATATCATTGCCATAATACTGTAGTACGATGATTTGGGGTTTAATGATTGTGGCATATAAGAAGTTTTTCATGGCTACAAATTCTTCTTTTGTCTGTAAGCCCTTTCTCCCTATATTTATGATGGTATACTTTTTCTCCTTTTTGTTCATTTCCGCTCCCACAATATTAGAGAACCTGTCATTCACAGATTCCAGTCCATCACCCGCGGTAAATGAATCGCCTACAAATAAAATGACAGAATTTTTATTTCCAGGCTCTTTATCTCGAAAGCCTAAAGAGTTGATTGGCTTCCAATATTTCGCCTCCCACAATTTCGACGCTAACGTGTAATCATAATTATGTGAGCGGGGAATAAACATGAATATTGCTTCCATGAAAATGAAAGCTACAAAAAGGGAAAACACGATAGTACCCAGCTTTTTTAAGATTTCACTTCTTTTTTCATTCATAAAAACTATTTTAAATAAAATCAGGCCTTCAATAAGTATAAGGAATAGTAAAAACAATCTAAGATAGATGGCCATACCTGTCGGATAAAAAGCTGGTATAATAAGAGTAGGTACTAGAAAAACAATTATTGCTAGACTGTGAATCAACACTTTTTTTATAATCATCGCTCTGGCAAAAGGGGTCGAGTCTTTGCTGGGCTTCCGGCTCATGTTAAAGAAAAAATTTAACCTAAAAAAAAAGCACTTCATTGCATTGCAGAAGGGATCTTGTTAGGATGCAGCAGTTTTGCCGTAGGAATTATCGGCAGGGCCCTGCTCACGACCTCGTTGGCCGATAATAATTTTTGTGCCGGGAGCTTGTTTTCTGGAATAGATAATCAACGTCCGGACAAGATTCTTATTGAACCGTCCTTTCTCAGCTTCTTCCAATAAAAGGTCGATCGCGGCGCGAAGCGAAAAAGGCTTGCTTCTGTAAGGCCTTTCCGAGATCAGCGCATCCAGCGCATCCACCACGCCGATCAGTTCGGAATATTTATTCAGGGTCTTGATGCCCAGCGGATAACCGGAGCCATCCAGCCTTTCGTGATGTTGAAAGGACGAAAAAGAGTAATCCTTATGGCTGTTGCCGAAATAGTAATGCAGAAGAACATAGCCGATGAGCGGATGTGAACTTAATGTTTCACGTTCCTGCATGGTGATGGGTGTCGATTTATCCAGAATGCTCAGCGGCAGGCGCGATTTTCCAAGATCATGAAAAAGACTCAGGAGCATTGCTATTTCCGGCGCAAACTTGCTTTTTATGGAATGATCAAAAGAGATTTTTGCGGCAACCACGGCGATGACCAGAATATGCTGATAGGTGTAGGGTGAAAACTTCTTCATAAAAGCAAGCTCGGACAATATTTTTTCCGGCATTTTCATCCGGGTAATGGCACGCGCAATCTTGCTGTTCGTTTCCGGAGGATACAGGATGTTTGCATACCGTTTATCTTTGAAGGTTTTAAGCAAGTCCTTCATAATCCATTTGTCTTTAATCGGGACATAGCGGATTTCCCCCGACAGGGAGGCTATTTTGTTCAATACTTTTCTGCTGATTTTATCGCCGGCTTTTACAAGAAGCTTTTTGTCAATCGCGTATAAATCTGTTTCCAGCTTCATAGATTTCTCCTAGATAATTTTCATATTTTATTTGAATAGTTCTGTCAAATATTTTGCGCAGGAAATTTTAAAATTGATTTTATGAAATAAGAAAAGTATAAGGATATGCAATGATAATGTACTTTGATCCATTCAATATTATTACAAATAAAGATAAAATGGGGAGTATCATATGGGGGATAGCAAAGGTAATCGTGAACATTGGGCAAGCCGCGCGGGATTTATTCTGGCTGCGGCGGGATCGGCCATCGGTTTGGGCAATATCTGGCGCTTCCCTTACATGACCGGTGAGAACGGCGGAGCGGCTTTTATTGTTATTTATTTGCTTGCTGTTTTTTTACTCGGTTATCCTTTGATGGTCAACGAGACGGTTCTAGGACGTGTCTCTCAGCGTGATCCCGTCGGCGCCTTCAAAGCCCTTGCTCCCGGAAGTCCCTGGTGGCTGGTGGGCGCGTTAGGCGTTTTTACCGGATTCATCATTCTTTCTTACTATATTGTCGTTGCCGGCTGGGCTATGGCCTATATTTACAAGGTGGTTATCGCGGTCTGCACTCCCGGAATAAACCATGAAGCGGTTTTCAAGAGTCACATCACCGGTGTCTGGGAACCCATTATATGGGCGGCCGTATTCATGATTCTAACCATCGGCATCATTGCCGCCGGAGTCGTTGACGGCATTCAACGATGGTCATTGATTCTGATGCCTGTATTATTTGTGATCATGATTATCCTAATCATACGGTCGGTAACGCTTCCCGGGGCATCCGAGGGCCTTGTTTATTATTTAAAACCGGATTTCAGCGAAGTTTCCGGAAGGACATTTCTGGCGGCTTTGGCACAGGCGTTTTTTTCACTGAGTTTGGGCATGGGGGTTTTTATTACCTATGGAAGTTATCTGAAAGATCATGATGAAATTCCAATCAGCACCGCATGGGTCGTCAGTCTCGATACCATGGTCGCTTTGATGGCCGGCTTTGCGATATTTCCCGCTGTTTTTGCGTTGGGATTTCAGCCGGGCGCGGGACCCGGTCTGGTCTTTATTACTCTGCCGGCCGTTTTTGCGCAGATGCCATTGGGAATGTTTTTCGGCATTTTATTTTTTATATTGCTGGCGATTGCCGCTTTGACGTCATCGATTTCCCTGTTGGAAGTTGTAACGGCGTGGTTGATCGATGAAAAAGGATGGCCGCGGAAAAAAGCAGCGGCATTAATGGGCCTGATCATGTTTATTGTGGGGCTTCCCGCTGCGCTTGGTTACAACGTTCTGAGTGGTGTTTCGTTTCCCATACTCGGGACCGATATTCTCGATACGTATGACTGGTTTGCCAATTCCGTTTTTCTGCCTCTCGGCGGTTTTTTTGCCGCAATATTTACGGGTTATATCTGGGGAACGAACAAGGCTATCAATGAAGCCAACAAAGGGAAAACAAGTCTTTCTATCGGAACGTTGTGGAGATTTCTGATTCGTTATATTGTTCCGCTATTGATTGCCGGCATTATGATGATGGGCATGTATGATTCTTTTACAAAGTAAAAGGATTGCTGAGAAAAGCCACGTTAAGATTAAAAATGGCTGAAGATTCATGGAAGAAAAATATTTTTCATCAAAAATATCTTTTTCCGCTGACGCAGTATTTAGTCCATAACCATCAGGATCTGATCCGTTTTTACAGAATCGCCTTCCTTGACTTTTATGTCTTTGATAACGCCATCCGCAGGCGCGTAAACGGGGATTTCCATTTTCATTGCATCCATGATGATGATCTCATCTTCCATTTTAATCTCATCACCCACATTGACGGGGATGCTTATGATTTTACCGGTCATCGGGGCCTTGATTTCCGTGCTCATTTACATCAATCTCCTTATTCAGTCTTTTAGTTTATAATAAGAGAGTATTCTTCATTAAAATTTTCTCAGTTTCATACCCAAAATACAAAATTAGGTCAACAGAATTATATTTTTTGTGAATCTAAAAAATTTACAACGAATTAAACTTGTATTCGATAATTTTCTTGAATTTTATTATTATATCATTTATGGCTTATGACAAATATGACATGATTCCTGTAAATGGAGGAATCTAAATCTTGATCTTGTGAGATTTATAATTTTACCTAAATCATGGAGCTGAACAAATAAGGAGGATGAGAAAATGAAATTGTTTGTCGGGAAATTAGCCTTGGTCATTGTTTTGATGTGGTCTTCTTTAGCTTTAGCGGCAGATGGTGATAAGTTTTTGTTCTTATCCAGCACCATCGGTCCGATTGACGCCGGTATTGTCGGTGTTCTGGAAGATCAGTTTGAAAAAGATACCGGCATCAGGGTGCGTCATGTCGGGGCCGGCACGGGAGCCGCCCTGGATATTGCCAAAAAATGTAACATTGATTTGGTGATGGTTCATGCCAAATCGTTGGAAGAAAAATTTATCGCCGATGGTTTCGGCACGGAAAGAATTCCTCTGATGTACAATGATTTTGTGATTGTCGGGCCGGCTGCCGATCCGGCGGGAATCAAGGGAACAAAAACCGCCGCGGAAGCCTTAAAGAAAATTAAGGATAAAGGTTCGTTGTTTATCAGCCGCGGTGACAAATCAGGCACGCATGTGGCGGAAATGGACCTCTGGACAAAAGCCGGCATTAAGCCTGAAGGCGCGTGGTATTCCGTTTATGAAAAAGGCGCGGAAGGCAACGCTCCCACGTTGAAATATACCGATCAGAAAGCAGCGTACACCGTGATTGACCGGGCGACATATCTCTCTCTGAAAGATCAGATCAAACTTGGAATTCTGGTCGAGGGCGATGAGGCTTTATTAAATTTTATTTCTCTGATCCCGGTCAATCCGGCAAAGTGTTCCAAGGTCAACGTAACCGACACAAAAACGTTTGTAACCTGGCTGACATCGCCGGCAAAAGGGCAATTGATTATCCGTGATTTCGGCAAAGATAAGTTTGGTTCACCGCTTTTCTTCCCCAATTCTCTAGAATGGCAGAAAGCGAACAAAAAATAGAAAATAATATTTATAAAGGAGTGACATCATGAAATTTTTCAGAAGCAGTAAAGTTTTAATCATATTGATGATCGTCGCATTGCTGACTGCATTTGCGGCATCGAATGTTTTTGCGGCACCCAAACAGAAAAATATTATTCTGGCAACCACCACCAGCACACAGGACACCGGCTTGCTGGATGTTCTGATTCCCATTTTTGAAAAACAGACCGGTTATTTTGTGAAAACCATTGCTGTCGGCTCAGGCCAGGCTATGAAGATGGGCGAAAAAGGTGAAGCCGATGTCATGCTGGTCCATTCACCGGATGCGGAAAAAAAATTCATTACGGACGGTTTTGGCGTGAACCGGCAACTGGTCATGCATAATGACTTTATCATCGTGGGACCGGGAACAGATCCGGCCAAGGTCAAAGGTGTAAAATCCTCGGCGGAAGCCATGAAGATGATTGCCAAAGCGGAAAGTTTGTTCTTGTCCCGTGGCGACAAGTCAGGAACGCATGCCAAAGAACAGAAATTATGGGAAAAAGCCGCCATCAATCCCGTGGGACAGAAATGGTATCAGGAAACCGGACTGGGCATGGGACAAACGTTAAGCGTTGCTGCCGAGAAAAAAGGCTACACCCTGGCTGACCGCGGAACCTATCTGTCACTGAAGAAAAATCTGGGTTTGGATATTCTGGTGGAAGGCGATGCGGCCCTGCTGAATATTTATCATGTGATTGAAGTCAACAGCGCCAAATGGCCGAAAGCCAATGCCGAAGGCGCCAAGGCTTTTGCGGATTTCATGGTTGTAAAAAGTACCCAGGACATCATCAAAACATTCGGCGTTGACAAATACGGTTCTCCTTTGTTCTTCCCGGATGCCGGCAAAAAAGTTGAAGATTTGGGCAAATAATCTGGAAGGAACTCTAATTCCCTCTCCCTTGAGGGGAGAGGGTTAGGGCGAGGGTGAAAACAAAGATTGCCCCCGCCCCTCAATCCCCTCTCTCCAGGGGAGGGGAAGAATTTATAGGTGTCTTGTGGAATTAATTGTTCAGGGGATCATCAAGGCTTTTGAGTTAATTATCAGTTTTGATCCTGAAGTTTTAGGAATAACGTGGCTGTCTTTGAAGATATCAGGGACAGCCACGTTGATCAGTCTTTTTATCGGCGTCTCCATCGGCACAGCGGTTGCTTTAAACAATTTCTTCGGTAAACGGTTGGTCATCAGTTTAATCAATACAGGAATGGGGCTGCCGCCGGTGGTTGTTGGTCTGTTTGTAACTATTTTTATTTGGCGCAATGGTCCTTTCGGCTTCCTGGAAATTCTCTATACCCCTGTTGCAATTATTATTGCCCAGGCCATCATTGCCACGCCCATCGTCATGGGCATATCACTAGCGTCCATTCAGAATCTCCCGCCCAACCTGAGATTGCAAATTCTGTCGCTGGGAGCAAGCCGTTTGCAGATGGTGTGGATATTGATCAAGGAAGCGAAGCTGCCGCTGCTCGCGGCGGTGATGGCCGGTTTTGGCGGTGTTATTTCCGAAGTCGGCGCTTCCATCATGGTCGGTGGAAACATCAAGGGATACTCTCGTGTGCTGACCACGGCCACTGTCATGGAAACCGGAAAGGGTAACTTTGACGTTGCCATTGCGCTGGGCATTATTCTTTTAATCCTTTCATTTATCATCAACGCGTTGCTTACTCAAATACAGCAAAGGCAGAACCCGCGATGAAATCGGAATCTCTCATGAGGATAGAAAATATCATTTTGCGTCGTGGCGGAGTAACCGTATTGGATATTCCCGAATTCCATGTACAACAGGATAGAATTCTGTCTCTGATCGGACCAAACGGCGCGGGAAAGTCCACCCTGCTTTTAATGCTGGCGGGATTATTGAAACCTGAACAGGGGAAACTTTATTTTAAAAATGCTCCTATTGAAACGAGATCAGATCTCTCCATGTTGCGACGCAATGTCTCGGTTGTTTTTCAGGAGCCATTACTCCTCAGCAGTAATGTGTTTGAGAACGTGGCTTTGGGGTTAAGATTCCGCAAAACAAGCCATGAAGAAATAAAAAAAAGAGTTCAAAAAGCGTTAGAATATTTTGGCATAAGGCAACTGGAGAAAAGATCCGCCCGAACGCTGTCCGGCGGGGAGGCCAAGAGAGTATCTCTAGCGAGGGCTTTTGCCATTCAACCGCAAATTATTTTGTTGGACGAGGCGTTTAACTCGCTGGATCCGCCCTCAAGAGAAACGATCATTGATGATCTAAAAAATACGCTGAATGAGACAAAGATCACGGCGGTGCTTGCGTTGCATGACCGTGAAGAAACCCTGCGTCTGGCGCAGGATATCAGTGTCATGAATCAGGGGAAAATCGTGCAGTCGGGCACAACGGCAGAAATATTCAATCAGCCGGATTCTGAATTTGTGGCCAATTTTGTCGGAACGGAAACGATATTGGAAGGCGAGGTAAGGAGTTGTTTGGATGGCCATATCATGGTGTCCATTCGTGGAAAAGAAATAGAAGCCACCGGCGCTTGCTCCATTGGTCAAAAAGTATACTGCTGTTTAAGACCGGAAAATATCATCGTCTCCAATCAAGCGCAGCAAAAAATAAGCGCGCGCAATAATTTCGAGGCAAAGGTATCGAGAATTGTCCGTCAGGGATTTTTCTTCAAACTTCATCTTGATTGCGGTTTCCCTCTTGTCGCTTATATCACAATACCATCCTTTGAAGATTTGGGCATAGCTCCTGGAAAGATGGTGGTTGCTTCTTTTAAGGCAACAGCTATTCATATCATCAGCAGAGAAAAGTAATATCGCTTAAATTTTGCAACCGATCCTCCACCATTCAATTCACCTTCACGTCATCATCATTTCATGTAAAAAATAAAAGATGTATTCTTTGTTTTTTTCATGTAATAAAAATCGTAATATTATTTAAGACATTCAAGCGTTTGATGGAATCAGGGTTGTTATGTTTCGTTTGTGCCGCGTGCTTATCTTCTTTATCGCCTGTATATCGATGGTAACATTGGCGTACGGCGGTGATTTCCATGAATCTGATGCTCAGGTGTGGAAGGTCGGCGGGAATCGGTGGACGATTCACGATGAATATGATTACGGAGCATGGATAGAAGCAAACATTACGGAAGATTTTTTTATTCGCCATAATCTTCGCGTCGACTGCGCCGATGTGCCCTATGCGATACGATGGATTTATGCGCGTATTCATCATCTACCCGCAGCCGCCAGAACAGCCGACAATCAGCTGATCGGACACTGGTCAAGGGATTGGGCGCATCTTCCGACCCATACGATCTGGCATCAAGATAAACGTTTCCTGGCGGCGTTAAAGGATATGTTGTCCTCCACATCGACACAAACGCTGCCCTCGGATACCTACCCGATACAAATCGGTTTACATTCGGTGACCGTTGGAACCACATTTCTGACATCTAGAAATCATGCCGGTATTGTGAGCCGCATTATCATGGATGGCAGTATGACGCATCCCCTCCAGACCTTTGAAGCCACGTCACCGGCAAGACTTCAGAGACTGCGATTCAAAAACTTCATCATCCCCAATCTGAATTACGACCGGGTTTCCGGACTGTTAAAATTTCGGTGGCCCGTCTATTCAGACAATCAATGGCATTATCGTCCCATTCATGAGCATCCTTTTTATTCGGACGAGCAGTATACTCCGGCGTTTACTAAAGGATATGAAAACTATCTCGAAGCGGTGGCCAAACGCATCGACCCGGTCGTGTATGAACCCGGCGAAAAGGTGGAAAAAATAATCAGAACGCTTGCTCGACAACTATATGAAAGGATACCGATTGTTCTGGAAGGTCATCAAAAATGTCAGAACATTCAATGCCCGGAAGGTTCACTTTTGTGGGAACTTTACGGAACCTATAACCGTGATGAATTTATCGGTGTTTTGGTCCATCATCTCGAAAATATTATACAGAAGAATCATTTGGATCAAGACGTCATTCTTGATAAAATGGAAAAAATACGTTTGCCCATTACTCCTGAGCGGTTTATGACGTTACGGTATGTATTTCAGAATTTCAAATGGATGTCTTCAAATCCCGAAGCCACCGTTGAAACCCGTTGGGGCCTTGATAAATGCAATATCATCAACGCTCATCTCAAAAGCGCGCAGGAATCCATTACCTTCATCCAGACGAAATACGGCCGGACAGAACCGCGTTTTGCCCGGCGCTCTATTTTAAGACAACAAAAAATCGTTGATGATATGATACGGGAAATTCGCGAAAACAACTGTAAAGAAGGTGCTCATCTATCCAATCCATAAATATGTTGGAAAGTGGTGCAAAATACATTATATAAGCATTCGTCATCCTTGGAATGAGGAGAAAGAATATTTTTAATTACGAAATTTATCTAAAAAAATTAAAAGCCGGTCAAAAAGGGATAAATCCCTTCCTTGATTTTTTAGGCATCACGTTGGTCGAATTAAATGACGGTTATGCCCGGTTTCGCATGCCTGTTTGCCCCGAATACTTGCAGGGTGCGAAATCCATGCAGGGGGGATTAATCGTTGCGCTGGCTGACGAGACCATTGCTCATGCCATGATGACGCAGTTAAGCCCGGATGAAGGATTAACGACTATAGAATTAAAGAGTAATTTTCTTACGGGAGTCAGCGATGGAGAACTGATCGCCACGGCCACCGTTTTTAAAAAAGGGCAGAGCCTGCTTATAGGAGATTGCTTAGTTACTGATAATACGGGGAAAAATATATGCCGTGTATCCGCCACGTTTCTGCTTCTGAAGGAAAAGTCAAAATAATGTCATACAATTCTGCATGTCCTTATTGACTCCCGGTCGTAAATTTGCTAAGTCAAACACGTTAAGTGTTCCAAAGAAATTGGGAATCAGGATGTTTTAAGTGATTGATCTACATACTCATTCTATTTTTAGCGATGGCGAATTAGTTCCGGCTGAGCTGGTGCAACGTGCCTATGCCGCAGGATATCAAGTTTTGGCCATTACCGATCATGTAGATCATTCCAATATTGATTTTGTGCTGCCTCGCATCATCAAGGTCTGTTCCAAGATCAATCAGGCGGGAAAAATGAAGGTTTTTCCAGGAGTTGAAATTACGCATGTTGCCCCCTCTCAGATTTTTGCCTTGGCAAAAGAAGCAAGAAAAATGGGAGCCAATATTGTTATTGTACATGGAGAAACGATTGTCGAACCGGTTCCTGCCGGGACGAATCTCGCCGCACTGGAATCATCCATAGATATTCTGGCTCATCCGGGACTTTTGACGGATAAGGAAGCACGTCTTGCTTCTAAAAAAGGAATTTACCTCGAAATAACAACAAGAAGGGGGCATAGCTTCACCAACGGTCATGTTGCGCAGATGGCGAGGAAGTTTAAGGCCAATCTTGTTCTCAATAACGATGCTCATTCTCCTGCCGATTTCGTAGGAAGAGAGAAGGCGGAGTGTATTGCCCGGGGTGCCGGTCTTGTCGGTAAAGAAATTTCTGCTGTGTTTGAAAACTCACGAAGGATGATAAAAAAGTTGTACCCATGAAAAGCAAATCAAAATCTGAACCGTTAAAAATTTGTCTGTTAACCTACAGAGGCAATCCCAATTGCGGGGGACAGGGCGTTTACATTAAACATTTAAGTAAAGCGCTGAGCGATATGGGTCATGAGGTTGACGTGTTGTCGGGGCCGCCTTATCCGCATCTTGATCCTAAGGTGCTTTTGCACAAACTGCCCAGCCTGGATCTTTACAATGCCGAACATCCTTTTCGCCTGTCGAAAGCGAGTTCTTTAGTGAATCCTCTCAATATGTATGAATTCCTGACGATGTGTACGGGACGGTTTCCGGAACCCTATACGTTCGGCGTGCGTGCGTATAATTATCTGCAAAAGCATAAAAAAAAGTATGACATTGTTCATGATAATCAATGCCTTGCCTATGGTATCGGCAAGATAGCAGAAAGAGTTTTTCCTACGATAGCTACCATTCATCACCCCATCACTGTTGACCGGCAGGAAGAATTCAAATCAGCCACCTCGAGAAAGAAAATAAATAAGATAAAAAAATGGTATTCATTTATCCGCATGCAAAAAGAAGTCGCGAGACAATTATCTCATATTGTGACCGTTTCGGAATGTTCCAAAGTGGACATTGCCAAGGAATTTTCCATCAATTTATCCAGATTCCGCGTCGTGCACAACGGTATCAACAAGGAATTCTTTTATCCTGTTCATAACGGTCCGCGTCCGGAAAATTCCATTATCGTGACCAACAGCGCGGACACGCCGTTGAAGGGTTTGCGCTATTTGCTGGAGGCCGTTGCGCAGATCAGAAAAAAGCAACCGGTGAAATTAACGGTTATCGGCGAACCGAAGAAAAACGGCACCATTAAAAAGCTGGTGTCGGAATTGAACATTGAAGACATTGTCCATTTTACCGGCCGAATTCGCAATGAAGAATTTGCCGGTTATTATTCCAAGGCGACCATAGCGGTGGTTCCTTCTCTCTATGAAGGATTTGGTCTTCCCGCAGCCGAGGCGATGGCCTGCGGCGTACCTTTGATCAGCACCAGCGGCGGCGCTTTGCCGGAGGTCGTCGGTGATGCCGGAATAATAGTGCCACCCGCTGACGCAGGTGCTTTGGCCAGAGAAATAACGTTTTTATTTAATCATCCTGATCAGAGGAAGAAAATGGCTCAGGCGGGTATTGAGAGGGTTGACGCGATCTTCAACTGGTCGAAGGCAGCCGGCGACATGGTGGACGTTTACAGAGAGGCCATTGATGGTTACGATAGACATTAATAAACTTCATTTAAAACCCCATGATGTTGTTTTGGATGCCGGTTGCGGATTGGGAAGGCATCTGCGCCATTTCGCCAGGATTCCGCAGTTGAAAATATACGGCATAGATAAGAACACATGGGCGTTGCGTGAAACGGCGAAATCGATGGAAGCACAGCCTGACGCGCTGTCCAAAGATTATCTGGTGTCTATTGCCGATATCAACAAGTTGCCCTTTGCGGATGCGTCGTTTGACTGCATCATCTGTTCGGAGGTTCTGGAACATATTCCAGACCACAAGAAAGCGATCAAAGAACTGGACAGAATCTTAAAGCCACAGGGAACCCTGGTCGTCAGTGTTCCACGTTATTTTGCTGAAAGAATCTGCTGGTTAATTTCGCGTGATTATTATAATGAAGAAGGCGGCCATATTCGCATTTACAGAAAAAAGAATCTCCAGAGGATGCTGACCAATCAGGGATTCAGCTGCTGGAAGATAAACTACAAACACGCACTGCATTCCCCGTACTGGTGGCTGAAGTGTCTGGTGGGCTTGAAAAACGAGGAACACCCGTTGGTGAAAAGTTACAAAAAGTTTCTCGAATGGGATATTATGAAAAAACCACGGCTGGTACGACTGTTGGAAGAATTGTTAAATCCGTTGTTGGGCAAAAGCATCGTCTATTACCTTAGAAAAGGTTGATTTTAATGGAATTGAAACTTTCCATCAGTGAAGAACTGGCTCCGTTTTCATTGGATAAAATTTCAATGTTTATCCTTTCTCTGCAAAAGGAAAATGGAGAGATTCCCTGGTCGGCGGGCGGGAAGACCGATCCGTGGGACCACATCGAAAGCGCGATGGGTTTGAGCATTGGCGGTTATTTTTCCGAGGCCAAGAAAGCCTATGACTGGCTGGCAGGAACTCAGCTACCCGACGGGAGCTGGTGGTCGGAGATCCAAGACGGGAAGATTATTAATTCCACCAAGGAATCCAATTTTTCTTCCTATATCGCTGTCGGGGCGTATCATTACTATCTGATTACACAAGATGTGAAGTTTTTAAAAACGATGTGGCATACGATTTCCCAAGGTATTCAATTTGCCGTCAATTTACAGGCTCCGGATGGAGAAATTTATTGGGCCAGAAATAAACAAGGCGCCGTTGATAAAATGGCTCTGCTCACGGGCTCCAGTTCCGTGTACATGAGCATTAAGTGTGCTTTGGCTATCGCGGACATTCTGGGGAAAAAACGTCCGAGCTGGCGTAAAGCAATGGATCATCTGGGAACGGCTATCAAAAACAGACCGGATCTGTTTAATATGATTAAATCCCGCTATTCCATGGATTGGTATTATCCGGTTTTGTGTGGAGCGATATCCGGCCATGAGGCTAAAAAGAGAATTGCCCACTTATGGGAAAAATTTGTTGTTCCTGAATGGGGAGTTCGTTGTGTCAGTGACCGGCCATGGGTGACCATGGCGGAAACAGCGGAGTTTATTTTAACTCTGGCAGCCATGGATGATATGCCCAGAGCGAAAACGATATTCAGCTGGCTGAATGATAAACGGTTTTCCGACGGGTCTTTCTGGATGGGTGTTACGTTTCCGGATGGCGTGATCTGGCCTGAGGAAAAAACGGGATGGACAGCAGCGGCGGTTATGATGGCTTATGATGCTTTGAATGATATAACACCGGCGGGTAAGATTTTTAATCATAAGTTCTGGACATCGTTAAATATGTGAAGGTTCATTTTGAAATAAGATTTCCTGTTTTTCGTTCTTTATCTTTCCTTGCGAAAATATCCATAAGAAAAACTAAGGCTACGTATTGAAAAAAGATCATCGTCCATATTACGTCAAACGTTGGTATAACAAATATCAGAAATGGTATGCGCGGTATTTCCTTGCCCCCCAGTTCGATTATTTCGGCACGGGATTGGTTTTCATGAAGCCCTGGCACGTGGAAATATTTGGAGGACCGGTTTCTCTGGGAGATTATACGACGGTTATTGCTACGCCGGACAGAAAAGTGAGATTTACGGTCTGGCCGGCATGGATGGGTAAGGGAAAAATTGAAATAGGGAAATATTGTCTGATTTGTCCGGGGACACGGATCATGTCCGCCACGTCGGTCACGATGGGTGACGGCTGTATGACGGCGCAATGTGTCAGCATCGGTGATGCTGACTGGCATGGCATCTATGACCGTAGTATGCCCGTGGGTCAAACCGATCCCGTTACCATTGGCCATAATGTCTGGATTGGAGACAGCGCGATTGTTTGTAAAGGAGTGACGATTGGCGATCACTCGATCATCGGAGCCGGTTCGATCGTCGTCAAAGATATTCCGGCCCATGCCATTGCCGCAGGCAATCCCGCCGCGGTGATAAAATATCTCGATCCGGACAAACCCATGAAAACACGGAAAGACTGGCTTTCCAATCCGGCGCAACTGGCCAGGGATTTCGAATTGATTGATCGGGCTTTAATGAAAGGCAATACCATGGCCGGTTGGTTCCGTTCATTGCTCTTTCCACGTCAGGGAGATTAACCATGCGTATCGCTGTCATTGCTCCGCCTTATCCGCTTGAAGAAATGCCGTCTCCTCCGCTTGGAGTCACTTATGTAGCCGCCGCGTTTGCGGCTGCCGGAGCGGAGGTGGCCATATTCGATTATATTGTGTCCGCTTACTCCAAGGAAAAATTGGAAGAACAATTAAACTCGTTTCGTCCAGACGCGGTGGGTGCCACTGCCGTAACCATGAATTTCTATGAAGCGCAGAAGATTATTCGCGATGTTAAACATTACAATCCGGAAATCATAACGATGATGGGAGGGCCTCATGTTTCCTTCACAGCGGAAGATACGTTGAAGAAATATCCGGAGATTGATTTGATAGTTATCGGGGAAGGCGAGGACACGATTGCTGAACTGACCCCCGTATTGAAACAGCAAAAGCAATGGCATGATATTCGAGGGATTGCTTTTCGTTGTGAGGATAAAATCATCATGACGGGGAACAGGGATTTTATTATGGATATCGACAGAATCCCAATTCCGTCACGCCATCTTTTGCCGATTTCCCGTTACCGCGCATTGGGCTTTCCGGTCAGTTTAATCACCGGACGCGGTTGCCCTTATTCCTGTATATTTTGTCTGGGACGCAAGATGGTCGGATCCAAAGTTCGGAAAAGAAATCCCAAACTGGTTTTGGATGAAATCGAAACCATCCTCGGATACGGTTTTGATCGCATTAATATCGCGGATGATCTTTTTACGACCGATAAAGAGAGAGTGCGGGAAATCTGTGTGGGAATCAAGGAACGTGGATTAAAGTTTCCCTGGAGCGCTTTTTCCCGTGTGGACACCGTGAGCCCGGACGTCTTTGATATGATGGCCGCCGCCGGTTGCGACAGTGTGAGTTTTGGCGTGGAAACCGGTAATGCGGAGATGCTCAAACGGATAAAAAAGGGAATTAAACTGGAACAGGTCCATGCGGCTGTGAAGATGTGTCAGGCTTCAGGGATGATTGCTCACGCTTCGTTTATCATCGGGTTGCCGGGAGAAACAAAAGAAACGCTGTCGCAAACCGATCATTTTGCCAAGAGCACCAAGGCCATTTACGGGTATCATTTCCTGGCTCCTTTCCCCGGCACCACCGTTCAGGAAAAGATTCAGGATTATGATTTGGAAATCATGACGGATGACTGGTCTCGTTATGATGCCAACGACGCCATCGTTAAAACATCATCGCTGCTTCCGCAGGACATGCGGGAATTTGGCGCCCGTTATGATCAAGAAATGGAAACGGATTGGAATAAAATACTTCAAAGATATCGTCAAGGCAAGGGCTCCGTCGACGACATCATGCAGGTTGAAGGAAACTTACGCATGAAGTTAACCTATCAACTTTTGAAAAATGACATTATCGAAAAATGTGGATGGATAGAGCCGGATTTATTCAGGGGTTCAAAAGACAACGCCATGAAGGAACTTTGTCGTAAAGTAAAGGAATGCGCCAATACGAATAACAAAGTGGTGGAGGATACCATCCGAGACTTTGTCAGCCGGAATTATTTGAAAGCGGATGCTTACAATAACGGTTGTCAATGGTCCTGGTCCTGATACCGGCTTATACTTTAAGCACTCGCTTCGTTTCTGATTGTTTCAAACAATTAAAATCTTATTTTCGAATGAGAATTCCCAGGGATTCACACATAGGTTTTTCTTCATATATACCGGAGGCCACCGCCTTTTGATAGACGAGATAAGGAGCCTGTCCGCCTTTCGAGGGATCGGGGAAAATATCGTGAAATAAGAGGTATCCGCCTTGCATGAGCTTTGGGGCCCAGATATCATAATCGTTTAATACGGCTTCATAAGCATGACTGCCATCAATAAAAAGCAGGCAGAGAGGCGTTTTCCATACCCGTCCTATGGTTGCCGAATGACCGATGATGGGAATAACAACATCTTCTAGATCAAAATCAGAAATTGTCCTGCGAAAATGTTTTAACGTGTCCACCTTGCCGGTATTTTGATCGAACAAATCCACATCGAAATATTCTTCGCCGGGTTGCTGTTCTTCAGAACCGCCGTGATGATCAATGGAAAAAAGAACGGTTAGATTTTCCTTGCAGGCCATTCCCATATAGATCGATGATTTGCCGCAATAACTGCCAATTTCCAGGCAGGGACCTTTTTTACCGGCGTCCAGGGCAAATTTGTACAAGCAGTCCGCCTCCCGTTCATCCAGAAAGCCTTTGACGTTATCAATCTTTTCTTTTTCTATTTTCATCAGAGCAATTTATCATTTCTTTCAAATAAATGAAAATGGCAATTACATATACGGTAATTGCCATTAAAATATTATATCCCAAGTGTGACGGTTATCTTTCTCATGGAGAATTTTACATCATTTCTCTAAATATTTTCCATTCGTTGTTGATCTTTTTCAACTCCAGTGTCTTTTTTCCTTTGTTTTTTATAAGGGAAGAGGAATAGTTTTGAATAA
>ERZ1645192.1639-NODE-1639-length-18664-cov-5.860498_pt1 | contig 18664 bp, 10 predicted proteins | sample MGYA00575354_ERZ1645192 | MGnify/ENA primary metagenome ERZ1645192 (study PRJEB40844, sample SAMN11349763) | freshwater sediment metagenome | isolation source: river sediment | host: Sediment | place: India: Faizupur Khadar , New Delhi | collected 2017-02-21 ... | reverse complement strand
CATTCCGCCTCCCGCTTCCTGAGTCTGCTCAAACCGCCGTGGTTGTCTCGCCTTCCGGAAAGGAGCACCCGGTCACCATCGGCCCGAACGACGCAGAGTTCGTTTTTGCGCGAACCTTCGAGCAGGGTGTGTACAAGGTTCAACTGGACACAAACACCATTACTTTTTGTGTAAACCTCCTGGACGCACAGGAGAGTCGCATAGGCCCTCGTGACGAGTTGAATCTGGGCGAACGCAACCGGGTCGTGGCCGCAAAACCTCAACGAGCGAGCATTGAAATCTGGCGCGCACTGGCGGCGCTCGGGCTTCTTCTTCTGCTGGCAGAGTGGTGGTATTACCATCGCCGCACCGCGTAAAACCTATGACAACCGAACATCATCACCCGCGCAAGACACTCCCAAGAGACGAGTTTGGCAGAGGCGAATCCTGCCAGTGGATCGTTGTCGCAGCCGTGCCTGTTATCGTCCTGTTGCTGGCGATCGCGTTGAAGACGATTGGCGACCCAACGAATCGCCTGGTGGTTTACTGCGCGCAGGACATGACCTATGCCGAGCCAATTCTGGCCGCCTTCGAACAAGCATCCGGCGTCAAGATTGCGGCAGTTTACGACAGTGAAGCGGTCAAGACGGTGGGACTGGCCAATCGCCTCCTGGCAGAACGCAAGAATCCACAGTGCGACGTGTTTTGGGGAAACGAAGAACTTCGCACACGCCAATTGGATGCCGCCGGCATTTTTCTCGAGACAAACGCCTGGGCGGCTTTTGGATACCGGAGCCGACGAATTGTGGTTAACACCAACAAGCTCAGCCTGCAGGATGCGCCACGCTCGCTGCTGGATCTCACAAACTCCATCTGGCGAGACAAAGTTGCGCTCGCCTACCCGCAGTTTGGAACGACAGCAACTCATTTTCACGCGCTTCGACAGTACTGGGGTCCGGAACTCTGGGAGGCCTGGTGCAAAGCCCTCGCAAATAACAAGCCCCTCATCATGGAGGGCAATTCCAGTGTTGTAAAAGTGGTCGCTGCGGGCGCGGCATGCATCGGGCTGACGGACTCCGACGATATTGCGGTTGGCCAGCGAGAGGGCTTCACAATAGCAGCCCAGCCAATGAACTCCGAAACCCTTGTGATCCCAAATACCGTGGCGCTGATCCGAAAGCCCAAACCAAACGAGGCGGCCGCGGCACTGGCAAGGTATCTGCAACAGCCCGGCACAATCGAAATGCTGATCAAGAGAAATGCTTTGGAATCCGCGCAGAGATCCCCTACGGGGCTCAACACGTTGCAACCAGACTGGGATGCGTTGCTTCGTGATCTGGATGCCACCGGCAAACAACTGAGCGACGTTTTCCTCAGGTGAGCTGGCACCTTCTCATCAATAGCCTTCTGCTCAACGCCGGCGTGGCGGTGTGTTCTGCCATCATAGGCTTTACCGCATCGCTCTGGCTCATCACGGCCTCACGGTTACAAAGACGCTTCTTTCTCTGCGGCGTCATCGCGGTTCTCGCCTTGCCTCCATTCCTCATGACCAATGCCTTGCTTGAACTGCTCCAGGATGCGGGCACCGCCCGGACCTGGTTCACTTCCACATGGCTTCGAATCATTCCAGGTGAACCGGCGCTGCCAACAGGCCCTCTGCCTGCCCTTGTCGTCCTGACCTCCATGTACTGGCCAATTACCACCCTCGCGCTCTGGGCTGCATGGTCGCGCATTGACCCGGCTTTGGTGGAGGCTGATCCAATGCTGGAGCGTGCGAGCTTTGTCAGAAATTTGCTACTTCCACTCGGTCGCAACGCGCTAATGTTCGCTGCTGTGCTGACTTTTGCTCTTGCATTGAACAACTTCTCGGTCGCTTCGGTGCTGCAAGCAAAAACCTACCCGGTCGAGATATGGATTCGCTTTAACACAGGCCTGGACTGGAAGGGAACCCTTGCGGCAAGTTGGCCAATGGTGCTTGCTCAAATGCTTGCGGCGGCATATCTCGCCGGCAAAACAATTCCATGGCCCGCACGGCGCACGCCTTCACTCGAAACCATGTTGACGAGTAGGCTTGGTGGGTGGAAATGGGCGGGGCTCCTGGTTGCAACCCTCGGGATTGTCATTTCCCTGTTTTTCCCTCTTGCTCATCTTGTAACCTCGCCGGACACATGGACTGCTCTACCGGCGGCCGTTTTGGCCAGCCAATCATCGCTTTGGGATTCACTTTTTTACGCGGGCACAGCAGCCGCAACATGCCTCGTCCTGGGAGTTGTGCTGGCCGATAGCCGCCATGCGCGCAATTTCGCATCTTTGTTCTGGGTCCTGTTCTTCATTCCTGGAACAGTCCTTGGCATCCTGGCCGCCCAATCTTTCACGAACCAATGGCTCGAGTGGTTGCGGAATTCAGCGCTTCCGGTCGTGTTTGTCCTGGTTCTCAAGTACCTGGCTCTGGCCTGGGCCTCCGCAAGGGTCTCGATCGACTCCTGCGATCGCACCCTCGTTGATGTCGCGTCTCTGGAAGGCGCGACGCTGCGCCAACGCCTCATTTATCTCTACGCACCACAATCCGGCAAACAGATGTTGGCCGGCTCTTACGCGATCTTCCTTCTGGCTTTATGGGAGGTCGAGTCTGTCCTCCCCGTAGTGCCCCCCGGCAGAGATCCGCTTGCCATGAGGGTCTTTAACCTCCTTCACTACGGCCATGCGCCCGAGATTAACGCGCTCTGTCTGTTGCTGACGCTCATCGCAGTTGCGCCCCTCATGGCCTATTGGCTGGCCCGGCTTCTCCATAAGCGCCTGGCCCCATACACAAGGGCACTTTGCGTTATCGGTCCGCTCGTGCTCGTCACCGGCTGCACCGAGGGAAAGAACGGTCACAACGGCGAATTCAAAAGCAACATCTTCAGCCGGGCCGAAGTAATCGGCGCCAAGGGCGCCGGTCTTGGGCAATTCACCAAGCCACGCTCACTGGCGGTGGATGCGCAGGATAACCTTTACGTTGCCGACATGACGGGTCGGGTGCAGAAGTTTTCGCCATCCGGCCAATTCCTGCTCTCCTGGCAGATGCCTCAGACCGACCTTGGCCGGCCGAAGGGAATGTGCCGTGATCAACAGGGCAACATCGTGGTCATTGAACCCCACTATTCCAGGATCAATCATTTTGATCCCTCTGGCTCTCTCGTGTTCCAATGGGGGCACCATGGAACCAATCGGGGCGACATGGCCTTTCCCCGCGCCGCCGCAGCAGACTCCACAGGCCGGATTTACGTGAGCGAATATGGAATGTTCGAGCGGGTGCAGAGGTTTGCCATAAGCAAAGAGGGAACCCGCCTGCAAGTCGCCTTTGAAGCTCAGTTCGGATCGCCCGGCAACAAGCCGGGGCTCTTCAATCGTCCGGAGGGGATTGCCTTGGACGAGCAAGGCCACGTTTTCGTAGCAGACTCCTGCAATCACCGTGTTCAGGTCTTTGACACCAACGGCAGATATCTCACGCTCTTCGGGAAAGCAGGCGATGGCTCGGGCGAATTAAGCTATCCCTACGATGTGGCGGTGGACAGGACAGGACTCCGCTTCGTCTGTGAGTTTGGGAACAGCCGCATCCAGGTCTTTGGAACAAACAACGCCTCCATCGAAATCATCGGTGGGCCGGGATCTGCGCCTGGCCGCTTCGCCAACCCTTGGTCTGTTGCTATCGACTCGGCCGGTAACCTCTACGTGGCCGACTCCCGGAACCACAGGGTGCAAAAACTCGTGCGCAAATCATGAGGGTGCAATTCACAGACCCGTCTTATCTCTGGCTGCTGCTTCCGGCGGTCACCTGGATTTTGTGGTTTGCCTTCAGAAGCGATAACCAGGCTGACCCATGGAGGCGCTGGACTTCGCTGGGAATCCGGCTGACCATCGTCTTTGGCCTGGTGTGCGCGCTCGCGGGCCTCCAGGCGCTTCACCCTATTCAGGGAATGAATCTCTTCTTTGTGCTCGACCGGTCGCAAAGCATTCCTCCGGACCAACAGGAACTGGCCAGGGACTTCGTGAATCGCGCCTCACAGCTCAAGAAGAAAGAGGACCAGGCTGGAGTAATTGTCTTTGGAAGCGAGGCCAGCATCGAAAGCACACCAAACGTGGCCGTGGACCTTCAAAAGGTTCAGGCCGTTGTGGGCACCGAGCGAACCGATCTGTCAGCAGCTATTCGGCTCGGCACCGCCGCATTTCCCGAGACCGGCCAAAAGCGCCTTGTATTGCTTACCGACGCAAACGAAAACATCGGGGATGCCCTTGCCGCCGCAATGGCGGCACGCTCTCTGGGGGTCAGTATTGACGTTTTTCCCATCGGGACAGCCCGCGCAAGCGACGTTTCGGTGCAACGGATCGAACTGCCCTCCCGCGTGAAGCAGGGACAATCCTTGGACACAAAGATATTTATCGAGTCGGAGATCGCCACCAAAGCTCTCGTCCGTCTCTACCAAAACGAGCAGTTTCTGGGTGAGCAAGCCGTGGATCTGGAACCGGGCAAAAACCTGTTCTCCTTCCCGCAGCGGTTGTCGGCCCCCGGCTTCTACGGCTACGATGTGCGAGTGGATGCCCCGGGAGACAGCCTCCTCCAGAACAACCGGGCCTCATCTTTCACCGCCGTCCAGGGCGAACCCCGAGTTCTTGTTGTCTGCCAGGATCCCAGCCAGGAGGAGAGTCTGGTGGCGAGCCTGACCGCTTCACAGCTTCAAACCAAAGTCGTCCCTGCCGGCAGATTTCCCGGCACACTGGCAGAGCTGCAAAGCTATGACTCCATCTTTCTCTGTAACGTCGCCGCAGGTGATCTTGGCGCCCAGGGGCAAAAACTGCTTGAGGCCGCCATCCGGGACTATGGCGTGGGCGTGGTGGCCATCGGCGGCGATCAGTCCTTCACGGCGGGCGGATATCGCGGCACGCCACTCGAAACGTTGCTGCCGGTCAATATGGAGTTGGATAGCAAGAAGGTCGTTCCCAGCGGCGCCGTGGTTCTCATCATGCATGGAATGGAATTCAACAATGGCAACGCTGTCGCGCGGGACTGCGCACAGGGCGTCCTCGATGCGCTCGGGCCCCGCGACGAGCTTGGTGTCGTGCTTTGGGACGGGACGGAACGCTGGCTCTTCCCGTTATCGATGGTCGGAGACAAAACCGCTGCCAGAAACAAAATTGCGGGCATGGAGCAGGGCGACCTGGGCAGTTTTCAAAATGTGTTGAAGATGGCAGAAGAGGCCCTTGTCAAATCAAAGGCAAATCTGAAGCATATTATCGTGTTCAGCGATGGAGATCCGGGCGCGCCGACAAGGGAATTGATGGAGAGCATCGTTGGAAACCGCATTACAGTGAGCACCGTCCTGATCGCGGGGCACTTCGGCCCGGAGACAATGATTTTCATGGCTGAAGCCGGCAAGGGCCGATTCTACAACGTCTCTTCCCCGTATGATCTCCCACAGATATTCCTGAAGGAGACCGCGGTAATCCTCAAAACCGCAATCATCGAGGAGGAATTCTCGCCGAGACTGCGTTCCAGAACCGAATTAGTTCGCGGCATCGATAGCTGCCCGCCTCTCCTCGGTTACGTTGCGACCACGCCGAAACCACGAGCCGAATTGCCACTGACAACCACAAAAGATGATCCTCTGCTCGCTCACTGGCAGTATGGCCTGGGTCGTGCCGTTGCCTTCACATCAGATGCAAAGGCGCGCTGGGCCCGGAATTGGATCGGTTGGCCCCAGTATCGCCAATTCTGGTCCCAGATTGCTCAATGGAGCCTTCGGCGCCTCGAAAACGCAGACTTTTCCGTCAGCGCCACCGTGGACAAAGGCTCTGGCCTGCTGCAAGTCGAGGCGCTCGATGAACGGGGTGACTACAGAAACTTTTTGAACCTCCAGGCAGTAATCAGCAGCCCCGCAGGCGAGCGCCAGACCCTCCGCGTCGAACAGAAGGGGCCGGGCTTCTATGAAGCCAAGTTCCAGGCACTCGAAACAGGGTCTTACCTGATCAACGTAATGGAAATTGCCCAGGGCCGTACGCGTTCATCCCAGGTTGTGGGCGCCGCGGTCAGTTACTCACCGGAATTCGAGAGCTCCGGTCCAAACTGGAGTTTGTTGAATAGCCTCGCCAGGGCTGGAGGGGGCAAGGTCTTGGAATCAACGATGCCCGCAGCGAATCCCTTCGCACACGACCGCCACAAGACCTACCAACCCGCAAACCTTTGGGAGTGGCTGCTTAAACTGGCTGTAATTCTGTTCGTGCTTGATGTCGGTGTAAGGCGGGTTCAGGTGGGCCGTGATGAATTGGCACGTGCCTGGGCAATCATTCGACGCCGCATTCCAGGCTTGCAGCCGCCACCGGCCCGCAGTGACGAATCGCTTGCAACACTCCTGGAACGTCGCAAGGGCGCCCGAGCCTCCACTGCGCCGCCTGCCGCCAGCGAAGAGCTTTTCAAGAGCACGACCCAAATTCAAACCAGCACACCGCAAGAGATCACCCCTGAAGCGAGCGCCCCGGCGCCTCCGTCTTCCCCGCCTCCCCGGGCGCCACAGGGATTGTCACCTGAAAGCACGACGAGCAGGCTCTTGGCCGCAAGACGCCGGGCTCAACAGTCTGAGAGGAAAAACAAATGACTGGCCAAAGTGGCCTTTGCGCTTATTCCGGGCGCTGATCGTTTGTCACTGGTCGAGAGGCTTTGGTGCTGAGACAAATCACCGCAGCCTGCGCCGCCTGTGATGCTGCTGTTCCCTCGTTTTACCAGCGGACTTCCTGGCCCTCACTGGCTCGATGCTCTTGGGCCTGGCCTTTGGAACAAGAACCAGAGGGCATCCCTCATATCCGAACGCCCGCCGAAGCTGGACGGCCAGATACTTGCGGTACTGCGGGGAGAACAGGTCCTCGCGGTTTACAAACAGCAAAAAGGTTGGCGGGTTCCTTCGGACCTGCGTCGCATAAAAAAACTTCAACCGGTGCCCCTGCGAACTGATCGGTTGCCGGCTCTCAACCGCGTCGCGTAGCGCGCGATTCAGAATGGATGTTGGAATCGTCTGCTGGAGTTGCGAGCCGACATATCGCACAGCCTCAATCAGGTTTTCCAGATGAAAACCGCTTTTGGCCGACGCAAAGACCACGGGAGCATAGTCCAGGAAGAACAGGTGCTCTTGCACCCATTGCCCGAACTCGCTCAGCGTCGTCATCGTTTTGTTTTCACGCGTGGATTCCTTCTTGCTGCGACGCTCGATCTCTTCCTGCCTCGCCTTGCGAACGGTCTCTTCCATCAAATCCCACTTGTTCACAACAACAATGCAAGCCTTGCGGTTCTCAACGATCCTGTCCGCAACCTTTTTGTCTTGCTCCGTAATTCCTGCCTCGGCGTCGAGCACAAGGATGGCGATGTCACACCGGGCGACGGAATCTTCGGCGCGCATAACGCTGAAGTATTCCACGGAGTCATCGATTCGCCGCATTTTTCGAATGCCAGCGGTGTCGATGAGCAGGTATTTTTCGCGAATTCCGCCGCTTTCAATTTCTAATGGCACATCCACCGAGTCCCGTGTGGTGCCGGGAACCGGACTTACCACAACCCGCTCGGAACGAGCTAATGCATTCACAATCGAAGACTTTCCAACGTTTGGGCGTCCCACAATCGCCAGCTTTAATGGCTCAGGAACGCCAGCAGTGGCATCAAGATCACCGTGTTCCCCGCCTTCACCAACAGCGGGACAGGCAACCGGGGGCTCGGCGGGTCCCTTCGGCAGCAATCCGATCGCCGCGTCCATCAACGTTTCAATGCCTTCGCCGTGAATGGCGCTCACGCAAAACATCTGCGCAAATCCAAGTCGAGTGAAATCCACGCTGCCGGGCTCCGCCTTTTCGGTGTCAACCTTGTTGATGGCCACGAGCACCGGCTTGCCGCTGCGCCGCAACCGGTCTGCCACGTCCATATCTAGCGGCACCACGCCATCCTGAACGTTCACAGTCAAAACGATCACATCGGCCGACTCGATCGCGAGTTCCACCTGGTCCAAAGCGGCGCGCGCGATGACGTCGGACGATTTTTCCCGCTGCATCAAACCTATCCCGCCGGTGTCAACCAATGTAAACGAACGCCCCGCCCACTCGGCTTCGGCGGTTACACGGTCACGCGTAACACCCGGTTGGTCGTGTACAATAGCGATGCGCCGTCCAACAATCCGGTTGAACAATGCAGATTTTCCCACGTTTGGCCTTCCGACAATTGCAATAAGCCCTGGCATGCAATGAACATGCCGCACCCTGGCCATTTTCGAAAGGCAAATGGTGAATCGTGCCTGGTTTTCCGCGTCGCGCGGGCGTGCTAAAGGAATTCTGGCACCAGCCCCTCTCACGCTCTATAATCCCCGCCATGAACGAATCGGGTTCGATCCGGATTGCCAGTCTTTTGCGTCCAGCCGGAATTAACCTTCATCTGCAGAGCAAAGACCGGGATGCCATCCTCCAGGAACTGGTGGGAATGATCCCGGAGCTTGAGGGACATGCCGATAGCCGTGAAACCCTGCTCCACGCTCTGCGCGAGCGAGAACAGCTCCATAGCACGGGCATCGGAGATGGCATTGCATTGCCGCATGCCCGCAACGCGCTCGTCGGTCTGGTGGACAAGCCAATCATCGTATTCGGTCGGCACCCCACCGGGATTCCTTACGGCGCGATCGATTCGGTGCCAGCCAGCCTGTTCTTCCTCCTGGTTGCCCCGAATGTAACGCTTCACCTTGGGATTCTTGCAAGGCTCAGTCGCATTCTGCGAGATCCCAAACTGCGGCAAGGACTGGTCACCGCAAACAGTCCGGCAGATGTCATCGCGCTTGTCCGGGAAACGGAAGAACGCTTTCAGAAATAATTCCCCGGTAAAACAGCACGGGAAGCAGGACACAATTCCTATGGTCGCTCGATGAGGACCACCGGGCGCAGAATTCCGCCCCTGAAGAGTTCTGTGATGCTTCGATTATCCACTCGGACGGCCAGAGCGTTTTGCCCGGGTTTTACCGACCCGGTTACGTCCACACCAAAGAAGGACTGCCTGGGCCTCCGCCCTCCCTGGCTTGAAAGGTCTGACTCTGGTGTCTGTGACTTGCCATTAACGAATACCTCGGCGATCCCATCAACTTCCATGAAAAAAAGAATCAGCCGCTGGTGCTCTTTCGGGACCTTAAAAGCATTCCGGTACCACACAACGGTGGCAGAGTTGCGCCCGTTGGAGTCCAGTGTGCTTGAATATGCGGTAACGATCGGCCAACTGGAATGATCGAAGCGTTCCGTCTGCCAGCCGTGCTTCCTGCCAGCATCCCCGGGATCATCGCAAACCGCCCATGCGTCCGGCAGCACGGACAGAACCTTGTTGGGACTTTGAGACGCCTCTGCAACAGCATCGATATTCCTTCCTAAAAACCTCTCCAGATATGCCGTGGCGTATTCCTTGTTCGCCCAGCCTCTGGCGGCAAGCGAACGCAACCGCTCGATCATCCCGCCGTATATAACACGCACGCGGACGAAATCTCCCGCCTCAGCGGCATCCTCCAACTGCCTCATCTCCACGGCGCTTCTCCAACCCTCAGAATGCAGCGCCACTCTCTGTGAAAAAACGGGATCGCCCTCGGCGGCGCGCGCAGCCTGAGACAGGAGGTGTCCACACTGACGCAGAAGCTTCGGGGTATAAGCCTGTCGAATCCCGTGAAACCCACCGGCATGTGTCTTCAGTTCCACCACAGCGCTGTCGATGCTCATCCAGTATTCCTTCATGAATGGCGCAGCGTCAGATCCATAAAACCTCTGCCAGTAATCCTCCATGATTGCTTCCGGGTCCGCTTGAGGGTCATACGCAAGCCTCAAGCCGAGGTATATCTGCGGCCCGTAAATGTGCCAGTTCGAAATCACCTCCAAAGTCATGACCTGCAATCCCCTCGCTGCCAGGTATGGGAATTCACGTTTGCAGGCCGTGAACTTGAAAAACGGGTACGTAGCATCCGCCAGGTTGTACATGTAATTGTAATAGCCTAAACGTGGCGCCTCCCGCCCCCAACCCTCGATCATATCCGCCTGCTGTCTGCGCCCCGGGCAACCGGGGTCTCCGATCGGATGCAGCCGACAATAGCGGATCGGCGCGATAACCGCACACAGGTTCGGGGAGAGCCTCCGCCCAAGATTGGCCGGCTGGGTGTAATCGGCATAACAGTAAAAGCTCAGGATGGAGTCGGGGCATTTTTCGGCCACCCGTCGCCCCACAAAATCAAAAAAGTCCGCATACCTCGCGGAAACGGAAACTGCCCCGCTGGAAGGCTCGACAGAATCTGGATGATCTTGAGCCCGGCATGCGGAACATTGACAGTAGCCTCGGCCGTCGGGCGGGGAGATCGATGGATGTTTTGTTCCGGCTTGAATGCGGCTGATCACTCGGGCCGCGAAATACTCACGGAGTTCTGGACTGGAGGTACACAGCCAGTCCCCTCGCCTCCGCTCTCCGGACGCTGTCATGGCAAAGTACTCGGGATGTTCCTCGAAAAGCCCGGGTTCGATGTAGGATCCCCAGGAATGAGCGTGGTTCAATCGGTCGCCCTCTCCCCCGTTCCATACTTTCCATAGGTCAGCCCTCCAACTTGGGCCTTTCGCATTGCGCATGAGCAGACCGGGCTTTTCGGTGATCTCAAATGCTCCCACGACCAACCGGTTCGTGCGGGGATAAACCTCGCCCAATGGCCCGTCCATAAAGTAGCGACAGCCCAATTCCTCGAGGAACCGGCATGCCGCCTTGAGCGTTGCAATGTCACTTCGCCCCGCCAGCAATATGCGGCTGCCATCACAGATGATTCTATTCCCCTCGCCGCTTGGACTCGCTATGCCATCAAGATTCAGTCCCGCATCAAGCGCTGCTCTCCCAACGAACAAAGCCGAGACGCCTTCCACAGGACGGCTGACGATCTGTAATTCCGCTCCCGTCATCTTTTTGATCCAGTCAACCAGCAGCGTTGCTGCCTGGGCGTCGCCCGCAGACTTCGGAGTACCATCTATTTTGGACTTGGCGCCTGGGGACTTTGCGTCCATCTCGCCGCTGGTGCTTACGATTATAGCCAAAGGCTTTCCGTTCTTAACCAACTCCACAGACTTGGGCATGCCTGACCCGATCGTCACGCCTGAGCCCGCCGCCGTCTCCGGGATGGGGGCGGCAAAAGCTGTCTCAACCTGAACCGCCACTGCACAGCAGCAAATGAAAATGGCCGTTCTGAACATATCAATGCATTATTGCGAGACTGAGACACGGTTTAAAGGCCAGGATTCCTGGTCCGGGCCCTGGAGTGCGGTCTTTTCCTGAATACCGACTCCTGGTCCTGCAGCCGACCTTCCTCCACGACCGAACTCACGTCTGGAATCGCTGCGCAAGCCCATGATTCTCCGCCCGCAGGGATGTCACCGTATTTCAGCTCCCGAGCGCACAGCCCTGAGCCAGTCTTCGGCGCCAAGCAAAACGGCTCGCATCATCTCGCGACGGAATGCAGGATCCAGCATTTTAGCTTCATCCTCGGGATTCGACATAAAGGCCTGCTCAACAAGCATTGCAGGCATCCAGGTGTTTGCGCGAATGGGATAATAGTTGAAGTTGCCCACGTTGCCGAAATCGGGCAGTCCCGTGATTTCAAGGAGTCGTTTATGGATCGCCGCTGCGAAATCGCGGCTGAACGGCCACTTGTAATAGGTGCTGGTGCCGGACACCGCAAGATACCCCCGAGCCTGGCTTGCGGCGTTTGCGTGAACACTGATAAACAGGTGCGAATTCGACTCAACCGCGCGGCGGGCACGCATCGCCAGTGAGGGATCCTGGTCCCCTTCCCTGACAACAACAACCCGGGCGCCTGCGCCTTGAAGCTGCTGAGCGAGGTCCTCCACTGCGAGGCGGTTTACATCCTTCTCAAGGCTGCCACTAACCCCGCGCGCCCCCGAATTATTGCCGCCGTGTCCGGGTTCGAGTGCAACCGTCAATCCCTTGAGAGGAGACTCCGGCGCCGCGGCCAATAAAGGAGCGGGCCGAACTTTCAATAGCAGGGACCCGTTTGTGACTGTCCATTGATAGCCCCATATCTGGCTGCCATTTAATTCCACGCAGAGCCGCAAGTGATCTGTGCCTGGCTGTTGAACAGTCACCTCGCGAACCACCCTGGCCGTGGAACGATGACTGATCCAGGTTGCGGCATGGTGGGCTCCAAAAAAGTCCACCTGTATGCAACCCCGGCCCGTTGAACCGGAGACAGGCGTCACGGAAAACGGCACCGGCGCGCTGTAGGGAATAGCGACGCTGTCTGCACTGTCGCCGCCAGAGACGGAAACGCTGGTAAATGCAAGATGGGGAACTGGAGTGCCCTCCGCAGCCCACTCAACGGCTCCGGAATGGATCCACGCCTCCAGTGAAGAGGATAGTCTCACTCGATAGTGATTGCCCTGCATGCCCGTCACCCGCAGCAACGTTCCCCGGGTCAACTCGCAAATGTATGGCCCCCCCAACCGCACCTCATGCAGCCCATAGCTGAGCCCCGCGCCGTCCTCGTTTACCCGCGCGACACGCACGCGGGCCAAATCCCAGACGCCAAGGCGTCCGGGGCTTGAAAACTCCACCGCCGAGGACGCGGTGGGAGAGTCCGCCGGCTTTGCATTGGACCGCCTGAGCCGAAACTGCACGTTGGAGGGCGGCACTTCGGAGGCGATCCCCACAACCATTAGACCGCGATACACAGCAAAGGAATCGCTGGCACCCTGGTTAGTGAGTTCGGCCATAACCCGCCAATCCCCATTGTTCCATCGAAACTCCGCTTGCTGTCCCGGTGTCCCGCGGAAGGAAACTTCAAGAACGTCTCCCTGCTGCAGCGCCATATTTGCGGAAGGTTCAACACTCCCGTTATCAACATGCAACGAACCCTGCGGGACGACTTTGGGCGCGGCTTCGGCGAGCCGGTTTACAACCACGGTCTTTTCAACCCGTCTGCCATCAGCCTCGCTGGCAACAACCGGGATACGGTTTTCGCCCATGCTTAGTTGGACTCCGTCACGAACAAAAATGCCCGTGTGAAACACACGCGCTGGCTGGCCGTTTACCGTGACCTTCGCAGATGGCGAACTCCGGCCAAGCACGTGGATGAACTCCCGTGTGTAACTGGCTGCTCCCTCACGAGGATTCAGCACCTCGACCTTCAACGGTTCCCCGTTTGGAGCGCCGAACGAGCGTTCTGCGAGGAGAGAAAAACATACCGCCAGGAACCACAATGAAACGGGAAACACGGATTCGAAGGACTTTACTCGATTCGCAATTAGTAACATAACGGTCATTGTTGTGTGCATTTGTTGACTGTCAAAGTCTTCGGCAAGGCATCGCGGCACAGTGCGGTGCCGCTGTTTCAAGGGTGTGGGCACAGGGTTTTCGAGGATTCATACGCTATTCAATGAGGCTGTCGAATCCCTCCCGGAATGTCGGGTACTTAAAACAATACCCGAGCTGGATTTGTAGCTTTCGGCTGGAGACAAGTTTGTTGGTAACCCCGCGTGTCCGCTGTGAAGCCATTGATGCTGCGGCCGGGATTGGCCGATTTAGCTTCCTCGAGAGCCATTCGAAAAGAGTGCGCTGGGAAACCGGTTCCTGATCGACCACGTTATAGATCTCTCCGGCCAGTCCACGCTCCAAAACTGCGATAATCGCCCCAACGACATCGTCACGGTGGATCATATTCAAGATTCGGCCCCCATCCCCCTCGATGCGCGCCTGACCGGACAGAAACTGCTTCAACCAGTAGCCGCGTCCAGGCCCATAGATCCCTGCCAGCCTTAGAATAATGGCCGGAAAGGCCGGAGCCGCATCGAGTAGAATCCGTTCGGTCGCCGCCAGCACCTTCCCGGTATCGCTTTCGGGCTCGGTAGAACTTTGCTCGTTTACGACGGATCCATCGTTTTGCCCATACACGCCCGTGCTGCTGGTATAAACGAACTTCTCGACGCCGCACCCTTGCAGCCAGGACACGAGGTTCCGTGATCCCTCGAAATAGGTGCGTCTATAATCGTCGGCCATGCCGGAGGAGGGTGCGGCACAGTTGATGACCCATTCAAAACTCATGCCTTTCGGGAGAGACTCGGCCCGGGATATGTCTGCGCGGATAGACTTGATACCGGCTGTTGTCAAGTCCGGGTCCGGCCCACTGCCGCGCCGCAACGCGGAAACTTCGTGATTCTGTGACCGCAACGCCAGGGCAAGCGCAGTGCCGACATAACCGGGTCCGATAACCAGTGTATTCATGTTTCGGGATCTCCTGCGGGTCTGACAAAACCCGCTACAAACTCACTCGAGGGCGCCTGCCGCATCTCTCGGATTGAGCCGACCTGCTCCAATTTCCCCTCATTCAGCAGCGCCACCCGAGCTCCCAACTGAAAGATGTCTGCCTGGCTGTGAGTGCTCCAGATGACTGTGGCGCGAACAGCCTTGTAAATCCGGCACACCAGTTCCCTCAATTCGGCGCAAAGAGCCGGGTGCAGATTCGAAAAGGGCTCGTCGAGCAAGAGAACCGCAGGGCGACGCACCAGTGCCCGCCCAAGAGCAACTCTCTGCGCCTGCCCCCCTGAGAGCTCAGATGGCATCCGTTCAAGATTCTCCTGGATACCCAATTCAGTCGAAATCTCACGGACTCTACGCTCGCGCTCAGCGCTTGGACAGCCCCGCAGTTTGAGAGCAAAAGCGATATTCTCAAAGACTGTCATGTGCGGGAAAAGTGCGGGGTTCTGGAAAACCATGGCAACATTTCGGTCACGAGGAGGAACCTTCTCCATGTTCACACCATCGAAGCTGACCCTGCCGCTCGTGAGCCTTTCAAGGCCGGCCACCACACGAAGCAGGGTTGTCTTTCCCGCACCGGAGGGCCCCGCGAGCACAAGCATTTCCCCGTCCTCGATCGCCAGGCTCCCGACCGCCAGCGCCGGTCGGACGCAAAGGCCCGGGAAAGTCTTTATCGCCTGTTCAATAACAATCCGGGGCATTGCAGGGTTTGTTCTCCGGCTCGATTACGGGCCCTCTTCTGCTCGCACAAGCTTGACCGGCCCGAAAAGGCCTGAATTCATCAACCCGGTCTCAGCGGTGAGTTTGCGTATGTTCGTTCGCGTGCGGCGTTGCGGCTCGGGCAAGGCCGCGTCACCTATGATCCGGTTCGGCCAGAAATTGACGACTTCAATGATCAACTCGTTCTGACCTGCTCTTGCTAAACCGTCCAATGGAAGGCGGAACGGCGGCGTCCATGTGATGCCACACGACTTCCCATTCAGCTTTACCTCGGCCAGTTCCCGCAGATCACCCAGATCCATCCACAGGTTCTGCGGATCCGCTCCCGGAGGCAACTCGAACGTTTTGCGGTAAACCGCGGTTCCCGAGTAAAACCGGATGCCCGGCTCGGAGCGGTTTGTCCAGCTTGTGAGCGAGTCGAAAACCACTGTCCCGGGCCCTCCCCATTCAGGATCGAAAGTGACGGACCAGGATCCGCCAAGTTCCATGACATCTTTGAAATGTGATGCATGGTCAAAGCCTTCGGATGACGCGATGTCAGCCTTGGATCGAAATACAACGAACCATGAACCGCACGGCGCGAAGCTGAGCGGCAGGGTCGTTCTTCCGTTGGATTCATTGTACTTGGTGGCCACCCGGCGCTCACCGGTCACCGGACTCCAGAGCTCAGGAAGCAATCCGCTCACCCGGAATGTTGCCACCACACTGGCCGCCGTGTTTGAACGGTTTGCAACGAAATAGATTTCGGTTCCGTTGATGCTCCGATGTATGTAGTTCAATGGCACATCCACGGATGCCGACCACTCGAAGTCGGGACCCACACCATCTCCCAGGAGAACTTCACGTCCGGTCTTGCCGGTAATCACCCGCCCCTTTCCGACCTTGCGCCATGACTCCCGTCCGTTTTGCGGCGGCCACATTTCATTGGAAATCGCCACAATTTCCCGATCGGCATCCGGGTAACCTGTGAGCGAGGGGGATCGTCGAGGCCGGGGCCCAACGATGGTGGCCCCATCCTCCGCAAGAGTCTTCAGCCGCCGAAGAACGGGCAGCGAGATCACCTCACGCTCCGGCAGGACAAGGATTCGGTAGCTCATGCCGTCCGGCAGAATAATCCTTCCGTCCCGCACCGAGACCCGCTCCAGTAAGGCCTCCGCCGTCAGGACGTCGTAGTCATAGCCCGTGCCCAGACGTGCCGGGTCCGTGCGGCGGAGTTGCGTGAAATTCGGAACGTGATCCCCGTAGTAATAGGCGGCATCCGCCACGAACAGCCCCTGCTGGAGCATGAACTGCGAACGATTGATATAACTGAAAAACGGCGAGGATTTGTCCCACCAGGTAACAAGCGGGTTCAGGTGTGTGCCCGCAAAGTATTGCTGACCCGGCACACCCTCGGACCCGGGAGAGCAAACAAACGCATGCCACACAACCAGGTTCAGTCCCTCGGTGCAGGCAACGTCGAAGGACGGTTTCAAATTGTCCCATAGAGTCTCCTGCCAGTGTGGGCCGATTGTGGTGAAAGCCTCCGCAAGAACGAGTTTGCGGCCATAAACATGGGCCGCTGAGGCCGGCTGTTTCACAAAGAACCGGTTTTCGTCTCCCACTCTGTGCCGCCAGGACCACGCCCAGAACTCGCTCATGGGAGCATCGTTGAATCCGAGGCATTGCTGAGCATCGATTGGAACGGCATGCGGCCCGCCCGACTCGGGATGAATCAAAAGCCCGTGCTTGCGGGCTCCTTCCTTGAACAACCTGTAATGGTTATCAATGGCTAAATCGCCGATCGTGCGCCGGAAGTCGTGCAGAAACCGGTTGCTCTCCTCGCGGCTGTTCACGATCTTGCCGCTGATGACCGGAAGCCATGGCAACAAATCATAGCCGCGCCGCTTCTTGAACTCCTCACGTAACGATGGAGTCCAGTTGGCCACTTCGACCTCCCAACTGTCGGTGTGCAGGTATTTGAGCGCCTTGCCTGCCAGGGGACCCGCATCCAGAATCAGCGGCTCTACAACGGCATCCCAGTAACGGCGAAAAGCTGCAGCATCGAACGGATCCAGCGCGTAGCCATCCCACCCTTCGCTGCACGTGGAAACCCTGCAATGATTGTTCAAAGTGAAACCCATTCGGAGGATGCGCCACTCACCCGCGGGCGGCGCCCAATCAAGCGTGCCGTCCGGTTTCATTTTTGAAGTGAGATCAACCACAGCATCCGCACGGGTATCCTCTTCGCCGGCGGCCGCAGGGAATTCCGCAAACAGGGGGGAACTATCCGGGGCTGAAAATGGACGAAGCGCGGCCAGCAACGCTTTCTGCTGCTGGTTCTGCAATGGCCGGCCCGCAGCCCTGGCGCCATGCAAGGGGCCTTTTTCCCCCACGAGCACGCACTCGGCTACCTGCACATTGCGCGGCGGCAAACCGGGATTCCTGTCGTAAGACGACCTGAAAAGCAGACGAAAAAACCGGCCTGTGACCGGCAGGAAAGTGTTGGTTGTCGTTCCCTGCTCTGTGGCAACGAAGGATCGAACGTGCCGAAACTCCTTCTCGTCATAGCCGACCTGAAACTGGCACTCGCGCGGACCGTAGCCGGGCCTGGGAGTGACGCGGATCTCCGAGATGGTTACATTTGTACGAAAGGCAAATTCCAGCCATTCAGGACGGGAAGGTGTCGGCCCCTGCCCGGGGGAGCCGCCGGACGATACCCAAAACGTCCCCGGATCTCCATCAATGACCAACCCGGGCGGATGCGCGTCCTGGGAAGAGCTTGCGGAAGCTACCGGCGCATCGCGATCGGAATCCGCAACCCGCTCAGGCCATGCAAGCACAAAGAGGTCACGGTAGAAGTTGTCTCTCCCCCTGGGTTGCTGCAAGACACCTGCAAACCGTGCGCCGCCTGAAACCTGCCGCTCTGTCCAGACGAGCTTTTTAGGAGCATCCTCAGGTTTTACCATTGGTCCCCCAAGGTTCCATCCGCTTTGAATGTTCAGGCTCATCTCAAGGCCCAGGCGATCCGCTTCCCGCAATGTATGCTTGTATAGCTCGCGCCACTCGGCGGAGAAGAATGTGGGGCCGTGCGGCGCGCGAGCGTTGCCGTCCTGCTCCGATCCGTCCGCGTCACAGATAAGCGCGCCACCAAAACCCTTCGCCTTCATCTCCTCGAGGTCGCGCGTAATGGCTTCCTTTGTCACGTTGCCGTTGATCCACCACCAGTAGGCGCGCAGCCGCGCGCTCTGAGGCGGGCTTAACCATCCTTCATCTAACGCCTCGCGCGATGTGCCCCCAGGCAAATCGGGTGACACAGCCAAAAACCCAACAGCGACCATTAGACCAAAAACGCTTTTCAAGTGGTGCTTCACGACAAAAGATCTTTTACCGCGCACAGAACAAAAAGCACAGCAGATTCTGCTGAAGAACTCCATCTGATCAAAACCAACAGTTAAACACACCATCTCCGATGTATCCCCTGACCATAAAAACGCCGCAGAAACGAAATCAGCGCGTAAAATTTTCTGACATTTTCCGGCCAACCTTTCCTCTGCGAGAAAACCGGGGGTTCTTCAGCAGAATCGAATGTTGAAATGTGATAAACATTAAGGGCTGTTGAGGAGTTGGTCTCCTCACGGTAAAAACGTT
>ERZ1645192.1638-NODE-1638-length-18664-cov-12.980923_pt1 | contig 18664 bp, 16 predicted proteins | sample MGYA00575354_ERZ1645192 | MGnify/ENA primary metagenome ERZ1645192 (study PRJEB40844, sample SAMN11349763) | freshwater sediment metagenome | isolation source: river sediment | host: Sediment | place: India: Faizupur Khadar , New Delhi | collected 2017-02-21 ... | reverse complement strand
TCGTTTCATTTTTAACGTGGTTACTGCACCGCAGCAACTTTACGTATTTGGGCAAGGCGGTCAAGAACAGATTTATCTTTTTTAGCCACCTGTAAATTGTAATCGGCTTGCATACCTACAAGCATATATGCCGGTACCCCTAAGGCGGCTTCCATATACAGTGCAAAATCGGTCGTTACCGGACGTTTGCCATTCAATATTTCGTTAAATGCCGTATATGGTAACCCTAATTGCTTCGCAACCGCCTTTTGTGATAAATGGCGGTACTCCAATTCATCTTTTAATAGTTCGCCCGGGTGATAGGGACGGAACGATTCTAATTCGCCTGCTGTTATTTTCGCCATAATACTTCCATTTATAATGATTCGTAATATCTTTTAATTCACAAATATAGTGAATTAGTACTTACAATTTTTGCAATAATCACTATTGGCCCCTATCTTTGAATTCCCCAAAAATGGAATTTGGGGCAAAAATATAAGTTCGATCAAACAAATCCGGGATTTTGTTGACAGAAAACCACCGTATATAGAAAATTTGCAGATGTTCGGAACTTTGGCCGTATTTTTGGTGAAATAAAAAATAGTATACCTTTGTACAGACAATTACCCCTTATGAAAAAGAAAATTCTTATATCACTCGCCCTGGTTTCGGTGATAACCGGATTTTCTGCGCTGCAGGTGCATGCCCAGGGCGTCAATCAGGCCAGTGTCACGGCGCACGCCTCGGCGGAAGTAATTGAAGCCATCACGGCTACCGAGGTGGCCATTATGAACTTTGGCCGTTTTTTCCCCGAAACGAACGGCGGAGAGATAAGGCTTACCCCGGACGGGATTCGGACAACCTCGGGCAACGTAACCCTGAGCGGGGGCAGTTACAACCAGGCCATTTTCCATATTACCGGACATTTCGAAGCTACCATTACCATTGCCCTTCCTTCCGGAACGGCTTATCTGACCAATCTGACCAATGGAAAAACCATGGAAGTAACCGAATGGGAAGCGAACCCCAGCCTGGATTCCGGGACCGGCGTGCTGAAGGACGGCAAGCTAACACTGAACGTGGGCGCCACGCTCAAAGTGGGAAGTATGAACGATAACCCCGTAGGTCTTTATTCGGGGACCTATGCCATAACTGTCTCCTATAATTGATTTTTCATATCCTGAAGTGCATGTAATGCATTTTTATTTATATTTGTATCTTGACAAAAGATATTCATTTCAACACTTTAGGCCATGTGTAAATCTAAATTCATTGCCTCGCTGGGCGGGCTGCTGCTCTTTTCAATATTTTTCACTCCTTCTCTGCTAGCCCAGGGGGATTTACTGGTTACACCACGCCGGGTGGTCTTTTCTGGTTCACAGCGGGTTGTGGAATTGAACCTGGCCAATACCGGGCAGGATACGGCACAATACAATGTGTCAATTATCCAGTACCGGATGACCGAAGAAGGAGCCTTCGAAGAAATTACCGAACCCGATCCGGGACAATTCTTTGCCGACAAAAACCTCCGTTTTTTCCCGCGTATTGTAACGCTGGCCCCCAACGAGGCTCAAACCGTTAAAATGCAGGTCATCAACCAGGACCGCCTGGCTCCGGGGGAATATCGGTCCCATGTATATTTCAGGGCAGTTCCCAAAGAAACTGCTTTGGGCTTTGAAAATCAGAACCAGGACACGACCTCATTGAGCGTACGTTTGATCCCCATTTTCGGGATTACCATTCCCGTGATCATACAGGTGGGCGAATCCGACACCGAAGTATCACTTTCTGATCTTTCCGTAGAAGCCGTGAACGATACCACCAACCGCCTGCATATGACCTTTAACCGCACCGGCAATATGTCGGTCTACGGAGACCTGAAAGTAATCCATATTGCTCCCGACGGCTCAGAAACCAATGTGGGAACCGTTAACGGAATTGCCGTATACACTCCGAATGCCCTGAGGAAATTCCGCTTTGACCTGGACCGCACCAAAAACGTCAATTATAAATCCGGCAAAATCAGAATCACCTATTCTGCCCAGTCAGATGTCGCTCCAAAAACATTTGCCACTGCCGAATTGAACTTATAACCGCCCTACGGGCTACTCTGTATGAATAGGAAGGGATTATGCTGTCTTTTTTTGCTGGTTGTACTTATTACCGGATCGTCCCGTGCATACGGCCAGGATTCCTATAAAGGCAAGCGCTGGTTGGAATTTGATCTTTCCCGTGCGCAGCTTTTTTTCGGCACCCTGTTACCCTACAGTACCCAGAGCGCCACAGTCCACATGCAGGTAACCTCTCCGGGGCCGCCTCCTTCTATAAATTATACACAATCGGGAAATATTCTCTGGCAATATAACCAGGCCACCGTGGCAGAAATACGAATCAGATCTGCACACGGAAATAATATGAATGTTTTTTCTATTTCCATCCCCCAAAAAAACATTAACCTCACCTCCGGAAGCGCTTACCTTCAACTTAAACTGGACAATCCCATACCGGACCATTTTTCCTCTCTGAAAAAAACATACCAATCCTTTTATGTAGGCGGAGAATTGTCGGTAAATAACACTAAGCCCGGGGGGACTTATACGGGCTATTATAACGTAGTCTTTAATTACTACTAAAATTTTCATTTACACTTTAGGCCGGTTCGTTAGTCGAACCGGCCTTTTTATTGACGGGTGTTGAAAAAAACGTAATTTTATCTTATATTTATAGGGATATTCTAACCTATTTTACTCACTATAATATGAAACAAATTCTATTGACAACACTGGCTTTCCTGTTTGTCTCCACAGCCTTTGCACAGGTTGCGGATTCCACGGGAAAGGGGCAGATCCGTTATAATCAATACGGAGTGCCTGTTAACCGTACACCTTTGTTTTCCGAAGAACGCAACGGTGTCCTGGTATTTGAATCCAAAAACGAGGACTATAAGATCTGGTTCGACAGCCGCGTTCAGGTAGACGGAGCCGCTTTCTTTGGAGAAAACGAAGATTACGATCCTATTGGTAACGGTGTATCTATACGCCGGGCCCGGTTTGCCATTAAAGGCCAGGTTACAAAAGACTGGTACGGCGAGGTTGACCTCGATTTTGCCAACGGCATTCTGGAATTAAAAGATGCTTACCTCATGTACAGCGGTGTTAAAAACCTGGAATTCCAGGCCGGTAACTTTAAGGAAGGATTTTCAATGGAGTCAACCACCACCTCGCGTTACCTGCCGTTTATGGAACGCCCAATGGTGGTGCAGACATTCGCCCCGTCCCGCCATATAGGGGCCCAGGTAAAAACCAATCTTAACTGGTTTATGGCCACCGCCGGCGTATTCTTCCAGGCCGTGGAAGACGCCGAAATCCGGACCAACGTGGCAGACAATAATAAAGATTACGGACGCGGCGCAGGCTATTCCGTAACCGCCAAAATGGTTGCCATGCCTTTTTATGAAGACTCCCACAAAGGGTTGCATATTGGACTGGCCGGTTCTTACCGTACACCAAAATCCGATATGGCTACCAGCGAATTCGGCGGTGTCCGCTACAGTACTCGTACAGCCACTTCCATTAACCGCAAAAAATATCTCGACACCGATGTTATTGGGGACGTACATCACGATCTGCTTTACGGGGCCGAGCTGGCCGGTTATTTTGGAGGATTACGCATGCAGGGTGAATACATAGGTAATATAACCTGTCTGAACAACCCGGTGGCCACCGTTTCCGGTGAAACTTCCCGGCTGAACTTTAGCGGATGGTATGCACACGTGGGATATCTTCTGTTTGGAGGACAACAACGTTATAACACCCACGACGGTGAATTTACCCAGCCTTCGCGCGGACGTAACTGGGGCGACCTTGAGCTCCTGTTCCGTTACGATTACCTGAATTTGAACTGCGCCCCCGTTTACGGCGGTTCCGGGCAAAACTACTCGGCAGGGTTGAACTACTATGTAAACAACAACGTTAAGATCATGCTCAATTACATGTATTCAGACCATGACCGTTATGCAAACGGCAAGGGAAAACTGCTGGTAGGGCACGATGCTTCGGGAGCCCCCACAAAGGACTATACAAAAGTTGTGGAAGCCCCGGGAAAAGCCGGTGTTGACTATCATACCCTGTCGGTCCGTTTTGAAATTGATTTTTAACCCTCAAAAAAGACACATCTATGAAAAAGATACTTTTTGCCGCGCTTTTTCTGGTTGCAGGTTTTACGACATCCTGCGTCAAGGACGACCTGTACGACGGGCCTGCATCTATTTCCAATCTGAAATTCAGCCCCGAGGCCGTTACGCCTAAGGACGCCGTCACTGTTTCGGCCACTGTCACCGACCTGCGCAGCGTTACATCGGCCGTTCTGAAATATTCCGTAAGCGGAGGCGCAGCCCAGTCTGTGAATATGACCGCAGGGGGCAGTGTATATTCCGGCGTGATTCCCGCCCAGCCCGACAAGGCCGTGGTAACATTCCATATAGAAGCCGTAAATGAAAAGGGGTATACCGCCAAATCGGCCGATAAATCCTATACCGTGGCTGCCGTGGTGGTGGATTATTCAGGTCTTATCCTGAATGAATTGAACGGGAACAGTAAATTTATGGAGTTATATAACCAAGGCTCTAAGGATATTCCGCTGGAAGGCGTTTATATTTGTAAAGACAACGCAAATGATGCGCCCGTTTGGGTGTGCGACAACCGCACGCTTGCCCCGGGTCAGTTCCTGTTACTCTATAGCGAAGACGTTCAGGCAGATTATCCGGCTCATCCGGAAGCCCTCATCTTCCACAGCGGGTTATCGGCCAAGAAGAATGTAAGGATCCAGCTGTTCAATCCGGCAGGAAGCAGTATTGACGATTTCAATCTCACTGCCATTGCCAAAACCGCTACGGCATCTTACAGCCGCAACGCAGACGGAAAATGGGCGCACGCAACAGCTACACCGGGCGCCGCTAACCAGGAAAGTACAGATTACGTAGCAGGTCTACAATAACAATTTATCAGTAACGATTTATGTCAAAAGAAAAAATGGAGATAGGCGCTATCTCCAAGCCAAGATTTGAGTTCCGTTCCTTTGGGCAGTGTTTTGACGGGGCGCACCGGCGCATGGCCCGGCTTTCAGTCCCTGTTCCGGAAAAAGTATGGGAACGTTCCAGCGACGAGGTGTATATCATATCGGCAGCTAACGATATTAACAACACCAAGATCCGCGACGGTAAAATGGATATCAAAACCTATGTTCAAACCGTAAACGGACTGGAACAATGGAACCCGCTCATGAAGGGTGAGTTTCCCATTTCCGCCCGGGTGCTTAAAGAGGAGGTTTTTCCCGCCTTTATGGTAGAGATGCCGGAACTGACCAAAGAAACCTATACGTACGACGAGTTTATAGAAATGGTCCGGAACCATCCGCTCCTGGCTGCCGTGCGCGTGCACAAACAACGTTTCGGCTATATGGTAAACGACACCATCTGCGAAGTGGGCAATGTCCTCATAAACGGAGCCAAAGTGGTGACCATCAACTCGGAATCTACCGAGATTGAAGACATCCTAAAGACCGTTAAAGAGGTAGGACTGGAAGGAGTGGAAAACATTAACTACCTTCAGGCCATCAAGCGCGTTATTGGAATGAGTCCCAAACCTTTGGCAAACGAATGATATGGCACAGGAAATTGAACGCAAATTTTTGGTAACCGGCCCTTATAAGCCGTTAGCCGTTAAGGCCACCCGCATTACCCAGGGATACCTGAGCTCTGTCCCGGAAAGGACCGTACGCGTACGGGTAAAAGGAGATAAAGGCTTTATCACAGTAAAAGGCATTGGTAATAAAAGCGGCGCCAGCCGGTTTGAATGGGAAAAAGAGATTCCCGCAGAGGAAGTCCTTTCGCTCCTGGAACTCTGCGAACCGGGAGTCATTGACAAGACCCGTTACCTGGTAAAAGCGGGGCCACACACTTTTGAAGTAGATGAGTTCTACGGCGATAATGAGGGCCTTACCGTGGCCGAGATTGAACTGGGGTCCGAAGCCGAGGCTTTTGAGAAACCCTCCTGGCTGGGAGCCGAAGTAACCGGCGATACCCGCTATTATAACTCTATGTTAATGAAGAATCCTTTTAAAAACTGGAAGTGATATGGCATTCGATCCGCTGGATATGAGTAACTACAAGATTGAGAAGCTCCCTAAAATGCAGAAGTCGGGCTTTGAACGATGGATGTCCATTTTGGGAGGCCCTCTCTCTGTTGTAATGTTTGTGCTTATCTATTGGTTCTCAGACATTTCTTTCCTGAACAATATTTCTTCGGAAGGCTTGTCCGCCACAGCCCTGCAGCGTTTGCAGGCGCTGGGGGCGGACGGGTTCTCCCGGATAAATTATGCTATGCTGGCCATTTTTGTGGCCGCTATCATTTTATGGATCACCGAAGCTATTCCCAATTATCTGACTTCCCTTTTGGTGATCCTGTCCATTGTGCTCACGGGAGTGACCACAGAAAATACCGCTTTTGCGCAATTGGGACACCCGGTCATGTGGCTGAACATCCTGTCGTTCATCCTGGCCAGCATGCTTGTTAAAACACAGGTGGCCAAGCGTTTTGCGCTTTGGTTTGTGCTACGGTTCGGTAAAAATTCCTTTGGGGTGATGATCAGTTTTATTGTCATTAACCTGGTTTTATCTGCCTTCATCTCGGCCACAACGGCCAAGGCCGCCATCCTGCTTCCCATATTTATGGTGGTGGCAGCCATATACGGTGCCACGGGCGGTGAAAACCGGAATAACTTTGGGCGCAACCTCGTGCTGCAGAACCTGTTCCAGATTAACATGGGGGCCAACGGATTCCTGACGGGATCGGGGGCCACGCTGCTGGCCGGTTCACTTATTGCCACAGCCATGGGTCAGAATTCATTCGGATATACCCAGTGGCTGGTACCGGCATTGCCCATGAGCATACTGCTTATACTTATCGGCTGGTTTGTGGGGACCCGCCTTATATTCCGCCTGAAACCCGAGGAAAAGAAGCCCCGTATTGAGGGCGGAATGGAAAGGCTGCGCCAGGAACTGCACAGCCTGGGGCCTATGAAAACCGAAGAATACAAAGCCGTGGCCATTTTCGTCTGCGTTCTGGGTCTGTGGGCCACCGAGACGCTGCACGGCATCAGCCCCACCTCGGTAGCATTTATCGGGGCCGTTGTCGCGCTCATCCCCAAATTTGGTGTGGTCAGATGGAACGACGTAGACATTCCCTGGCACCTGCTGCTCTTCTCGGCCGGGGCATACACCCTGGGGGCCGGACTCGATGCCTCGGGACTCCCCGGGACCCTTGTGGCCCAGGCGTTTTCTGCCATTGGAATAACCGACCATACTCCGTTCTGGGTGCTTTACCTGCTCCTTACCGGCACCATGCTGTTCAGCGCCATGCTGTTCCAGTCCAAGACCATGCAGACGCTTATTTTCGTGCCCATAGCCATAAGCGTGGCCCAACAGTTCGGATACCCCGTTATGTCGCTGGCTTTTCCCGTAGCCATGCTGGTAGGACACGTTTATGTTCTGCCCTTTAATTCCAAACCTGCGGCGCTGTTGTACACCACCAACCATTACAGTTGGAGCGACACGTTTAAATACGGTATTACCATGATGGTCATCAGCTGGATTGTTATCATCATTTGGGGCGAGACCGTTTTGCGTTGGCTGGGATATACAAACGGCGTCTTTTTTTAACAGATAGCCTATGGTTGAAATTCAGTATAAGATCCACGATGAATTTGCCGTTGAGTTTAAACAACGGTTTCTTGTGCGCCGTAAAGTACAGAAGAACGTCTTTGCGGTAAACACATGGTTTTTTGTACCCAACAGTCTGGATATCAACCCACAGACCTATGGAAAAGATCAATTCTACCGCGACGTGAAATCCAACGTACGGATGATCACTCCCGTTTATATTTTACGGGACCTCTCGGTAGAAAACGCGGTCCCTTTCCGTTTCCTCGAGCAGGCATTCCGCGACGTGGCCTCGTCACCCCTGCGGAAAAACGTCGCCGAATACATCTACCAGATAAAAATGGTCTCGGCCATCATTAAAAGCGCCTTAAGAGACCATGCCAAAATGATCCTCAGGGGGCAGACGCCCTCCGACACGGCGTTGCTTTGTTCCCAGTACGCAGACTCGGTAAAGGCCATTTTAGAGCACTACCGTAATCTAAAAAACATCATTACCGTACCTACCGTTCCCGACGAACTGCAGGATCATTTTCGTTTTGGAGACGAGGCGCTCAGCCAGATGGTGGTGCTTTATGCGCTCCGGATATTGAAATACCTGAAAGGGAAAGGCCGATATCCCCAGGAAGAGAAGCGAATTCACGATTTTGTAATTGGTGAATACGCCTATAAAAGACAAGTGGGTTATAATGTACTGGAACCCGGGGACCGGGAAAATAACCGGAACCTGGTGTTCAGGTACGGCCTGCTTAAGAAATACATAGAAAGCGACCTTTTTGTGACATTGAACAAAAAGCGTGACGGGGTGGCTATTGAACAGATTTATTACAGCATTGCCGCCGGGGTGGCCATGATCTTTGCTACCGTGGTAGCCTTTGCCTTTCAACGCCGTTTTGGCAGCGTTTCCATCCCTTTGTTCGTTGCCCTGGTGGTCAGTTACATGCTAAAAGACCGGATAAAGGAACTCATGCGTTATTACTTTGCCTACAAACGTAAAAGCAAGTATTTCGACCACAAGGCCGTTGTCCGCATTAAAGACGAGGAGATAGGCTGGATAAAAGAAGGCATGGACTTCATTTCGTCCGACAAAATCCCGGGGGAAGTCATGGACCTGCGCATCAAAGACAGCATCCTGGGTTCCGAGTATTCCATTCTGGACGAAAAGGTCATCCTATATAGAAAAATGGTGAATATAGACAGCCGGAAACTGGCAGAAAACAACATCTATCACATAAGCGGCATCAACGACATCGTTCGCTTTCACGTTAACCGTTTTACCCAGAAAATGGATAATCCCGAAATTCCCCTGCTCAAAATAGACGAAGAATCGGGCGACCTGCTGACCATTAACTGCGCCAAGACTTACTTTCTTCACATTGTTATGCAGGTTCAGTCAGAAGGAAAATCCTCCTTCCACGCCTATAAAGTAATCGTTTCCCGTAACGGGATTCAGGGAATTTTATTCCAGGAATAATTTTTTTAACAAGGCTTCGGGTTCGGGGTCACGGCCACGGAAACGACGGTACAGCACATCTGCCTCTTCCATGCCGCCCCGGGACAGAATGCAGTCTCTGAAGCGTGAAGCCACTTCTTTGCTAAAAATACCCTGTTCCCGGAACAGGGAGAATGCGTCTGCTTCCAGAACCTCCGCCCATTTATAAGAATAATAGCCGGCGCTGTATCCTCCGGCAAAAATATGGGAAAAACCGGGAGCAAATCCCGTCTTGGGAATCTGCGGAAGGACTGCAGACGTAGCCAAAACAGCCTGCTCATATTCTACGGGATCCTGACCGGGCACCTGAGTAATGTCGTGCCATGCCATGTCCAGAAGCCCAAACTGCAACTGGCGCACCTGGTTATAGCCGGCCAGATAATTTCTTGCAGCCACTATCCGGTCTATCCACTCCTGCGGCAGCGGTTCCGATGTCAGATAATGCCTGGCGAAGGACTGAAGGAATTCCGGTTCATAGGCCCAGTTTTCCATTATCTGTGACGGCAGTTCTACAAAGTCGCGGGCCACATTGGTCCCGGTAAGCGAAGCATAGGCACCCTCTGCCAGTATACCGTGAAGGCAATGACCGAATTCATGCAGGAGTGTAGTAACTTCACTGAAAGTAAGCAAAGAGGGCGTATTCTCCGTGGGCTTTGTAAAATTGGTGACGAGTGAAACAAGCGGACGAATTTCTTTTCCTTCAGACACCGACTGATCGCGGTATGTGGTCATCCAGGCCCCGCCGCGTTTGCTTTCACGCGGAAAATAATCGGTATACAATAAAGCCATAAACCGGCCATCCTGTTCCGTTACTTCATACACCCGGACATCGGGATGATATACAGGCACATTCGTTACCGGATTAAACCGCAGGCCGTATAAGCGCGTTGCCAGTCCCAATACGGCCTCGACAACCGATTCGAGCCTGAAATAGGGTTTAAGCGATTCTTCGTTCAGGGAAAATTTCTCTTCCCGGTATTTTTCAGACCAATAAAAAAAGTCCCAGGGCATTAGCACTTCTGTGAACCCTTTTGTTTCCGCAAAATGCCGGACAGCTGCTATCTCCTTCTTCGCATAAGGCAACGATCTGTTCATCAGATTGTTCAGGAAATCATTCACCGTCTGCGGCGTTTTGGCCATACGGGGTTCCAGCGCATATTCAGAATATTTATCATAACCCAGCAATTGGGCAGACTCAATACGCAATCGGGCTATTTCCTTCATGATCTGCCGGTTGTCAAATTCTTCCAGGCACCGGCTATTGTATGCTTTCCATATCTCTTCCTTCAATTCGCGGCATGTACTGTATTTAAGAAAAGCGCTGTAAGAGGGATAGTCGAGCGTAAATACCCATCCGTGTTTGTTTTGTTCGTTCGCCTCGGAAGCAGCCATTTCGCGTACAAATTCGGGCAAGCCGTCAAGACGGGCCGGATCTGTTATAAGTAACAAATAGGCATTGGTAGCTGCCAGCAGATTCTGAGAAAATTTGAGGGAAGCAACAGCCAGTTGCTCCTGAACAGCCCCGTATTTCTTCTTGTCTTCTGCAGATAAATTGGCCCCGTTTCGTGAGAATGATTTATAGGTTTCTGTAAGGAGCCTTAACTGTGAGGGATTGAGATCCAGACTGTCGCGCCGTTCATATACCGTTTTGATCTTGTTGAACAAGCCCTCGTTGAGCGTAATATACAGCTGATATTCTGTAAATAAGTGTGAAAGTTCCCGGGCGAGTTCCTGCATCTGGCCGGAAGTGCAGGCTTCGTTCAGGTTGGAGAAGATCTGCGCAATCCGTTTTACCTCTTCACCGGAAAACTCCAATGCTTCTACTGTGTTACAGAACCCGGGTTCGCCGGGATCGTTCACAATGGCATCTACCTGTGCTTTTCCCGTGCTTATAGCAGACAAAAGAGCCGGTTTGTAATGTTCGAGCTTAATAGTTGTAAAAGCCGGGGCTCCATAAGGCAGCTCCGGCGGGGTCAATAAAGGATTATCAATAGAATTCACGGTTATAAATCGCAGGTCAGTATATCTCCGCTTAGCATCAGCAAAGATATCTCACAAATTTTAATATTGTATTCAACCGTCGATAAACGTTCTTCAGATTGTAACAAACTCAGCTGGGCTTCCCTGAGTTCTATCCCGGATAATTCCCTGAGCCGGTAACGTTCCATGGCAATCTCAAAATTGCTCCTGGCCACAACCAGATTACTCTTTTCTATGTTCCACATTTCCAGGTTATTTTGATAAGCCATCCATAGGCTGGCCAGATCGGCCTTCAGCGAATTTTCTATCTGTGCCTGCCGTAATTGGCTGTTTTCAATATCGAGCCGGGCATTCATTTGTTCCCTGCGCCGGTTACCGGCGTCGAACAAAGTAAAGCCCATACTGGCACCCAGAGACGGTCCCAATTGGTTGTTATCCTTATAGGTACCGTTTGTATACCAGTAATTCCGGTAGCCATAGCCGGCATTAATTTTTAAATAGGGATAATTCCGGCTTTGAACGCGTTGGAGATCGAGTTCAGAAACGGTTTGGTCGCTCATGGCAATAAGCAAAGAAGTATTGTTGGTCAATGCACGGTCCCATAATTTATCCCTATCCAGTAAGGCATTAAAAATGATGGCCGAATCGGCAGGTACGGTTTTTCTTTCTATATCGTCCAGGGCGAGTAGCCTGTTCAGGTTGATCACAGATTTTCTCACCAGTTCGGTCTGGGCAAGGTAATCAGATGTGTCTGCATTAAAATCGACCTGCGCCTGTTGGTAATCGAGCCCCGAGGCAGCCCCTATATGGAAACTTTCCTGCACAATTCGCAGTCTTTCTCTGGATAATGTTACGGACCGGTACAGGTTGCGCAGACGTATTCTCTGACGAATCAGGTGAAAATATTCCGAAGTAACGGAAGCCACAAAGTCCTCGAGGGTCAGCCTCATATCCAGTTCGCCCTGTAACTTGAGCTCCTGCAGTTTCCGGTAATTTGCCCTTATGCCGAATCCGTCGAACAAAGTCCAGTTCACATCCAGACCCGCCTGTATATTATTGTTGAACGAGGCGCTTTTTGTTTGAGTTTCGTCGGGATAGTTGTATGTATTTGAGTAGTTTGTACCTCCGTAAGAAGCACTCAGACCCACTGTGGGGAGCTGGCCGGCATTTCCCCTGGTGGCGTTATTTTTTGCCACTTGTTCCAGGTTTCGCATTATACGCACCGAGTAATTGTTTTGAAGACCGGTTTCTATACAATCCTCAAGCGAGACAGGATACAGAGCCTGCCCCGCAACCTGCTGCCCGTGCAGCGGCGCGGCGGTTCCAATAACCGCCGCGGCGGCAGCCAATACTAACCTAATATGTATCGTCCTCATAAAACCTCCCCGTGAATAATTTTTTTGCTTCTGTCGGTTGCAATATACCCGTATACGGCGGGCACAACAAACAATGTCATAAATGTGGCAAACACCAATCCGCCCACAACAGCCACTCCCATGGTAATACGCCCGTTCGCACCTTCTCCCGAGGCAAATACAAGCGGGATAAGGCCAAGTACGGTAGAAATACTGGTCATTAACACCGGCCGCAACCTTTGTACGGCAGCGGCAGCAACAGCTTCCATCTTGGGAATCCCTGCGTTCTGCTTCTGATTGGCGAATTCTACGATAAGGATCCCGTTTTTGGCCACAAGTCCAATGAGCATAATCAATCCTATCTGGCTGAAAATATTCATAGTCTGTCCCGTCCAGCTCATCAGAGCCAGTCCGCCTGCCAGGGCCAAAGGAACTGTGATCATAACAATTACAGGATCCTTAAAGCTTTCGAATTGTGCGGCTAAAACCAGAAAAATCAGCACAAGGGCCAGCATCATGGCAAACATCAGGCTCGATGAGCTTTCACGGAATTCTTTGGACTCGCCCGCCAATGCGGTACGAAAACTATCATCAAGGACTTTTTTGGCTATCCGGTCCATTTCGTCCAATCCGTCTCCGATAGTATATCCTTCATTCAACCCGGAAGATACGGTAGCCGAAACAAAACGGTTATATCTGTATAGCTGTGGCGGCGCCACATCTTCATTGAGCGTAACCAAATTATCAAGTTGGATCATATCTCCTCCCGAACTGCGTATAAATAACGATTTCAGGTCAAGCGGCGTGTTTCGTTGCTGCCTGTTGATCTCTCCCAGTATCTGATACTGCTTACCGTTCATGTAAAAGTAGCCCATACGCTGCCCGCTTAATGCATACTGGAGCGTCTGGGCAATATTCAGGGTACTCACACCCATGGACGTTGCCTTGTCCCTGTTAATAACAATACGTGTTTCGGGTTTGGTAAATTTCAGGTTTACATCGGCCATACGAAGAATCGGGCTATTGTCCACTTCTTCCATAAAGGCGGGCAAAATTTCCTGCAGTTTGGCTAAAGTGGGAGCCTGCAAAACATATTGAACCGGCATACCACCTCGGCTTCCGCCAAAAGTGGAAGTTTGCTGAACAAAAACACGGGCCTGTGTTTCGCGGGCCATCCTCCGGGTAACGAGTTCGGCAATTTCCATCTGACTCCGTTCCCTTTCTGAAATATTCGGCAATAAAACCGAGACAAAACCGTTGCCTGTGGAGGATCGGGAAGTGATAGCCCTTTTCTCATATGTGATAGAATCTGTAATATCGGCAATCCGGTCGGTTACGTCTCTTATGTATTCAAACGTACTGCCTTCCTGCCCGGTAACCCGTACCGTAAATTGGGAACGGTCTTCCATGGGTGATAATTCGGAGGGGATCTTTGCCCAGAAATAGGCAATGGATCCAAACAATACCAGCATAATGGGAATAGTGAGCCATTTGGTTTTTAAAAACCGGCCCAAGCCCCTGGCATACCCGCCAATCATCCGTTCGAAAAAAGGTTCCGTCCGTGTATATATCCAGTTTTTATGTTCCCGCCTCTTGAGAATCTTGGTCGCCAGCATGGGTGTAAAGGTAAGCGCCACTATAGAGGATATGCCCACCGACCCGGCAATCACAATACTGAATTCCTTGAATAAACGGCCCGTCATTCCCTCCATGAACACAATAGGGAGGAAAACCGCAATGAGTGTTATAGTTGTGGAAATAACGGCAAAAAAGATTTCTTTGGAACCTTCAATACCCGCCTCTCTGGGTGACATGCCCCTTTCAATACGGATATAGATATTCTCGGTAACCACAATGGCGTCGTCCACCACCAACCCCACTGACAAAACCACCGCCAGCATGGAAAGTACGTTAATGGAAAACCCGGCCAGGTACATGACAAAAAACGCCCCAATAAGCGAAACGGGAATTACCACAACCGGCACCAGCGTCACGCGCCAGTCGCGCAGGAACACAAAAATAATGAATACTACCAGAAGAAAGGCAATAAAAATGGTATCACGCACTTCTTTAATGGATGCTCTAATATATTGTGTGTTATCATATAAAACATCTACCGACACATCTTCCGGAAGATCTTTTTTCAACTGTTCCACACGTTGTATGGCCTCGTCGGCAATCATAATATGATTGGCCCCGGGTTGAGGTACAATCACAACCACAACCATAGGCACTCCGTCTTTTCTGAAAGCGCTTCGGGTATCTTCGGGGCCCAGTTCGGCGCGGCCAATATCCTGGAAACGTACAATCTGGCTCCCGTTCCGTTTGATGATCACATTGTTGAATTCGTACGGAGTGGACATAAGTCCCAGTGTACGAATGGAAAGTTCAATCTTGTCCCCCTCAATCCTTCCCGAAGGCAGCTCAACGTTTTCTTTGTCTATGGCATTTTTGACATCCATGGGAGTTACGCCGTACCCGGCCATTTTGTCGGGGTCAAGCCAAAGGCGCATGGAATAACGTTTCTCACCCCAAATGCTTACTCCGCTTACATCCTGAATAGTCTGTAACCGTTCTTTGACGGTAAGATCGGCAATTTCGCTGACCTCCATCAGAGACCGTGTGTCACTGCGCACACTTATCTGCATTATGGGCGTGGCATCGGCATCGGCTTTAGATACGGTTGGCGGATCGCAATCACGCGGAAGGAACCGCTGCGCCCTGGAGACCTTGTCACGCACGTCGTTGGCTGCTGTCTCCATGTCTACACTCAGCTCAAATTCCACCGTAATGCGGGAACTTCCCTGACTGCTCACGCTGCTCAGGGAGCGGATGCCCGGAATTCCGTTAATGTTCTGTTCCAGGGGCTCCGTAATCTGGTTCATGATAACATCGGCATTGGCGCCCGGATAGCTTACATTTACGGTTATTATGGGTTGATCCACACTGGGAAATTCCCTCGTCCCGAGAAAGGTATAGCCAAGAACCCCAAAAATGGTAATGATTAGCACCACCACGGTGGCAAGTACAGGTCTTTTTATACTAAGTTCGGAAATATTCATAACTGAACTCCTCCTATTGCAGACGGTCAATTACCACATTAAGACCGTCGCGCAACTGCATTACCCCCGAAATAATGAGCGTATCACCCGCAGACAACCCGGTAAGTGCCTGGACACGGCTTTCGGTCCGTAACCCGGTAGTGATCTCTAACGGCCGGGCCTGGCCTCCCTTATATAAATAGATAATATTCTTTCCCATTTCAGGAATAATCGCCTCGGAGGGTACAGAAATGGCGTCTTTTATTTCCTGTCGGTTAATAGACACCGAGATGTAACGCCCGGGCATCAGTTTTCCTTCTGCATTGGAATACAGGGCACGGACGTTCAGCGTGCGGGTTTCCTTACTTATGCCGGATTCCAGAGCATATACCTTAGCATTGTATGTACGTTCCCTGCCGTCATCGCCGGTCAGGCTGAACTGAACGGTCATGCCCTTTTCTATTTCAGAAGCGTACGTTTCGGGAACCGAGAAATCTATTTTCAGTTGTGAAACCTGGGCCAGCGTAGCAATTTTCGTATTAGGCGAAGCAAAAGCGCCTTCACTCAGCTGGCGCAACCCGATAATTCCGTCGAACGGAGCTTTCAGCTCTGTCTGATCTATCTGTGCCTGAACCAGATCAATATCTGCAAGCAGTTTATTATAATCAGTAAGTACAGATTCGTAGGTCTCCTGGCTAACGGCATCCCGCTCCAGCAAAGTTTGCTGCCGGTACACACGATCCTGGGCCAGTTTTACCTGGGCTTCCAGTTTCTTAAGCTGTGCCTGTAGCGGCGCATCGTTGATCTTGGCAAGTAATGTACCTTTCCGCACATATTCTCCCTCCCTGAAATAAATAGTTACCACTTTCCCGGAAGTCTCAAACATAAGATTTACTTCCTCCGCCGGCAGGATATCACCTGTAGTAATGGTTTTATCCGACATGACGTGAGGTTTGATTATTTCTGCGTTCACATTCAACACCCGCCCGCGGGATACCGGGCTTCCAACGACCGGTATTTCATCTCCGGCCTGCATTTTTTTTCTGATGGAAGGGAAAAAGATTATGCCGCACACTACTACTCCCAGAACGACAAAAACAACCCATCTGATACGTTTGGACATATAATTGTTATAAAATATAAGTTTTCCAATGATAAAAATGACGATTATTTTGACATTCCCTACTTAGTAAGGTTTAAAAGGGTTTTCATGTATTTTTGTAAAAACGAAACACTATGGCAACTACAGATTGGAAGAACCTCGGATTCAAGTACAGCAAGCCGCACGCAGTGGTATCTGCAAACTATAAGAACGGAAAATGGTCTGCTTTATCTTTGCAGACGCAGGACACCATTGAATTAAGCGTCATGGCACCCTGTCTGCATTACGGACTGGAAGTTTTTGAGGGACTTAAAGCATTCCGTTCCAAAGATGGAAAGATTGGCATATTCAGGCCGCAGGAAAACGCCGTTCGGATGCAAAGATCGGCCGGATATTGCGGAATGCAGGCTCCGGATACCGATTTATTTGTTAATGCCGTTAAATTAGCCGTCAAAGAAAACAGCAGCCTGGTACCACCCTATGAATCGGGAGCCAGTCTGTATATCCGGCCTGTTTTGCTGGCTTCGAACCCCCAGATTGGTCTGCACGTGGCCACAGAATTTTTGTTTTTTGTTGTAGTTATGCCGGTTGGAGCGTATGGCAACAACAGTCTGAAGACACTTAAAGGGTATATTGACCGCGATCACGACCGGGCTGCTCCGCGTGGAACGGGCATGTATAAAGTGGGTGGCAATTATGCCTCTGTCATGCGCTGGTCCAACGAAGCACTTGCCAAAGATTATCAGATTGTCTTGTATACCGACCCCAGGGAACAAAAATACATAGATGAATTTGCAACCTCCAATTTCTTTGCAGTCCGGGATAATTCGTATATAACGCCGGCCTCGGGGAGCATCCTGCCCTCCATCACCAATAAAACGCTTTGCGAGCTGGCGGCAGACATGGGTCTAACGGTTGAGAAACGTCCTATTCTTGTAGAAGAATTGGCCACTTTCCAGGAAGTGGGAGCCTGCGGTACAGCCGTTGTTCTGAGCCCCATAGGAAGGATTGACGACCCCGGTACGGGTAAAAGCTATACCTTCGGGAACGGTTCTGCCGGTCCGGTTTCAGAAAAATTATATAAAAAGCTTAAAGGGATTCAATGGGGTGACGAGCCGGATACCTACGGATGGATGGAGACGGTATAACCGCAGGACGGAATCTGAGCAGCAATATTCCATAAGTAATAGCAGATCCGACCGAATAGGTTATAATCAGGAAGGCTAAAATATCTTTTCTGATTTCCGGAAACAAAATCGGAGTAAAGAACAGCAGGGAAAAAACCATTACCGCAATGGCAACCCTGGCTAAATATAGACCGTGCTTACGGGAACTAACTCTGTAATACCTTAACATGGATATATGCTGGGACGCCGAAGAAATTAGTAATGCCAACGCGCCAAAAAGGATCACGCAATGTTCCAGCGAAGTTCTGAATACCAGAATCGTCATGGCCCCGGCCATGCAAAACAGCGAATGGAACATATACAATAAGATTAATTTTTTGTCTTTTACATCCGATGTGGTGAATTTTGACCACGTCATAATGCCGGCCTGTCCCAACGCAATAAGAAAAAGTGCAAAAAGAATAAGAAAAACTGAGGGCCGTGCCGTAATTAGCAATACCCCGATGGGCAGCCCTATAATTGCTCCTGTCAGGTTATAAAAAAGGAGCCTTCTGTTAAGGATAGACATGAATGGCGGACATTAAACGTTAAGCAAATGTATTAATAATTTTCTTACGCGGTATCTTCCAGACAATAAAATATGAAAAAAACATATTGGACGCATACAGGAAACATAGTGCCGCAACAATAATTCTTCTGAACTCCGGTCCGAACGGTGAAAAAAGAACAAACAGGATGGCGCAGGTCGCCGCCAATATCGAAATAAATAAAGACAGAATATAGGCCATGGTCTTCTGGCGCATTCGTCTCATAAGCATTATAATAATATGAACCGAGGTGCCGGAAAAAACACCCCAGGCTCCTATTTTTA